>Ga0209284_10002756_pt1 | contig 23205 bp, 17 predicted proteins | sample FRY03_FD_187211 | JGI IMG/M metagenome (GOLD analysis project Ga0209284, IMG submission 187211) | Freshwater microbial communities from Lake Fryxell liftoff mats and glacier meltwater in Antarctica - FRY-03 (SPAdes) (version 2) | ecosystem: Environmental > Aquatic > Freshwater > Ice > Glacier...
GTGGTTTTACGAACTTCAACGGTAGTCCTCAAAACGTGATTTCCCGTTTGAATGTAGATGGAAGTATTGATAATAGTTTCAATACAAGCGGAATAGATGGTTCAATAAATTCTACATCTATTCAATCTGACGCTAAAATTATTATTGGAGGAAGTTTTACAACTATAAATGGCACTTCTAGAAAAAATATTTCCCGTTTAAATTCAGATGGAACTACAGATACAAGCTTTAATCTTGGAACAGGAGCAAATAATACTGTTTTTAAAATTGCTACGCAATCCGACGGCAAAATCATTATTAGTGGTGATTTTACTACCTACAATGGTATTTCTAGAAACAGAATAGCACGCCTGAATACAGATGGGAGTTTAGACACAACTTTTGACCCTGGCGCTGCAGCAAATAATAGAATAATTCCTATTTCAATTCAATCCAATGGTAAAATTATTATTGGAGGAAGTTTTACTACCATCAATGGTATAACTAGAAACAGTTTAGCCCGATTGAACTCAGACGGTAGTTTAGACACTAGTTTTGATTTAGGGACAGGATTTAATAGCAGTCCAGAATCCATAGCAATTCAATCGGATGGTAAAATTATAATCGGAGGAAGTTTTACCACTTTCAATAATATTTCTCAAAATCGAATTGTCCGCTTGAATGCCGATGGAAGTTTAGACACTAGTTTTAATTTAGGAACAGGAACTAATAGTTCTATTAAAAGTCTATCGATTCAATTAGATAATAAAATAATTACTGGGGGTAGTTTTACAACCTATAATGGTATTTCTAGAAATGGAATAGCTCGATTAAATTCCGATGGAAGTTTAGATACTAGTTTCAACCCTGGAAATGGAACGGGAAATGGAAATGTAAATAGTAACACGGTTTATGCCACTTCAATTCTATCGAATGGTAAAATTATTATTGGTGGAGCTTTTATTACTTATAATACTATCTCTCAAAAGAGAATTGCTCGTCTAGATTCGGACGGTAGTTTAGACCAAAGTTTTAACTACGCAACTGGAGCAAATAATACAGTTTTGTGTTCGTCAATTCAATTAGATGGAAAAATAATAATTGGTGGAAATTTTACTACTTATAATGGAAGCATCAGAAATAGGATAGCTCGCTTGAATTCAGACGGAAGCGTGGACACTAGTTTTAACTTTGCAGCCGACTTAAATTATACAAAAGTTTCTGCCACAGCAATTCAGCAGAATGGCAAAATTATTGTTTTGGGCACTAATAGTACTGACAGTGGACAATTGTTTGATAGAATTTTCCGGTTGAATACAGACGGAAGTGTAGATACTAGTTTTCTACCAATTTCGGGCGAAGCAACAACACCTTTGCTAAAAACAATTATTGTTCAAACGGATGATAAAATACTTTATGGGGGAGATTTTACACACTACGGCGCTATTCCTCGAAGTAAAATCGCCCGATTAAATTCAGATGGAACTTTAGACACTAGTTTTAATCCTGGGACAGGGTTTGATAATTTTGGCTATGTTAATTCTGTAGTCATACAGCCTGACGGAAAAATTATTACAGGCGGATTTTTTATATCTTATAATGGAATAGCTAGCAATAGAATAGCACGCTTGAACACAGACGGTAGTTTAGACTCTAGCTTTAACCCTGGACCTGCCTTTAATGCAGGTGAGGTCAATACCATATCCATACAATCGAACGGAAAAATTATTATTGGGGGTAATTTTGAAAATTACAACAGTATTTCAAGAAATAAGATTGCTCGCCTGAATGCAGACGGAAGTTTAGATTTAAGTTTCAACCTAGGAACTGCTGCGAGCAGTACAATTGTTTCTTCAGCGATACAAGCTGATGATAAAATTATTATTGGCGGTTTTTTTACAAGTTACAACGGGAGTGCTAGAAGTGGAATTGCCCGATTGAATGCTGACGGAAGTTTAGATACCGGTTTTGTTGTTGGTATTGGTGCAAATTCTATAGTTGCTTCAACATCAATACAATCTGACGGAAAAATTGTGATTGGCGGCTATTTTACAAGTTACTATGGTATTGGCAAAAATAGAATTACAAGAATTAATGGAGATGCTAATTCATTGAGTGTAAATGACACCAAAAATTTAAAGAACAGCTTTACGGTTTATCCCAACCCTTCTTCTGGTATTTTTTATGTTACAGCATCTTTTGAAAACACTGTTTTTTCAAAAGTTGAAGTCAAAAATAGTGTCGGACAAACCTTAATATCAACCACTAATTTTGATCCAAATCAAGCCTTGAATCTCAATAATTTTTCTAACGGAATGTACTTTGTACTACTAACAAGTGAGAATAAAATAACAACTTTCAAAATAATTAAACAATAACTTTTAAATCTATTCATTATGAAAAAAATTACACTTTTATTTTTGTTAATGAGCGCTTTTACACAAGCGCAACGCTTTGATTGGGTAAGTACTGCCGGGTATTCTGGCATAGCAAATAGTATTGAAGGAGCAATTGCCATTGCACGAGATTCTCAAGGAAATTTATATACTTTGAATAGTGCCAATGGGCAACAAATATGTCAGGGTGTTACTGCTGATCCATTTTTGGGAGGTACAACTACTTTTTTATATAAATTCAATGCATCAGGCGAGATACAATATATTAAACCAATTGGGGAAAATTTCAACCCCTTAAACATTCAAATTGGCGAAAATGATAATTTATATCTTTTAGGGTCGTTGATGGGAGGCAGTTCATTAAAAATTGGAACAGAAACATTTGTAGAAGCAGAAAACCGCAATTATATTATTAAGTTTGACCCTGTTGGTAATTTAATTTGGCGTGCGAAAAACAATATTAGTTTTGGTAATTTTCCAGGTTCGCCAATGCTGCTGTTTTCAAACAATCATATTTATTTTCAAACGGGGAACTTATCTATCAGTAAGCTAAACACTAGCGGACAATTTGTTGCCACATTAACTGCTGATTCTTTTATTCCAGCAACTTCAGCTTTTGGTGTTTTTTTTAAAGGATCGGGAGTTTTAGCCAATGGTGATTTGGTTTTTTCTGCTCTGTCAAGAGGAACCATTACTTATGGAACAACAACATTAATTCCTACCAGCAACTTAACGAGTTCGTATTTAACAATTAGGACATCAGAAAATCTGAGTTTGATTTGGGCAACTTACACTGATGGTTTACGAGATCCAGACCAAAATCATATTCCAATAACAGTGGGTAATGACAGTGGAATATATATAGGTGTGCAAGTTGTAACATCATTAACAGCAGGTTCAGACACCCTCAATAATACTGGCGACGGAGCTAGCGGTATAGGTTTAGGAGGCATTTTAAAAATGGATGCCGACGGAAATAAAATTTGGTTAAAATCTACTACAAATAGTGCGCATACCTGGAATATGCTCAACAATCCTGATGGTAGCGGAATTTTTTGTGCTGGTCAAATTTTTGGATTTCAACCTGTTTCTTTAGGTACATCATCTGTTAATCCGACAAACGGAAATTCTTTTGTAACTAAAATTGATTACAATGGTGTTTTTCAAAATTCGTTTGCCTTTGCTAGCGGACCAGGTTCTTATGCAAAATCATTAGCAACAAATAATGCAGGAGTTTTTTATGTAGGTGGAATATTAACAAGTGTTACTACTCCAACTTTTAGTTGTATTACTAGAGAAGCACGCGCAGGATTATATTTAGCAAAATTTACTGAACAACCTGATAAAGCACCAACGCCTATTATCTCTGTGGCTGGAAATACACTCACAGCTTCACCAGTTTTTTCGGGAACTATTCAATGGTTTTTGAATGGCTCAGCAATTTCTGGAGCAAATGCCCCAACTTTTTCCGCTACTCAAAACGGAAATTATAGCGTTTCCTATTCATTCGTCGAAGTTCCAGCTTGCGTTTCTAATTCCGTAACATTTAATTTAACATCTTTAGGTATTGATGAATATGCTTCGAACATTTTCTCTGTATATCCAAATCCAACAAAAGGAATTTTGATCTTTAATTTTGAGAATGTTTTAAAACATATCAATCTTCAAATTATAGATATTTCTGGACGAATTGTTTTCAAAGAAGTTAATTTAAGCGCTAACAAAACAATCGATATCAGTTCACTACAATCGGGAATGTACATTGTAAAAGTGAATCAAGACGGCAAAACCTTTTCACAGAAAATAATTAAGGAATAAGTAGTTAGAGTAATTTGCAAATGATTGTAATGTACTCTTTTTATGAAAAGGGTAGATACAATCAAAATATTTATTAATTTAAGCACTTCAAAATAGGTAGTATGTACAAATTTTTTTTACATCTCATTTTTTTTCTTTTTTGTTCCACAGTTGTGGCACAAAACGAGACGCTTAAAATCCAAAAATTGATGGATGAAGCATATTCGTTTGAACAAAACCAACCCGAAAAAGCTTTGCAATTGTATCGAAAAACACATCAATTAAGTATAAAAGTAAACTATAAAGAGGGAGTTTACAAATCCTTGCTTTATAGTGGAATTGTTTTTAGTGCTAATGGAAAATACGATTCGGCAATTCATTATTATAAGAAAACAATCCGTTATTCTAGCAAAGAAAAAATTTCGATTGGAATTGCAAAAGGGTATGCGAATATGGCAAATGCGTATCAATTTAAAGGAGATTATTCTGCTGCTGTAAAATATTATATTGGCTCTATTAAACTATTTGAAAAAACCAAAGACAGTGCTATTATTAGTCAGAGTTATCAAAATCTTTCTGCTTTATATGACAATGTTAATAATGATGTGTTAGAATTGTTTTACCTAAAAAAAGCAATTCAATATTCTGACAAAACAAAAAAAGAACAACTAGGCTTACTCTATGGAGATGTTGGGCTAACGCTTTTGAGACAAAATAAAAATAAAGAAGCTTTTGTATATTTTAAAAAAACAGAAGATTTGAGCAAAATGGATAAAAGTGAACGCTTGTTGTTTTTTACGAAAAGAAATTTTGGAGAATATTACAAAAACACAAAAGACTATTCAAAGGCAATCTCTACCTTCGAAGCAGCCTTAGCATTGTCAGAAAGTCAAAAAGATGCTTTCCAAAAGGCAGATTTGTATCATACCTTAAGTGGGTTATATTTAGAAATAAAAAACTATCCTAAAGCTCTTGAATACAGCTTTCTCTCCTTAAAATTAGCCAAAGAAATTAATGCAAAAGAATTTTTATTTCGTTCTCAAAAAAGAATTTCAACCCTTTATAACGAATTGGGTCAGTCAGAACAAGCCTATAATTATTTGCTTTTAAGTTCTAATTTAAAAGACCTCCTTTTAACTGAAAATCAATCCAAAGAGATGTCTTTACTTCAAACCCGATTCGAAACCGAAAAAAAAGACAAATCCATAGCCGAACAGCACGTTAAAATCAAAAAACAAGAATTAGATTTAATCAAAAGTCAAAAAGAAAAACAACTTTATTTTATTGCTAGCCTTGGTTTAATTTTATTGATTTTGGGCATTTGGTATTTTTTTAAACAAAGGCAAAAACTTAAAAACCAAGAAATTGAAACTTTAAAACAAAACCAAGAAATTGCTAAATTGGAAGCATTAATTGATGGTGAAGAAAAAGAACGAAAACGAATTGCTCAAGAACTTCACGATGGCTTAAATGGTGATCTATCTGCTATAAAATACCGATTATCAACTCTAGAAGAATCAGGGCTGCGTGCAATAGATGCGGAAAATCTTACCAAAGTTATCACTATGATTGACGAATCGTGTGCGCAAATTAGAAGTATTTCGCATAATTTGATGCCTTCATCTATTTTAGAATATGGTTTAATCGAAAGTATTCGCGAATATTGTATAAAAATTAATAATTCAGATAATTTTAAAATTGACTTTCAAACCTTTGGAGATTATATTGCTTTAGCAAAGAAAAACGAAACTGTCATTTACAGGATTATCCAAGAATTAGTAACTAATATCCTCAAACACGCGAAAGCAACAGAAGCTTTGGTTCAATTTAATTTTAGAGAAGAGGAGCTTTTTATAACTGTTGAAGATAACGGAATTGGCTTTGACACCACTAAAATTTCTGATGGAATTGGCCATAAAAACATTCAAACCCGAGTTGGTTTTTTAAATGCAGAATTGAATGTCGAAAGTTCATCAAATGGAACATCTTATACAATTTCTATAGATTTAAACAAAGTAAAATGATTCAAATAGCCATTACAGACGACCATACTATTGTTATTGAAGGCATTAAAACAATGCTCAAAACTAATAAAGAAATTGAAGTCGTACAATCTTTTGAAAATTTAAAAGACACCTTTGAAAACTTGAATCAATCGATTCAGGTGTTATTGTTAGACATCAATTTACCGGATGGAAATGGCATTAGTGCTTGTAAAGAACTTCTAAAAAAACTGCCCAATTTAAAAATCATTGCTTTAACCAATTTTGAAGACAGCATTTTTATAAAACAAATACTAAAAAACGGAGCTTTAGGATATTTATTGAAAAACACCAGCAAATCAGAATTAACTGAAGCCATAAAACAAGTGAATAATGGCAACCGATTTTTACCCAAAAAAATAAGTGATATTTTATTAAACGATTCGATAGGTCTAGAACATTCAAGTTATTTTATACCCAAATTAACTGCTCGTGAAAAAGAAATTCTAGCCTTGATAATCAAAGAATTTACTACCGAAGAAATTGCTGCTAAGATTTTTATTAGTACAAAAACCGTCGAATCACATCGCAGTAATTTAATTCAAAAACTGGGTGTAAAAAATACAGCTGGTTTAGTTCGAGTTGCTTTTGAAAAAGGATTGCTTTAAAAATAAAAACGCATCCAAATTAATGAATGCGTTTGAACTATTAACTTTTGCCTCTTGGCTAATCAACTATTGCCTTATTTATCCTTTCAAACTTGCAGATAAATATTCTCTATTCATTTGTGCAATATATTCCAAAGAAATTCCTTTAGGACATTCCACTTCGCAAGCTCCGGTATTCGTACAGTTCCCAAAACCTTCAGCATCCATTTGGTTCACCATATTTAAAACCCTATCGGCCGCTTCTACTTTTCCCTGAGGCAACAATGCAAATTGAGATACTTTGGCAGCAACAAACAACATCGCCGAAGAGTTTTTACAAGTTGCCACACAAGCACCACAACCAATGCAAGTTGCAGCATCAAAAGCTCTGTCTGCATCGTCTTTTGGAATTGGAATAGTATTGGCATCAACCGGATTTCCCGAGGTATTTACAGATATAAATCCACCAGCTTGTTGAATTCTGTCAAAAGAACTTCTATCAACCACTAAATCTTTGATTACTGGAAACGCCAAGGCTCTAAATGGTTCGATAAAAATAGTGTCACCATCTTTGAACATGCGCATGTGCAACTGACAGGTTGGAATTCCTCTGTCTGGCCCGTGCGCTTCTCCATTGATAAACAAGGAACAGCTTCCGCAAATACCTTCGCGACAATCGTGGTCAAAAGATACGGGTTCGTCTCCTTTATTGATCAATTTTTCATTAAGAACGTCCAACATTTCAAGAAAAGACATGTCTCCCTCGATTCCATCTATTGGATATTCAACTATTTTCCCTTCAGCTTTGGCATTTTTTTGACGCCATATTTGTAATGTAAGTTTCATATTTTTTAGTTTATTAGCCAAAAGGCAATGGGCAAAAGTTTAAGTGATAAGGCAAAAGGCATAAGCCAAGAGCAAGACCACATTGATAAATTATTTGCTTAATGACTTTCTAAAGGCGTTTAACATTTTACTTTCTTCTATTATTATTTGTATTATTTCGATAAATTTTAAATTGGTAATAAAATTCAACTCTTTAACTATGATTATTTGTGTTTCTAATTCGAATAACGAACCTCGGGTAATTTTAAAAAATGAATATAACTTATGGTTGAATTTCTTCCCCAGCCTTCAGCTATATTAGAAGGAATTGAAACCGCCGCTCTTTTTATTTGGCTTTGTAAACCAAATATTTCGTCTTTTGGAAAACCTTCTAAATTAATGTAAACCGCTTTTACGAGTAAGATGCCTTTTTGCCAAATCAATACATCTTTGTACGACTTAAAATCACTCATAATCTAACGCTTTTTTTACTAATCAACTTATGGCTTTTGCCTCTTGCCTATTCCTTACTTATAACTACGAGTTACTAATTTAATGTTTTCAAATACCAATGATTCTTTGTGTAGCACTGCATCACTAGGTTTCCCTTTGTATTCCCAAGCGGCAACATAAGCGAAGTTTTCGTCGTCACGTTGTGCTTCTCCGTCTTCAGATTGGTATTCTTCACGGAAGTGTCCTCCGCAAGATTCATTTCGGTGCAAAGCGTCTTTGGCAAACAATTCTCCTAATTCAAGGAAATCAGACACACGACCCGCTTTTTCCAATTCTTGATTGAAACTATCTGCAGTTCCTGTCACTTTTACATCTTTGTGAAATTCTTCCCTTAAAGCGGCAATTTCTTCGATAGCTTCGGACAATCCTTTTGCATTACGAGCCATACCCACTTTGTCCCACATAATTTTTCCTAATTTCTTGTGGAAATAATCTACAGAATGAGTTCCTTTATTGTTTATGAATTTTTCTATCTGGTCTTTAACTTTTTTCTCTGCTTCAACAAATTCTGGCAAATCTGTAGAGATTGTTCCTGTTTTTATATCTGGAGCTAAATAATCTCCAATGGTGTATGGCAATACAAAATAACCATCGGCCAAACCTTGCATCAATGCTGAAGCACCTAATCTATTGGCACCGTGATCCGAGAAATTTGATTCTCCAATGGAGAAACAACCCGGAATCGTGGTTTGCAAATTATAATCAACCCAAGTTCCTCCCATTGTGTAATGCACCGCTGGATAAATCATCATTGGAGTAACATAAGGATTTTCATCAATGATTTTCTCATACATTTGAAACAAGTTACCATACTTGTTTTCTATAGCTTTAGTGCCTAATTTAGTTATTAATGCAGCATCTTTAGCATCTAATCCTTTTACATAAGCTTGTTCTTTTCCGTAACGTTGTATTGCTGCGGCAAAATCCAAATAAACAGCTTCACCCGTTTTGTTTACTCCAAAACCAGCATCACATCTTTCTTTGGCAGCACGGGAGGCAATATCTCTTGGAACAAGATTCCCAAAAGCTGGATAACGTCTTTCTAAATAATAATCTCTGTCTGACTCCGATAAATCTGTTGGTTTTTTCTTTCCTTCACGAATGGCTTTGGCATCTTCTAAATTAGCAGGAACCCAAATACGACCATCATTACGCAATGATTCTGACATCAAAGTCAATTTCGATTGGTGATCTCCTGAGACAGGGATACAAGTAGGGTGAATTTGTGTGAAACAAAGGTTAGCCATATAAGCTCCTTTTTTATGTATTTTCCAAGCTGCAGTAGCATTACTTCCCATTGCGTAAGTGGAAAGGAAGAAAACATTTCCGTAACCTCCAGAAGCAATAACTACAGCGTGAGCTGAATGTCTTTCGATTTCGCCAGTAACCAAGTCACGAGCAATAATACCTCTCGCTTTTCCGTCTACCAATACTAAATCCAGCATTTCGTGACGCGTATGTGATTTTATTTTTCCACGACCAATTTGACGGTTCATTGCCGAGTATGCTCCTAACAATAATTGTTGTCCAGTTTGACCTTTGGCATAAAATGTTCTGGCTACCAATGTTCCTCCAAAAGAACGATTGTCTAATAATCCACCATATTCACGTGCCAATGGAACGCCTTGCATAACGCATTGATCGATAATATTAGTAGAAACTTCGGCTAAACGGTGCACGTTTGCTTCACGCGAACGATAATCGCCGCCTTTGATAGTGTCGTAAAACAATCTAAAAGTGGAATCTCCATCTCCTTGATAATTTTTTGCTGCGTTAATTCCTCCTTGTGCTGCTATCGAGTGCGCACGACGAGGAGAATCTTGGAAACAAAAAGTTTTTACGTTGTATCCTAATTCTGCCAAAGTTGCAGCTGCAGATGCTCCAGCAAGTCCAGTACCAACAACGATAATGTCAATATTACGTTTGTTAGCCGGATTTACTAAATTAATATGATCTTTATAACTTGTCCATTTGTCCGAAATTGAACCACTTGGAACTTTTGAGTCTAATGCCATTATAATTGAATATTAAATTTGATTAAAATGATGAAATAGTGCAATAAAAATAAAACCGAAAGGAACTACTATTGCAAAAGTATATCCCAATTTATGCAATGCTTTTGCGTATTTATTGTCAAACCCCACGGATTGAAATGAAGAATTGAAACCATGCCACAAGTGAACAGCCAACAATAAAAACGCCACACTATATAAACCTGCACGAACTGGACTTTCAAATTTATGAACCAATTCTGGAAAATATCTCGTTTCCTCAATTGCGTTAACATTTACATACTTATACATCATTTCAGCAAACCAAAAATCATAGAAATGAAGTCCTAAAAATGCTAGAACAACCAAGCCTGAAATAATCATATTTCTCGATGCCCAAGAAGCATTTGCCGCTCCGTTGTACTTTACATAAGCAATTGGTCTAGCGCTACGGTTTTTTATCTCCAACACAAAACCCATTACAAAGTGAAAAATAACACCCGCAATTAATATGGGCTGCATAACGAATTGAATTAATGGGTTATAACCCATAAAATGCGACATTGCATTATAAGTATCGGCACTAAATACCGAAACTAAATTGACGAAAAAATGTAATGTCAGAAACAGAATCAGAAAAATTCCAGAAAGTGCCATAGCGACTTTTTTTGCTATTGACGACTTCAACAACGTAGATTTTGCCATAAGAATTGAAATAAATTATTTTTAAATTTCTACAAAAATAAAGTAAATAGGAACGAACCACAACCTTTTTGCTGTTATTTAGAACAATTCTTAAGTTGATTTTAAAATAAGCAACCAAGACCTATTTATATACTTTAATTTTTATTGGTTTAACATTTTTTAAAACAAAAATAGCTTGATGTACAACAACAATTACCTCGAAAAAAATCAATTGCTTTAAATATAAAAAATAGCTTACCAAATATTTTATATCAATTACTAGAAGTTTTTTTTTAGCAAAAAATTAAAAATTTATTTAACTAAATTTAGCCATGTATTGCTGCACCGTTAAATCGGTTTTTTCGTTTCGAGTTTTTCGTTCTAAATGAATCGGAGCAGACGCCCTTTCAAGACAGTCTTTTACTGCACAGGTTTCACAAGTCACGCCAACTATCTGTTTTTGTAGAGATGGATTGTCAATAAACTTGAATTTTTTCTTCATTCCAGGTGTAATCAATATCCCTACAGTGATGCTCCTCAAACAATTTTTCTTGAAAGGGTCTAAAGTTGCCGATGAAAAAACCAAGTATTCATTATTACTGTTTTCGTAGCGAGAAATCTGCGCGTCAAAAAAATGACTTTTGTTTTGCTTCAATGCTCCTGCTATGGTTTTTATGGAAACCCATCTTCGGCAATAATGCTCGTTCATTTCGTTTGCATGTGGCTCTTGCTGATTCGTGATGTGCAATTCTTTTTTGATTTGATAAGTGTCTGTTCCTATTTGATGTGACAATCTTAGAAAAAAGAGGTTTTTTAACTGGAAATCTTTTGGTAGAATATTGGTCAACCTTTGATAAAAAGATTCTGGAGAAACATTGAATTTTCCCATCAATTCAATCATTTCCTGTGGTTTTGGATCTGTGTTTGATAAAAACAAATTCAACTCTTCAATTAACAATTGTCTAGGCAAAAGTAAGGCGCCTGCAAAGTATGAGGCATAAAAATTATTCAATACTTGGTCGAAATTATCAAACTTAATCCAACTAAAGGTATACAACCTTTCGGTAATTTCAAGATAGTTATAGGCAATTTCTTTCGCTAGAATAAATGCTTTTTGATGTTCGTCAATTTCTACCGACAACAACAATGTTTTGCTTTTTGGAACATAAATAGATCTTAAATCTCCCAATTCCTCCCGTTCTGAAAAAGCAATTTCCTGAATAGAATAACCATATTCTTCTATCAAAATAGCACTTAACTCCTCTAAAGAAATCTTGGACTTTATATTGATATGAAAAGCATTGCAAAACGAAAGCACCTTTTGCTCTAAATCATCGAAATAATTATTGTGGGCTTCTTGGTACGAACGCAAAGAAGCCAAGAAAAAACTCTCGCGTGTTAAATTGTAATGTTGAGCAATTTCTATAATGGTACTTATAAAGGCATTAACCTTCGCCGGCGCATTGGCAATAATATCAATTAAATCATTTTCTTGAATGCCAAAAAGATCCAAAGGAATCTCTTTTAGAATTCCAGATTTCAGGATTTCGCCAATAGGAGCCAGATTATTATCTAGCTTCAACGAGACCATGTGATCATAAGTGACATCTAATTTTTCGGACAAAAGAATTATTTTATCCGTCTTTGGATATTTTTTCCCTTTTTCAATTTCATTCAAATACGACTTCGAAAGGTCCGTTATTTTGGCTAAGCCAAATAAAGACAAATTCTTGTTTGTTCGAGCCTGCTTGAGCTTGAGCCCAAAAATCAACTTGATATAATCCTTTTCTATAGTAATCATGATCAAATATAATAATAAAAATACAATCCACAAAAAATATTTTTTTAGTTTTTAGCGTACGTTCGCTTGTTTTATAAAAAACTTTTTGTACTATTGCAGTGTTAAACAATTACAAATTGCTAACGAAACTAAAATATTGTTAAATTAAATACACCATAAGATGGATTTAAAAGAATTATACACGACAAATCTGTTAAATTTTTCAGATGAAACCACGGAGCAGTATCCCGAAATCCTAACCGACGAAGCCATGACTTTTTTGTCTTTGCTTCACGAAAACTTTAACGAAAAAAGACTGGCTCTTTTAGAAGAACGAAAAAAACAACAAGAATTATTTGATAGTGGCGTGTTGCCAACATTTCCCGTCGAAACCAAAAGCATAAGAGAGAGCAATTGGCAAGCGTCAAAAACTCCCATAGATCTTCTAGACCGTCGAGTTGAAATCACCGGCCCTGTTGACCGGAAAATGGTAATCAATGCGCTAAATTGTGGAGCCAAAACATTTATGGCAGATTTTGAAGACAGCACTTCCCCTGTTTGGAGCAATTTAATGGAAGGGCAGCAAAATCTTAAAGATGCTGTAAACAAAACCATCACTTTAGAAGATACAAAAAAAAACAAGAGGTATTCGCTTAATGAAAAAACGGCGGTTTTAATTGTTCGCCCAAGAGGTTTGCATTTGAATGAAAAACATCTTTTGATGCAAAATGAAGAAGCTTCTGGCGCATTAGTCGATTTTGGTTTGTACGCGTTTCATAATTTCAAACAGCTAATGGAAGATGGAACAGCTCCCTATTTTTATATTCCAAAATTAGAACACTATCTAGAAGCCCGTTGGTGGAATGAAGTCTTCGAATTTACAGAGGAATATTTAAAGGTGAAAAATGGGACATTTAAAGCAACTGTTTTAATCGAGACGATTACTGCCAGTTTTCAATTGGACGAAATCATCTTTGAATTAAGAGAACATATCGTTGGACTCAATTGCGGAAGATGGGATTATATCTTTTCATATATCAAAAAACTAAGAAATAATCCGGCTTTTATTGTTCCAAACAGAGACCAAGTAACGATGACTTCTCCGTTTATGAGTGCCTATTCACAATTAGTCATCCAGAGATGCCACAAAAGAAACATTCATGCCATTGGCGGAATGGCAGCGCAAATTCCGATTAAAAATGATGAAGATGCAAATACAATTGCATTCAACAAAGTAATTGCCGACAAGGAACGCGAAGCAAATAACGGACATGACGGGACTTGGGTAGCACATCCAGATTTAGTGCCAATTGCTATGAACGTTTTTGATAAATACATGCGAACAAAAAATCAAATCCATATAAAAAGAGAAGACGTAATCGTCACCGATGCTGATTTGCTTGAACCTCCAAAAGGAACAATTACCGAAGAAGGTATCAGAAAAAACATAAATGTTTCCATTCTATATCTCGCTTCTTGGCTGAACGGACAAGGCGCAGCAGCCATCCACCATTTGATGGAAGATGCCGCTACCGCCGAAATTTCACGGTCTCAATTGTGGCAATGGTTACAAAACGAAGTGACATTAGATAATGGTAAAGTGTTAAACGAAAAACAGTACGATCGCTTGGCGATGGAAGAATTTGAAAAAATAAAAAAATTAGTCGGCGATACGGAATATGAAAATGGAAAATACAAATTAGCCGAACAATTATTAGACCTTTTAGTAGTAAACCCAAATTTTATAGACTTCTTAACGATTCCAGGATACAAATACATTTAAAAAAAACAAAAAAACAATAAATTATGAAAACCACAGAAACAAGAATTCAAGAATTAGTTACCGATTGGATTACAAATCCAAGATGGAACGGTATCGAACGCCCGTACACTGCTGAAGAAGTTGTAAAACTTCAAGGTTCTTACCAAATAGAGCATACCGTTGCAAAAATTGGTGCCAACAAATTATGGAGCAAATTGAATTCTCAAGATTTCGTTGCAGGACTTGGAGCACTTACAGGAAATCAAGCTATTCAAGAGGTTGATGCTGGTTTAGAAGCTATTTATTTAAGCGGATGGCAAGTTGCCGCTGATGCAAATGTTGCTGGCGAAATGTACCCTGACCAATCTTTGTATCCTGCTAACAGCGTTCCATTGGTGGTAAAACGAATCAATAATGCACTTTTACGTGCAGACCAAATACAAGTTGTAAACGGAACAGCGGACAAAAAAGATTATTTAGTTCCAATTGTTGCCGATGCTGAAGCTGGTTTTGGAGGTAATCTAAACGCTTTTGAATTGATGAAATCAATGATTGAATCCGGTGCTGCGGGAGTTCACTTTGAAGACCAATTGAGTTCTGCAAAAAAATGTGGACACCTTGGCGGAAAAGTATTGGTTCCAACTCAGGAAGCCATCAACAAACTAATTGCTGCTAGATTAGCTGCCGATGTTATGGGAACGCCAACACTTGTTGTTGCCCGAACAGATGCTGATGCCGCCAATTTATTAACGAGCGATATCGACCCAAGAGATGCAAAATTCCTAACGGGAGAAAAAACAGGCGAAGGATTTTTCTACGTAAACTGTGGTGTTGAACAAGGAATTGACCGCGGATTGAGCTATGCTCCTTATGCTGATTTGATTTGGATGGAAACAAGCAATCCAGATCTTGATTATGCAAGAAAATTTGCAGAAGGAATTCACGCAAAATTCCCAGGAAAAATGTTGGCTTACAACTGTTCTCCTTCTTTCAATTGGGCTGCTAAATTATCGGTTGCTGAAATGGAAACATTCAGAGAAGATTTGGCTGCAATGGGATATAAGTTCCAATTCATAACTTTAGCCGGATTTCACGCTTTGAATACAAGCATGTTCGAACTTTCTATGGCTTACAAAGCTAGAGGAATGGCTGGTTATTCTGAATTGCAAGAAAGAGAATTTGCCTTGCAAAAACACGGATTCAAAGCTGTAAAACACCAAGGATTTGTAGGAACTTCCTATTTTGATGCAGTGCAAAATACAGTAACAATTGGAAAATCTACAACAACAGCAATGAAAGATTCTACTGAAGCTGCCCAGTTTTAAGAAACTCTTTTTTTTTTGGTTACTCAAAACGCAACCGTTTAAAATGCAAATTTTATTCCGCTGTGTTTTGAGTTTTTTTATTTAAATTATGATGAATTCTTAACAAAAACGATTTAAACTCACTATTTTTGAATAATTAAAAGTATAAACCGAATTGTTATGAAATGAGCATAAAGAAAATCGAATAAATACCACTAAAAACTCTATGCGAATTACATTTGACCAAAAAAAATAAAAATCAACAAATGAAATACCATCAAATTGACCGACACCTTTTTATAAAAAATCGCGCCAAATTTACGGCTCAAATGAAGCCAAATAGCGTGGCGATTTTCAATTCCAATGATATTTATCCCGTTTCTGCCGACAGCACTTTGCCATTTGAACAACACCGCGATATTTTTTATTTAAGTGGCGTTGACCAGGAAGAAAGTATTTTACTTCTTTTTCCGGACGCACCTTATGAAAACCAAAGAGAAATACTATTCCTGAAAGAAACTAGCGAACACATTGCCATTTGGGAAGGTGAAAAATTAACCAAAGACAGAGCTTTTGAAGTTTCAGGAATAAAAACCGTGCATTGGTTACAGGATTTTGAGAAGGTTTTGTTCGAAATGATGACACATTCCGACACTATTTATATCAACACCAACGAACATTATCGCGCCACAGTAGAAACAGAAACTCGCGAAGCACGTTTTGTAAAATGGTGGAAAGACAAATATCCTGCACACGCTGTCGCAAAAAGCAACCCCATATTACAACGCATTCGTTCTGTAAAAGAAACCGAAGAATTGGATTTAATCCAAAACGCCTGCAACATCACTGAAAAAGGTTTTAGAAGATTGTTATCCTTTGTAAAACCCAACGTTATGGAATATGAAATCGAAGCGGAATTGATTCACGAATTCATCCGCAATCGTTCCAAAGGTTTTGCATATACACCAATTATCGCCTCTGGAAATAATGCCAATGTTTTGCATTACATCGTAAACAACCAACAATGCAAAGCAGGAGACTTGATTTTGCTTGACGTTGCCGCTGAATATGCTAATTATTCCAGCGATATGACTCGAATGATTCCCGTTTCTGGAAGATTCAACGATAGACAAAAAGAAGTATACAATGCTGTTTTACGCGTGAAAAACGAAGCAACCAAAATGCTTACTCCGGGAACTTTATGGAAAGAATATCATTTTGAAGTGGGAAAAATTATGACTTCAGAACTGCTTGGTTTAGGTCTTTTGGACAAAGCCGATGTGCAAAACGAAAACCCAGAATGGCCAGCTTACAAAAAATATTTTATGCACGGAACTTCCCACCACATGGGATTGGACACCCATGATTACGGAAAATTAGCCGAACCGATGCGAGCCAATATGGTTTTCACCGTTGAACCAGGAATTTATATTCCTGCCGAAGGTTTCGGAATTCGATTGGAAGACAATTTGGTGGTTCAAGAAACCGGAGAACCGTTTAACTTAATGCGAAATATCCCGATTGAAGTGGAGGAAATAGAGAATTTGATGAATTAATGCTGAACTTGTTTCCGTATCTAAAAAAATAGAATAAAGAGAAAAGAATAAAGACGACGCACGATTGTGGGTCGTTTTTTATTTGTTAATAATTAGTTTGATGGTTGACTTTATTAAAGTTGCTTTTTTCTATTTTTACACAAACACCGAATTTATATGCAAGCCAAACCTTTTTTAAAATGAATCTAAACTTTAATATTAAATTTGCCGAAGGTTATACAAGCAATTCACAAATAGCTAGGGTTTTAACCGAAAATTGGGTAAAAGAGAATTCATATTGCCCTTGTTGTGGTGAAAAACCCATTTTAGAATATGAAAATAATAGACCTGTAGCAGATTTTTATTGTAAAAAATGTACAGAAGAGTTTGAATTAAAAAGTAAAAACGGAAAATTAGGTGGTATTATTAATGACGGTGCTTATGATACAATGATTAAAAGAATTACCTCGGACGTCAATCCAAATTTTTTCTTTCTTACCTATAATAAACAAAACACAGTTGATAATTTCTTAATTATTCCGAAACAGTTTTTTACACCTGAAATAATAATCAAAAGAAAACCATTATCGGAAACAGCCAAAAGAGCGGGATGGATTGGTTGTAATATTGACATTTCTAATATTTCTCAATTAGGCAAAATATTTTTAGTTGAAAAATCTAAAATTATTAATCCAATATTAGTTCAAGAAGCATTCAATAAAACAACTTTTTTAAGAGAGAAAAGTATAGAGTCTAAAGGCTGGATTTTAGATATTCTTAATTGTATAGAAAAAATACCGTCAAAAGAGTTTAGTTTGAAAGATGTTTATAACTTTGAAAAGGATTTGAGGGTTAAATATCCCAACAACAACCATATCAAAGATAAAATTCGTCAGCAGCTTCAATTTCTTAGAGATAAAGGATTAATTGAATTTAATGGACGAGGAAACTATAAAAAGATATAAAATGAAAAAATATATTTTTATTACGCGAGAAGGAAATACATTTTCACCTAATGGTGATGAAATTGAGAATATGCAGGTTATCGGTATAATAGAAAAAGTGGCCAATGAAAATGAAGCATTAAAAAAACTTCTTCTCGAAAACGAATGGATAATTGATGCAGAATTTAATATTGCAGAATTCATCTGTTATGAAATATTTTAAATCTGGGGGATTAAATGTCGGTAGTAGAAAAAGACCCAACATTAAAATACAATCCCGTTAGGAGTTAAATTTGGGTAGAAAAAATTAATTATACGATATACAAAGTCTCGTAGGGACGATATAAAATGGCAAACACTTACACACAATACACATCCAATTTGTTTTCGTTGTAAAATACCGAGATGGTATAATTCATCCCTCATTTAAAGAAGAATTGTATAAATATATTTATGGTATCATACAAAATCATAACCACAAGGTGTTAGCCATTGATGGAATGCCAGACCACATTTATATTTTTATCGGCATAAGACCAACACAATCAATTTCTGATTTAATGCAAGACAAAAAAGGTAGTTCCTCAAAATGGATTAATGAAAAGGAATTTTTAAACGTAAAATTTGAATGGCAAGAAGGTTTTGATGCGTTCTCCTATTCTAAATCCCAGGTGAATGATGTTATTAAATACATTCAAAATCAAGAAACACACCATAAAACAAAAACTTTTAGGAAAGAATATTTATAATTCTTAACCGTTTTTGAAATTATATTTGTTGAACGATATATATTTAAAGACCCAATATAAAAATCATATAGTACCAACATATAATCCCTAAAAGGATTATTTTAGTTCTAAAAACCTACCTTCAATACCTGAATTTTGTAAAGCAATCGCATTTTCTTTACCATAAGCAATAAATACGCTTGGAGCACCTGGAGTTCCTGCTTGAATTCCTGAAATGTGATAAAATCGAATTCTCCCCTTTACAAATAAAACCGCATCAGCATCATTCCAAATATGCTTAAAAAAACATTGGGTTTCTGTTCTAGCAAAAATTAATGCTATTCCATTTCCGTGAAATTTTAATTTTTCTAACCATAATTCCATACCTCTTCCATAAGGAGGATTTAAGTATACTCTACCAAACCAATTTTTGGTTAAACCATCATCTATAGTTGTAAAATTATTTTGTGCATGTAAAAAAGGAGCGTCTATAGGACTACAAGGGTCTAAATCGAATTTCCCTAATTTTTTTACCAAATTAGGAGGTGTCAACCATTCTACTTTAGTATTTTCGCAACGTTCAAATGAGGTATCCATATCAAAATATTTTTTACAAATATTAGATCAATATTTTGATTTTACAAATTTAATTAGATCATTTTCAATAAGTTATGAAAACTTATATTTTTATAAAATTAATTGAATTTCAGAAATACTAATTTCCAGAATACTCCCTTAAAAAATTAAATTTTTCCAAACCCATTTATCTTTTCATCTCTAAAAAATATTTTTGTAAACATTAAAAACGTCAATTTTGAAACAAATTCTCTATGAAAATACAAAAATTTCCCATTGCGATACTGAAAAAGGAAAAGCTATTGTATTGCTTCATAGCTTTTTGGAAAACAAAATGATTTGGCAAGATTTGTTTGCCAAATTGAGCAAGAAATATAGCGTTATTACTATAGATTTATTGGGTCGCGGCAATACGGCAACAAACAAATGAAAGATGTCTGGAAATTGCCTGCCATAGCTCGCTGGGAAAAATCATGCGGAAAGCATCCAACACAAAAACCATTAGCCATTTTAACTCGCTTGATTTTAGCATCTACTAAACCCGGCGCTTGGATTTTAGATCCGTTTGCCGGAAGTTCCACCACAGGTATAGCCGCCAACCTAGCTAACAGAAGATATTTGGGGATAGATATGGAAGCCGAATTTCTCGAAATCAGTAAAAACAGAAAACTGGAAATAGAAAATCCCAAAATTGCAGAAACCTACAAACAAAAGATTAATGGGTTTGAAAACAAAAAGCAATTAGAACTGTATTTATTAGAAGAACCAAAACCAAAAGTAAGAGTGGTTCTTGGTTACATAAGAAGTAAAGATTTGGCAAATCTTAAAACACTTAACACTTTTTATTTTCATTCATCAGACAAACAAAATAATCTTTTAGAGTTTCCTTATGACTTATACAATGCTAAAAAATTAGTAATTTATTCAGGTGGACGTGCAAAGCCATTTCATTTAACATCTTATTTTGGCGAAATACAATCCATAACTCAAAAACATAAGTCAAAAATAAAAGGGAAAGAGAAATCAGAAACCAAATATTATTTTGAGGTTAAACTCAAAGAAAACTTTTCAGAAGACATATCCATTGAAAACAATCCAAATATTAAAAAATGGATTAAAGAATATTCAACAGAATACGAATTGAAAGAAGTAAACTATCTTCCTATATTAACGCTTGAAGGAAATATATTTTAACCTCACAATTATTTTTCTTTCTCGGCATAGATATTATTTTCAGCCAACATTTAAACCCTAACGGGATTTTGATTTTTGTGTGGATTTATTTTTTCTAGCAACATATCATCACTACGGGATTTAAACCGAGTTTGTTTCTAACGAATGAACCAGATAATGAATACAGTAAAGATTTAGAATTTTAACCTCAAAAGAGATGATTTTTTTCAAATCAATTCGTGTTTTCGTTAGTAAAAACTACTTTTGTAAAACTTAAAACCTCAACCTTGAAACCATTTCTCTACAAAAACACAAAAATTTCCTATTCCGATACTGGGAAAGGCAATGTCATTGTGCTGCTTCATGGCTTTTTGGAAAACCAAACGATGTGGAAGGATTTGGCTCCTGAATTCAGCAAAAAACACCGTGTCATAACAATAGATTTATTGGGTCACGGCGAATCGGGATGTTTGGGTTATTTGCATTCAATGGAAGATAATGCAGGTGCTGTTCGCTCTGTTTTGTCCAAATTGCGAATCCGGAAAGCGATTTTTATTGGGCATTCTATGGGCGGTTATGTGACTTTGGCTTTCGCCGAATTGTATCCTGCTTCCGTAAAAGGTTTGGTTTTGTTGAATTCAACTTCAAAAGCGGACAGCGAGGAACGAAAAACAAATCGGGATCGTGCGATAAAAGCTGTGAAGATAGATTATATGGGTTTTGTGAGACTTTCTATCGCCAATCTTTTCAATCCAGATAACCGAGAACGATTAGTTGACGAAATAGAAATGGTAAGAGCCGAAGCCTTAAAAACACCATTACAAGGAATCGTCGCTTCACTCGAAGGGATGAAAATCAGAAAAGACCGAGAATTTTTATTGCGTTCCCCTGCTTATCCAATCTTGTTGATTCTAGGAAAAAAAGACCCTGTTTTGAATTATGAAGACGGCTTGAAACAAATTGAAAATACCACAGTTGAGCTTGCCGCTTTTCCCGATGGACACATGAGTCATATTGAAAATAGAGAAGAATTAAAAAATGTATTGATAGCTTTTTTTAAAGGAATTTAAACTCTTTGCCGCTAAGGCACAAAGGCACAAATTTCAAAAATAAAGTCTATTTTTTGCTTACTATATTTTGTCTAACAAGCTCAAAACTCATTATTGCTTTGTTGCTTTAGGTCTTTGTGGCAATATTTTTGATTTTTTAAAGGTGATAAAAAGGTTAAATCTTCTCTTCAAACGGAATTTCCTCGTCCAGAATTTCATTCAATAATAAAATTATTTGTTCTAGATAATTGGACAAAATATCCACACTAATTGTGGTAATTTCCTCTTTTCCATTTTTGAAATTGAATGGCAAAAATCCAGATTTCAAGTTTTTGAAAGAGATAATTCCCGCTTCAATTGACTTGCCGTTGGCTTCTTTTTCAAACATAAAAGCATAAGCCAAAATTTGAATGATTTTATCGTTTTTAATTTCTTGTGTTAACCCTTTCCAAGATTTTAAAGTAACATTTGTTTTTTCTACTTTACCCGTTTTGTAATCTATAATTCGGATAATTCCGTTGCGTTCTTCAATTCGATCCACTTTTCCAGCAATTTTTATAGGAAACGGCAAACTTGGATGTTCTATAATTCGTCCACATTCTTTTTCTAAATGAAGTATTTTTATTGCATCACCGTTTTTAATGTTTTCCAATTCCACTTTCAGAAAATTATAAACATTGCGTTTCGCCACTTCAAAAGCCAATAAATTTCTTCCTTTTTTGATTTCACCTTCTTTGTAAACCAACTTAAATTGTTTTAATACTTCGGCTTCCAAAAGTTTAAAACAACCCAAAATATTATTTTCAGATAAAAATTTCCCAATAAATGGCGTGTATAAAACTTCCAAAGTTTCATGGATAATAGTTCCCAAAGTATTCAGAGCAATATTTTCTTCAACTTCCTCAACTTCGCTAATGCGTAAAATCTTTTGGAAATAAAAATCAATCGGGTTCCGAATATAACTCGTCAAGGCGGATGGAGAAAACCCTTTTTCGGCAATTTCTTTCAAGCGAATCATCACCGATTCCGATTTTGGAACCACTATTGGTTGATAAGCCGTTTCGGGTAAAGCAGCATTGTAAATTTCGTGAGTTAGCGTGTGATTGGATTGCTTTTCGACTTCTAATTGGGTAATGAAACGGCTTTTTTCACCAGCATCTAAACCTTCACTTTCGGTATTGTAAATCAAATAAATATTCTTGGCACGTTGCAACAAATGATAGAAATGATAAGTATAAATCGCATCTTTTTCCTTGAAAGTAGGCAAGCCCAATTCCCTTTTTACATCGTAAGGAATAAACGAATTCATTGATTTTCCCGCGGGGAATTTTCCTTCGTTCATCGAAGTGACAATCACGGTTTCGAAATCTAAAACACGACTTTCTAAAACGCCCATAATTTGCAAACCATTCAGAGGTTCTCCTTCAAAAGACACTTCGGCAAGATCAATTACTTGTTTGTAAATCGCATAAAGCGTTTCAATTTTATCAATGTGCGAATGTTGTGAATAGTAATTAATCAGTTTGTTAATTACTTTGAA
>Ga0209284_10002758_pt1 | contig 23198 bp, 24 predicted proteins | sample FRY03_FD_187211 | JGI IMG/M metagenome (GOLD analysis project Ga0209284, IMG submission 187211) | Freshwater microbial communities from Lake Fryxell liftoff mats and glacier meltwater in Antarctica - FRY-03 (SPAdes) (version 2) | ecosystem: Environmental > Aquatic > Freshwater > Ice > Glacier...
CGATCGCGGGTTGCATATAACGAGTGCTCATCTATGAATACAAGCGAGAAGGCACCCTCTAATTGCGGCAAAACCGCCATGGCACTTGCTTCAACGCTCTTCTCATTTTGCAAAGCAATTAGCGCAGTCATAATTTCAGTATCAGTGGTTGCGCTTTGATCTTTCGAAATTATTGGTGCTAACTTCTGCACTAATTCTGCCAAATCACCAGTATTTGTTAAATTGCCATTATGGGCTAAAGCCAGTGTGCCGTACTTAGTTGGGTGCAGGGTTGGTTGGGCGTTTACCCAAGTGCTTGAACCTGTAGTGCTATATCGCGTGTGGCCAATTGCTAAATTGCCTTTAAGAACGGCTAAATCACTCTCCGTAAAAACTTGGGAAACTAAACCCATATCTTTATAAACCAAAATACGGTCACCATCACTAGTTGCAATTCCTGCAGATTCTTGGCCGCGATGTTGCAGCGCATACAAACCATAGAAAGCAAGTTTTGCAACTTCTTCACCCGGTGCCCACACGCCAAAAATTCCGCAAGCATCTTGCGGCCCTTTGTCATGGCCCAGCAAGTTATGGTTTAACAATCCATCTGCGCGACGCGTCATGTTGTAACCCTAATAGAAATTTGGGTCATCCAAATAGCCTTGGAAAAGTTGAGGTGTGGGCTTCGCGTAATTCATCTAGCGAGATAACAACCGAGTTAATGGTAAGCCAATCTCCACCCGTTACCCCTAATTTATTTAAAACTATTTCATATTTTGCTGCTAATGCGTTAAGAGCTTCGGCTTTGCTTGGGTCGATGGCAACAATTACGCGACCTGGGGATTCGCTAATTAAGGCGCTGCCAGCATCTGCAATAGAAATTGTTGCGCCAATGTTGTGGCGCAAAACCATTTCAGTTAATCCAATTGCTAAACCGCCTTGGCTTAAATCATGGGCGGCCGTGAAAATCTTTTCGGTGCGACCTACCAAAAGTACTTCTATTAAGCGCATCTCGCGGCCTAGATCGGCATCAGGGGATTGTCCCCCGCGTTGGCCATGCATAAATGCCCACTCACTTCCAGCAATATCATCTTTACTCTCGCCTAATAAATAGAGCTCCATTCCGCTTTGATTAAAACTCATCGGGGTTCGTGTGCGAACATCATCGATGACACCAAGAACACCGATTACTGGAGTTGGCAAGATTGCCACATCACCCGTTTGATTATAGAAAGAAACATTTCCGCCCGTTACTGGTAAACCCATTTCTAAACAACCATCGGCTAAGCCGCGAACAGTTTCGGCAAATTGCCACATCACGCCGCTATCTTCGGGCGAAGCGAAGTTTAAGCAATTGGTTACCGCTAACGGCCGCGCGCCGGCAGTTGCAATATTTCTAGCCGCTTCGGCTAGCGCTAACCGCGCACCTTGATATGGATTTAAATATGACCAGTTGGCATTAGCATCGGTTGAAATCGCAACACCTAAATGTGTTTCCTCATCGATTCGCACCATTCCCGAATCATCGGGTTGTGATTGAATGGTATTTCCTTGAACATATTTATCATATTGCGAAGTTATCCAACTCTTATCGCACAAGTTCGGCGACGCCACTAATTTCAAAATAGCTGCTTTAATTTCGGAATCGCTCTGTGGAATTGGAACGCTAATTTTTTGCGAATTAGTAATATCAATATAAGCGGGCTGGATAAATGGGCGATTATAAACCGGCCCATCGTGGGCCACGGTGCGAGGTGGAACATCAACAATTAATTGCCCGTTCCATGTAATCTCTAAATGGCTGCCATCGGTGACTTCACCAATAACCGTGACAGTGACATCCCACTTTTTACAAATTTCTAAAAATCGGTTGATGTGCTTGGGTTCAACGATTGCGCACATGCGCTCTTGTGATTCTGACATCAAAATTTCTTCAGGTGAAAGGGATGGATCACGCAATGGGACCTTATCTAGCGCTACTTTCATGCCACCACTGCCACCTGAAGCCAACTCGCTTGTGGCACACGAAAGTCCTGCGCCACCTAAATCTTGAATTCCAACTACTAAATCTTCAGCGAAGATTTCTAGTGAACACTCAATCAAAACTTTTTCAACAAATGGATCCCCTACTTGCACGCTAGGTCGCTTGGCAGGACCACCAGTACCGAAAGTCTCTGATGCTAAAATCGAAACGCCACCGATTCCATCGCCACCAGTTTTTGCGCCATATAAAACAACTAAATTTCCAGCACCAGCAGCGATAGCTAATTTAATATCACTATGTTTCATTACACCGACACAGAGTGCGTTAACTAACGGATTGCCAGCATAGCTTTGATCGAAAATAACTTCACCGCCAATATTGGGCAGGCCTAAGCAATTTCCATACCCACCAATTCCGGCAATTACACCTGGTAAAACACGGCGCGTATCTGGTGCATCGGCTGGGCCAAAACGAAGTGAATCCATCACGGCAATTGGGCGCGCGCCCATTGTTAAAATATCGCGCACAATTCCACCGATACCCGTTGCTGCGCCTTGGTAGGGTTCTACAAAAGATGGATGGTTATGCGATTCAATTTTGAAAGTAACTGCATAACCTTGACCGATATCTACAACACCAGCATTTTCGCCAATGCCGACCAAAAGTGCGGCCGATTTTGGGGCTTTTTCACTAAATTGTTTTAAATGCATCTTCGAAGATTTATAGGAACAATGTTCTGACCACATAACTGAATACATCGCTAACTCTGAGGAGGTTGGACGCCGGCCTAAAATTTCCTTAATGCGTGCATATTCATCAGCTTTTAAACCAAGTTCGGTAAATGGTTGTTTGATATCGGGTGAAGCCTTAGCAATATCAACGGTATCTAGCGCCACTACTTCACCATCGCACTTAAAATTGAGGTAAAAAAGCCAAGCCCATCAGCAGTTGGGCCAGTAAGTGCACTAATTGCGTGCTCTGGATGGGGCATTAAACCAACCACATTGCCCTTGGTATTGGTAATACCAGCAATTAAATTACGCGACCCATTGGGGTTTTGACCTACATACCTAGCAATAATTTCTCCGTTATTTTCTAACTGGGTCAAAGTTTCGTCATTACATTGAAAAGAACCTTCGCCATTTTTAAGCGGAATTACTATTTCTTGCCCTTTTGTAAAAGTATTGGTCCATGGTGTTGAAATATTTTCGATTGAAATCTTTTGGTCGCGACACAGGAAATGTAAATCCGAATTACGGGTAAGTGCGCCCGGTAATAAATGTGATTCGCAGAGAACTTGAAAGCCATTACAGATTCCTAAAACTGGCATACCTTCTTTTGCTTTTTCAATAATTAAATCCATGACCGGTGCAAAACGCGAGATTGCACCAGCGCGTAAATAATCGCCATATGAAAAACCACCGGGCAAAATAACGGCATCGACGCTCTTTAAATCCGCATCGCCATGCCACAATGAAATTGCCTCGCCACCAGCAGCGCGAACTGCGCGCGCGGCATCGCGATCATCGAGAGTGCCTGGAAAAGTTACCACACCAACACGCATTAATTTTCCACTCTAACAACATAATTTTCAATTACTGGATTGGAAAGTAGAACTTCGGCAGCCTTTTCTACTTCGGCTAATTGTGCCGGAGTAGGTTGCCCATCAATCTCTATTTCAAAGCGTTTGCCCTGGCGTACCGATTTGGCAAAAGTAAAACCAAGGCGTGGCAGAGCAGCAGCAACAGCGTTACCTTGCGGGTCTAAAATTTCGGGTTTTAACATTACCTCTATCACTATCTTTGCCATCTGCATCCTCCTAGTTGAACTTGCTGCCAGTTAAACGAAAATACGCTTCTTCATAACGCGCGGCTGTTTTCTCCACGATTTCATCGGGTATTTCCGGCGGCGGGCTCTTCTTGTCCCATCCGCTATTTATAAGGTAATCGCGCAAGAATTGCTTATCGAAAGATTCGTGCGTGCTCGCATCCCAAAAACGTGAAGAATCAGGCGTAAGTGCTTCATCGCCTAGCGTAATTTCACCAAATGAATTAAGACCAAATTCGAATTTTGTGTCAGCCAGAATAATTCCGCGTGATTGCGCAAAATCGGCAGCAGTGTCATAGAGTTTTAAAGTTAAGTTACGTAATTCCTGTGCAGTATCGCTGCCGACAATTTTACTGGCTTGTTGGAAATCTATATTTATATCGTGATCACCTATTTCGGCCTTAGTTGCCGGAGTAAAAATACTTACCGGCAATTGCGAACCGTCGATTAGCCCTGCGGGTAATTTATTGCCAGATACTTCTTGGCTATTTTTATATTCAGCCCAGCCACTACCTGTTAGATACCCACGAGCAACGCATTCAATTGCAAACATTTCTAGTGGGGCAACAATTACTGCGCAATCTTCTACGCTCCTTGGCACATCGGTGCTAATAATGTGGCTAGGAACAATGTCTTCAAGTAACTCAAACCAGAATAAAGATAGTTGAGTCAATATTGCACCCTTATTTGGAATCTTTGTTGGCAAAACCCAATCAAATGCTGAGACACGATCGGATGCGACTAGGAGTAATTCTTTTTTATCATTGGTATATAAGTCGCGAACTTTTCCGGTACGCAGATGAACCCACCCAGTAATACTTGGCGCTGGCAGTGGACCAGCTGTGCCGAAGCCGCTCACCGAATAGAGCCGGGCTTGTACGCCGCAGCGGCAGGATGCGCGGAAGTAATCGCATCGATGCGACTAACGACTCGAGCAACTTGTTGGCGAGCATCGCCAGTGAAATTAAGTGGGTTACCAATTAATTCATCAAGTGCTTGGCGATCAAGCGGTAAACGGGTATCTGCATCGAGTGCATCAAGAAGCGTGTTTGTTTTTCCTTCGCGCATGGCAAGTGCGGCTTTAATTGCGTGCTCTTTGATAACTTCGTGTGCAACTTCGCGACCAACGCCAGCTTTGACGGCAGCCATCAATATTTTTGTTGTGGCTAAAAGCGGTAAATATCTTTCCAATTCAGCGGCAATTACTGCCGGAAATACCCCGAATTCATCCAAGACGGTCAACATCGTTTCGAGTAAACCGTCGAGCGCGAAAAAAGCATCTGGCAGTGCAACACGGCGAACAACACTGCATGAAACATCGCCTTCGTTCCATTGTCCACCCGATAGTTCCCCCACCATGGATGCATAACCGCGCAGCAGAACGGTTAATCCGTTAATTCGTTCGCATGAACGCGTATTCATTTTATGCGGCATTGCACTACTGCCAACTTGGCCAGATTTAAAACCTTCACTTACTAATTCAGCCCCCGCCATTAAGCGAATTGATATTGCAAGGGAGGAAGGTGACGCAGCGAGTTGTACCAGAGTTGTGACAACATCATAATCAAAAGAGCGCGGATAAATTTGTCCCGTTGAATCTAAAACGCCTTCAAAGCCAAGTTCTGCTGCAATTAATTTTTCTAATTCATGGTGTGCTTTCGCCGAACCAAGTAAGTCAATTGAATCTTGGGCGGTGCCAACTGGTCCTTTAATTCCGCGCATTGGGTAACGATCTTGCAAGGCCGCTAGCCGATCAAATGCGAAAAGTAATTCTTCGGCCGCTGATGCAAAGCGTTTTCCAAGTGTGGTGATTTGGGCTGGAACATTATGTGAGCGCCCAGCAATTGGTTGGTCTGCATATTGCACTGCGCGCTCACCTAAGCGAGCCAGCAAAGTAATTACCTTGTCATGAATAATATTTAAGCCGTTTCGAATTTGTAGCGCCTCAATATTTTCAGTTAAATCACGACTGGTCATACCTGCATGAATTACTTCGTGTCCAGCGAGGGCATTAAATTCTTCAATGCGGGCTTTTACATCATGGCGAGTTTTTTTCTCGCGCACATCGATGGAAACCAAATCAACTTTTGTAATTACTTTCTCATAATCGCTAATGACACCTTTATCAATAATGTGGCCAAGTACTGACTGCGCGCGCATAACGGCGATCCATAACTTTCTTTCGGCAATAATTTTTGCCTCGGGCGCGAAAATCTCGCGCATCGCCTCAGATGCATATCGATTGGCTAACAGGCTCACTGTTGAATTATCGGTCATTTAATTGCCCTTCTCTGCCACCGACGCATTAAGCGCAATATCGGTGCGATAGAAAGAGCCCGGTAATTGAATTTGGCTAATCACTCGATAAGCGCGATCGCGTGCCTCAGTTAAATCAGAGCCAATACCGGTGACACTTAAAACTCTACCGCCGGATGAAACAAGACCTTGGCCATTTAGCGATGTGCCAGCATGGAAAATTTGAACATCGCTAATTTTTGGAAATTCGGAAAGATGTCCACCAAGTTTTGGTGATGTTGGATAACCATCAGCGGCAAGGACAACAGTAACGGCTGAATCATCGCTCCATTCTAATTTCGTATTAGCCAAATTCCTAGTCGCTGCGTTGTATAGCAAGGTGGCTAGTGGTGTTTTCAAAAGTGGAATTAAAACTTGAGTTTCTGGATCACCAAAGCGCACATTAAATTCGATAACACGAGTTCCATGATCGGTTAGTGCAAGACCTGCGTATAACAAACCAATAAACGGAGTACCACGTGCCGCCATTTCGGCAATCATGGGTGCCAGAACTTGCTTATATGTATCTTCAATTATGTCAGTCGGCGCCCACGGAAGCGGTGAATAAGCACCCATTCCACCAGTGTTAGCTCCTTCATCATTATTGTGCGCGCGTTTAAAATCTTGCGCTGGTTGCATCGCTAAAATCGTGGTGCCATCGCTAATTCCAAAGAGTGAAACTTCTGGCCCATTAAGAAATTCTTCAATAACAACTTTTTTACATGAAAGTGCGTGGGCAAGTGCTTCTTTCCAATCATTTGTAACAACAACGCCTTTGCCACCAGCTAGACCATCATCTTTAACAACATATGGTGCGCCAAAAGTATCGAGCGCCTTTTCTATCTCTTTTTGTGTTGTACAAGTAAAACTTTTTGCAGTCGGAACTCCAGCATCGGACATAACTTGCTTAGCAAAATTCTTGGAGCCTTCAAGTTGCGCCGCGGCCTTTGATGGCCCAAAAGTGGCAAAACCAGCGGCCCGTAATAGGTCTGCCGCACCATTTACTAACGGGAGTTCCGGTCCGATAACAACTAGATCAACATCTAATTTCGTGGCCAATGCAACAATTGCCTTATTATCGGCTATATCGAGTGCGTGACAGGTTGCAAATTCTGCAATTCCTGGATTACCAGGGGCTGCATGTAGTTCGGTGCAACTTTCATCTTCGTGTATTCCTAGTGCAAGCCCGTGTTCACGACCGCCGCTGCCTACTAGGAGGATTTTCATTTTCTAGATGAAATCCTTTACGACAATGGTTTCGTTGCGTCCCGGGCCAACACCAATTGCACTAATTGGCGCACCGGAAATTTTTTCTAGAAAAGCAACATAATCTTGGGCGTTCTTTGGCAAATCACTTAATTTACGAGCACCCGTAATATTTTCAGTCCATCCTGCTAAATATTCATAAATAGGAATCGCGTGGTGGAAATCGCTTTGCGAAGCGGGTAATTCTTCAACGCGCTTGCCATCGATTTCATATGCAACACAGACTGGAATTTTTTCCCATCCTGTTAGTACATCTAACTTAGTTAAAAAGAAATCAGTTAAGCCATTAACACGTACGGCATAGCGCGCAATTGGCGCGTCATACCAACCACAGCGACGCGCACGGCCAGTTGTAACCCCAATTTCGCCACCTATGCGGCGTAGGTTTTCACCATCTTCGTCAAGTAATTCTGTAGGGAAAGGGCCGCTGCCAACACGAGTTGTGTAAGCCTTAACAATTCCAATTACGCGATCAATTTTTGTTGGACCGATTCCACTGCCAGTGCAAGCACCTCCTGCAGTTGGATTGCTGGATGTTACGAAGGGATAAGTTCCATGATCAACATCGAGCAAAGTGCCCTGCGAACCTTCAAGCAAAATCCGCTTACCCGCTTTTAAAGCTTCATTTAGTAGAAGCACAGTATCTGCAACATATGGGCGCAGAATTTCGGCATAGCCTAAATATTCTTCAAGCACTTCATCTACTTCAATATTTTTACGGTTGAAGACTTTAATTAGTACTTGATTCTTATCTTTTAGTGCGCTTTCAATTTTCTGGCGCAAAATAGATGGATCAAATAAATCCTGAACGCGAATTCCTATGCGGTTAATTTTATCGGCATAGGCTGGCCCAATTCCGCGACCAGTTGTTCCAATCTTTGATTTACCTAAGAAACGCTCTGAAACTTTATCCATTGTGCGGTGATATGGCGTAATTAAATGCGCATTAGTGCTAATTACTAATCTGCTGCAATCAATTCCGCGTTGCGTTAAACCCTTAATTTCTTCTAGTAAAACACCTGGATCGATCACCACGCCATTTCCAATAACTGGAATTACGTTTGGGCTTAAAATCCCTGATGGCAATAAATGCAGCGCATACTTTTGATCGCCGATAACGACTGTGTGGCCGGCGTTATTGCCACCTTGATAGCGCACTACATAATCAACGCGGTCACCAAGTAAATCGGTAGCTTTTCCTTTGCCTTCGTCGCCCCACTGAGCGCCGAGTATAACAAATGCAGGCATAAGTAAATCTTCCCAACTAACTAGTTACGGATTTATTTAAGTGATGTAGTACCGGTAGAACGTAAATCTTCGCAAGCGCGAAGAACGCGGGCAGCCATTCCAGCTTCTGCAAGTTTGCCCCACGCACGAGGATCGTAGGCTTTCTTACTGCCAACTTCACCATCTATCTTTAAAACGCCATCATAATTTTTCATTATGTGATCAACAACTGGGCGAGTAAAGGCATATTGCGTATCGGTGTCGATATTCATTTTGATGACGCCATAATCAAGAGCTTCACGAATTTCGCTCAATAACGAGCCAGAGCCACCATGGAATACCAAGTCCATTGGCTTACTTGCCGCAGGTAAACCTTTGCTCTTTGAAACTGCATCTTGCAAAGTCTGTAAAATCTTTGGCTGCAAAACGACATTGCCTGGCTTGTAAACCCCGTGAACATTTCCAAATGTTGCAGCAACCATATAACGCCCGCGTTCGCCCCAACCAAGTGTGGCAACCGTCATCAGCGCATCTTCCTGAGTCGAATATAGTTTGGCATCGTGTTTTGCTTCTACGCCATCTTCTTCGCCACCAACAACGCCGATTTCAATTTCTAAAATTGTTTTAGCTGCCAATGAAAGATTAATCATTTCATCAGCAATCTTCATATTCTCTTTCATGTCAACGGCTGAACCATCCCACATATGTGAATTAAATAGCGGTGCTTTACCGTTCTTGATTCGTTCTGCACCGATTGCTAAAAGTGGGCGCATAAAACCATCGAGTTTTTCAACTGGACAATGATCGGTATGAATTGCGATATTTACTTTATAATTTTTTGCGACAATGTGAGCGAATTCGGCGAGCGCAACTGCGCCATCGACCATGTTCTTAACCGTTGCACCAGATGCGAATTCGGCACCACCCCAAGAGATTTGAATAATTCCATCTGATTGCGCTTCGGCAAAACCACGAATTGCAGCGACGATTGTTTGGGAAGATGCAATGTTGATTGCGGGATATGCAAAGGCGCCCGCTTTAGCACGATCCAACATATCGGAATAAATTTCGGGGCTTGCAATTGGCATTTTGCGACTCCAGTGGGCTCTTTAAATCTGGTGTAAATCTCGCACCGAGCGCTTCATTGAACGACAGTGAGGCTTACAAGCAATTATCTCACTTTTTGTCTCACTTTTTAGCAAATGCGCCAAAAAGACTCTCCAATCTGGCTTATCTATGTGGCTTATCTATGTGGCTTATCTCTCGGTGGTCACTGGCTTTCTAGAAAGCACGAAAAGACCCTGGCGTAGAAATCGTTCTTTGCCGATTTCGAAGTCAGGGTCCTTTCGGGCATCATCCTAGTAGGCCGACAGTTTTGAGTAAATTAATGAGTAGCTTTCCGAGCGCTTGATTCAGGATTGGATCGTTGAGCATTTTGAGAAGTATGCGCAATAAATAAGCAAGGGTCATCTTTCTTTCCTTATCGTTGTGATGGATGGATTGCGCATTTTGGGTGAAGAGGGCATGGGTAAATCAATATCAGGTAGGCGCTGTTGATAAGTAGGAGTAACGGGTAATCTGAGGTTCATGAATCAAGACCCACTAGCAAATCTTTCAACTGAAAATCGCCATTTCCCGCCAACTAAAGATTTTACAGCGCAAGCAAATGCAAAGGCGGATATCTATGAACGTGCCGAGAAAGATCGTCTGGGTTTCTGGGAAGAGCAAGCTAGGCAATTACAGTGGGATACACCGTGGAGCCAAATTTTAGATTGGCAAATTCCTTACGCTAAGTGGTTTGTTGGCGGAAAATTAAATGCTTGCGTTAACGCACTCGATCGCCACGTTAACGAAGGTCGTGGCGCGCGCATAGCTTTTCATTTTGAAGGCGAACCTGGGGATACAAAAACTTACACTTACGCGCAATTACTCATAGAAGTAAAAAAATGTGCAAATGCCCTGACCGAACTTGGTGTCGTCGATGGGGACCGCGTAGCAATTTATATGCCAATGATTCCAGAGGCTGCAATTGCAATGTTGGCTTGTGCGCGAATTGGCGCACCACATTCAGTTGTCTTTGGTGGATTCTCTGCTGATGCATTGTTGTCGCGCATTCAAGATGCTGATGCAAAAATTGTTATTACCTCCGATGGCGGTTTTAGAAAAGGCGCACCTTTTGCACTTAAGCCCGCCGTTGATGAAGCGTTAAAAGGCGCAACAAACGTTTCAAAGGTTCTAGTTGTTCAGCGAACAAAGCAGGAAATTGCGTGGGATTCTGATCAAGATGTGTGGTGGCACGAAATTGTGGACCGGCAAAGTAGCGAACATATGGCGCAAAGTTTTGATTCAGAACATCCGCTATTTATTTTGTACACATCAGGTACTACTGCCAAACCAAAAGGCATTTCTCACACAACTGGTGGATATTTAACGCAAGTAGCTTTTACGCATAAGGCTGTATTCGACTTAAAAGCTGAAACCGATGTTTACTGGTGCACCGCCGATGTCGGTTGGATTACCGGCCATTCATATGTTGTATATGGGCCACTAATCAATGGTGCGACACAAGTAATATATGAAGGAACTCCTGATACGCCACATAAGGGGCGTATCTTTGAACTTATTGCAAAGTATGGCGTAACTATTTTGTATACCGCTCCAACACTTATTCGCACATGGATGAAGTGGGGAGATGAATTTCCAAATGCGCATAATTTGAAATCATTGCGATTGCTTGGTTCTGTTGGCGAACCAATTAATCCTGAAGCATGGATGTGGTATCGAAAAGTAATTGGTGGTGATCGTTGTCCAATTGTTGATACATGGTGGCAGACCGAAACTGGTGCAATTATGATTTCGCCACTTCCTGGTGTTACTGATACAAAACCGGGAAGCGCGATGAAAGCGTTGCCTGGAATTAGCGTAAAAGTTGTTAATGATAAGGCGCAAGAAGTTGGCAACGGACATGGTGGTTTTTTAATTCTGGATCAGCCTTGGCCATCGATGTTGCGCGGTATTTGGGGCGAAGATGCACGATATAGAGAAACATATTGGTCGCACTTTGATGGAATTTACTTTGCAGGTGATGGCGCAAAGTTAGATGATGACGGTGCAATCTGGCTACTTGGTCGCGTTGACGATGTCATGAATGTCTCTGGTCACAGAATTTCAACAACCGAAGTTGAATCAGCGTTGGTTTCACACCCAGCAGTTGCCGAAGCTGCTGTCGTTGGTGCGGCCGATGAAATGACTGGGCAGGGGATTGTTGCTTTCGTGATTTTGCGTGGTGGAATTCCAAATGTTGGTGGAGACGAATTATTGAAAGAGCTTCGCAATCACGTTGCCAAAGAAATTGGCGCAATTGCTAAACCTCGACAAATCCTCATTGTCGCTGAATTACCAAAGACTCGCAGCGGAAAGATTATGCGCCGTTTGCTAAAAGATGTTGCTGAAAATCGTAGCGTTGGAGATGCCACAACGCTGGCTGATCCCAATGTTATGAGCCTTATTTCGCAAGGTTTAAAGAGTTCTAAGGATGAAGATTAAAGTTTTACGCCTAAATATTTAGAAGTTAGTTGTATTAACTCAATTTCATTCTTAAACGCACCAATTTTTTTATAGGCCACCGTGCCATCAGGTGCGATAAACCAAGTAACTGGAACACCCATTCCAAAATCTCTGCGAGTTACACCATTTGTATCATATAAATTTGGCCAAGTCATGCCGTTTTCCTTAACGAAATTCTGACCATCTTCTATTTTTGCTTCTTCAACATCTACGCCAATTAATTCAATCTTTCCTTTTGTCTTTTCGAAAAAAGAACGAAAAATAGGCATCTCTTCTTTGCATGGTGCACACCAAGAGCCCCACACATTAACAATCATCGGGCCACGAAGTGATTGCACAGATACTCCGGCTGATCCGTCTAAGCAATCTAATTGGGTTCCACCTGTTGAATTTTTATCGCTATTTATTTGCGCACACGAAACAACTTCACCTGCAATAATTGTAGAAGAAGCAGAACAACTAGTAAGAAGCAAGGATGAAATAGAGAGTAGTGCAAATAATTTTTTCACCGGAAATCCTTATCCGTCTTTACTAATAATTTCGCTTTTGCCTTATCCATCTCGCCCATGCCAACACTAGGACAGATTTTTGCAATTGGACATACCCCACATGCTGGTTTTCTGGAATGACAGATTCGTCGCCCATGCCAAATCATTCGTTGTGACAAGTTTGTCCATTCCTTTTCGGGAATTAATTGCCCTACTTCGCCTTCGACTTTGACTGGATCTTGAGATGTTGTCCAACCGAATCTGCGTGATAGGCGACCAAAGTGCGTATCAACAGTTATTCCTGGAATATTAAAGGCATGGCCTAAAACAACATTAGCTGTTTTGCGACCAACACCTGGAAGCGTTACTAATTCACCTATCGTTCTTGGCACTTGACCGTCGAATTCTGTAACTAATTTTGTTGCCAGCCCTTTTATGTGGCGCGCTTTCGCACGATAGAAACCCGTTTGGAATACTAACTTTTCTAAATCTTTGATATCGGCACCAGCAAATGCCTTTGCGCTTCTATATTTTTTAAATAACTCTGGTGTCACCAAATTGACGCGCTTATCTGTGCACTGTGCACTCAAGACTGTTGCGACGATTAATTGCAATGGATTCTTAAAATCTAATTCACATCGAACTTCCGGGTAAGTCTTTGTAAGTATGCGGTAGACCGCCCGCGCTTGTGCATGGGTATCTTTATCGGCCGACATGAGGCTAAAGTACCCCTTGTGAGCCCAGAAGATGATCTTGTACATCGCGCTCCGCTCTTTACTGCCTTAGGTGATGCCGAAGCTGCTTCATTGCGTGCATCGATGGATTCAGTAAAGATCGCAAAGGGTGGAGTTTTATTTGCCGAAGGCGATAACGGGAATCATCTATATGTAATTGTTGAAGGCAAACTTAAATTAGGAACATCGAGCGGTGATGGTCGCGAAAATTTACTTTCAATTCTTGGCCCCGGCGATATGTTCGGTGAATTAAGTCTCTTTGATCCAGGCCCTCGCACATCAACTGCCACTGCGGTAACGGATGCAAAATTACTCAGCCTTGGCCAAAATAAATTACTTCCTTGGCTTCACGAAAATCCGGAAGTTTCGTTGCATTTACTTGCCCGCCTTGCTCAGCGCTTGCGCCTTGCGAATGAGGCAGTCGGTGATTTAGTTTTCTCGGATGTTCCAGGCCGAGTTGCAAAAGCGCTAATCGATTTAGGTGAACGGTTTGGTAAAAAAACAGCTGAAGGATTATTTATCCACCACGATTTAACCCAAGAAGAACTTGCCCAACTAGTTGGCGCATCTCGCGAAACCGTCAATAAAGCACTGGCTGACTTTGCAGGACGCGGTTGGTTAAAACTTGACGGTCGCGCAGTATTAATTACAGATGTAGAGCGCTTAACTAAGCGCGGCAAATAATTTTATCTAATCAGAAAGTTCGACAGTTAATTCAATTTCTACTGGCGAATTTAGCGGAAGTTCAGCAACCCCAATTGCCGAACGTGCATGTTTTCCGGCATCTCCCCAAATATGAACAAATAATTCGCTAGCGCCATTTACCACAGCAGGGGCGTTGATATATCCAGTTACGCCATTTACATAACCAACAACTCGCACAACTTTTACAATTTTATTTACATCTGCAACAAGTGCAACTGCAGCAAGCGCGTTAAGTGCACAAACTTGTGCTAATTCTTTAGCGCGTTCCATTGTTACTTCGCCACCAACTTTTCCAGTTCCAGCCATTTCTCCATTAATAAGTGGTAATTGACCGGCGGTAAAAACTAAATTACCCGTGCGAACTGCCGGGAGATAGACCCCAACTGGCGCAGCTGCAACCGGAAGTTCTAAACCTAATTCAGCAAGAGCTGCACGAACATCACTCATTTAATTTCTCGCTTCATATAAGCAACTAACTGTTCGCCACTTCCGGGTGCCGGAACAACTTGGACAAGTTCCCAACCATCCGAGCCCCATGTATCAAGAATTTGTTTTGTTGCATGCGATAACAATGGAACGGTTGAATATTCCCATTTACTTGTTGAAGTATTTGTCATTTGTTGAGCGCCTCTTTCACTAGACCGGAAACAATAGCCCCATCGGCTTTGCCGGCAACTTGCGGTTTTAATATTCCCATAACTTTGCCCATGTCGGCAGGTCCGCCAGCGCCACTTTGGGTAATCGCTGAAGCGATTAGTTTTTTAATCTCGTCTTCGCCCATTTGCGCAGGTAAATATGCCGCAATAATTTCGCCTTCGGATTTTTCAAGGTCTGCCTTATCGGCGCGCCCTACAGCATCGTAGGCAACGGCTGCTTCCCGACGTTTTTTAGCTTCGCGCGATAGAACTGTAATTACTTCGGCATCGGTAAGAATGCGTACTTCTTTTCCAGAAACTTCCTCATTTGTAATCGCACTTAAAACCATGCGAATAGTTCCAGAACTAATTCCATCGCGGCTGCGAATAGCATCCATCAAATCCGCACGTAATTTTTCTTTAATGCTCATGATGTAAATTCTACCGCTAATAATTCGGCAATCTGGGCGGTATTTAACGCAGCCCCTTTGCGCAAGTTATCACCGCAGACAAATAGATCTAGCGCCATTGGATCATCGATGCTCCTGCGAACGCGACCAACCCACGTTGGATCGGTACCAACAACATCTGCCGGCGTTGGAAATTTATGGTTTTCAGGATCATCTACTAATTTAACACCGGCCGCGCTTGCCAAAATATCTTGGGCAGCCTTTCTCGATGGCTCTTTGGCAAAGACTGCATGCACGGCCAATGAGTGGGTAGTGATTACTGGCACACGCACACAAGTTGCAGCCACTTTAAGATTTGGTAATCCTAAAATTTTGCGCGATTCATTACGAACTTTTAATTCCTCAGATGAATAACCATCGGCTTGGAGTGAACCTGCCCAAGGAATAACATTTAGCGCAAGCGGGGCAAGGAAAGGACCATTATTAGAGATTAATTGTCGGATATCTCCTGCAACATCGCCGGCACTGGTTTTCGCAACTGCACTTATTTGTTCACGCAGAATATCTATACCGGCCTGTCCTGCACCTGATGCTGCTTGGTAAGAGGAAACAACTAACTCTTTTAACTCATATTCCTTATGTAAAACACCGATGGCAACGATCATTGAAAGTGTTGTGCAGTTTGGATTACTAATGATTCCGCGCGGGCGATTTTTTACTTCTTGCGGATTTACTTCGGGCACAACTAACGGAACATCGGCATCCATTCGAAATGCACCAGAGTTATCAACTACAACTGCGCCACGCGCTGCGGCAATTGGTGCCCACTCAGCCGAAATTTCATCTGGAACATCAAACATTGCAACATCAATGCCGTCAAATGCTTCGGGCGAAAGCGCCATGACAGTTAATTCTTCACCGCGGCATTTCAATTTCTTGCCAGCGCTGCGCGCTGATGCGATTAAGCGAATCTCGCCCCACACGTTTTCGCGCTCAGAAAGAATTCCAAGCATAATCGTTCCTACTGCGCCAGTTGCGCCAACAACTGCCAGCGATGGTTTTTTACTCATCGACCAGTACCGCCATAAACAACGGCTTGGATTTGATCGTCATCGAGTTGGAAAGCAGTATGCGCCGCCTTTACTCCTGCTTCGACAACAGATTCGCGGCAGATAATTGAAATACGAATTTCAGAAGTTGAGATCATTTCAATATTGACTCCTGCATCGGCCATCGCTGCAAAAAATTTTGCAGTAACGCCAGGGTGTGAACGCATTCCAGCGCCGATAAGTGAGAGTTTGCCGATTTGATCATCATATTGAATCGAGTGAAAACCAATCTCTCCTTGCAACTTCTGTAAAATTTGTGTGGCGCTGGCACCTTCTGATTTAGGAAGCGTGAAAGAGATATCGGTTAAACCAGTTGTTGCAGCTGAAACATTCTGCACAATCATGTCGATGTTAATGTCAGCATCGGCTATGGCTTGGAAGATTCGCGCGGCAACACCTGTTCGGTCTGGCACGCCGACCACTGTAATTTTTGCTTCGCTTTTATCGTGCGCGATGCCTGAGATGATTGCTTGCTCCATGATGTCTCCTTCGGGATGATCTTTAACTACCCATGTTCCTTCATTATTTGAAAAAGATGAACGTACGTGAATTGGTAATTCGTAACGGCGTGCATATTCAACGCAACGCAAGTGCAAAACTTTTGCGCCACTTGCTGCAAGTTCCAACATTTCATCGTATGTAACTGTTTTCAATTTACGTGCAGTCGGAACAACGCGCGGATCGGCGCTAAAGACACCATCGACATCGGTATAAATTTCACATACATCGGCATCAAGGGCTGCCGCGAGCGCGACCGCAGTTGTATCACTGCCACCGCGACCAAGGGTTGTTACATCTTTTGTATCTTGCGAAATTCCTTGAAAACCCGCAACGATTGCAATTGCGCCTTCTTTGAGTGCCTCTTGAATTCGACCTGGAGTTACATCGATAATTCGCGCGCGACCATGGGATGAATCAGTAATAACGCCGGCTTGGCTTCCTGTAAAAGAACGCGCTTCGTGACCCAAGTTTGAAATTGCCATTGCAAGAAGCGCCATAGAAATTCGCTCGCCCGCAGTTAACAACATATCTAATTCGCGCCCCATTGGAATTGGCGTTATCTGCTTTGCTAAATCAATGAGTTCATCGGTGGTATCGCCCATGGCGCTAACGACGACAACGACCTGATTGCCATCGCGCTTGGCTGCAACGATGCGATTAGCCACGCGCTTCATGCCTTCGGCATCGGCAACGGATGAACCACCGTATTTCTGAACTATCAGCCCCATGAGTCAATAGTGGAGCATTGATTTACTTAGGGCGAACTATTTTCCAAATTTTCCCATTATATGAGACAGTAGGCGTGTCAAATAATGAGATAACTATCCCTCTACGGTACGCCGCCCCTCAAATGCGCGTCCGAGCGTGACTTCATCGGCATATTCTAAATCCCCGCCAACTGGTAGGCCGCTAGCTAGGCGCGAGGTTTTAATGCCGAGCGGCTTAATCATTCGAGCTAAATATGTCGCTGTTGCTTCACCTTCCAAGTTTGGATCTGTTGCCAAAATAACTTCGGTGATTTGTGAGTCGGCAAGGCGCACCATTAATTCGCGGATTCGTAATTGCTCTGGACCAATTCCATCGATAGGGCTAATTGCACCACCAAGCACATGGTACTTGCCGCGAAATTCGCGAGTGCGCTCGACTGCGATTACATCTTTACTCTCTTCAACAACACAAATTTGTGAATTATCGCGCCGTGGATCTCGACAAATTCTACATTGCATCTCTTCTGCAACATTTCCGCATTGCGTGCAGAACTTAACCCGCTCTTTAACCGTGCGAATCGCATCAACCAATGCAGATGCGGTTTCGGGTTCGGATTGCAAAATGTGAAAAGCAATTCGCTGCGCACTCTTTGGGCCGATTCCTGGCAAGCGACCGAGAGCATCAATTAAATCTTGTATCGCACCTTCATACATTCCGCTCATCGTTTACTTCCTATCCTTAATAACTTGGGCGCCAAGTTCTTTGGCAAGGAGTGCCGCGCCACTTAATAATTCCTGATCATTTGGTGATTCAGAGGTTCGAACTGCCCGCGTCGCCGGAGTATTTGGTTCGATAGATGGATCTACGACAACTTCTATTTTGCGATCAAGGCCAGTAACATCAATGAAAGCGTTGCGCAGAATTACATCAGATTCGCTGCGCAGAAAAGAATCGCGCGCACCTGCATTAACAATTGCAATCGTAATTGTTTTATCGTCCATCGCTAATACCTGAGCGCTTGCGCTAAGAAGTGACCACGTTAATCTGCGACGCTTCTTTACATCTTCGATTACATCAGGCCACGCGCGGCGCAGCCCCGCAATATCCATTCCCGACGCGCTTTTTTTTACTGCTACGACTTCGGCATGCGACTCATCAGATTGAACCGGCGACTTGGGAAGAACTTTTTTAAAGTCGCCTTGTTCATCTGATTTCGTCGCGCTATTCGTGAGCGATTTTTGTTCTCTTTGCGGAATTGTTGTTGACATTGGAGCGAGATTTTCGGCACGTTCTAACCGTTCGATGCGCGATAAAACGCCACTTTCGGATCTGTCGCCAATAGGTAGCAAAATCCGTCCACAAATTAATTCAAGAATTAATCGCGGCGCGGTTGCGCCCCGCATCTGGGTTAAACCTTCGGCTGCAATATCGGCGGCGCGCGAAAGATTGGCAGTACCAATTCGTTGTCCTTGATTACGCATGCGTTCTAGTTGGTCATCGGGCATATCACGCAGAATTGAATTAGTGTTTGTACTTTGCAGAGCATCAATAATCATTAAATCGCGGATGCGTTCCAATAAGTCGCTAGTAAATCTGCGTGGATCATGGCCTGATTCGACAACGCGATCAACTGTCTTAAAAAGCGTTGCGCCATCGCCCGCTGCTATTGCATCGATTGCATCGTCTAGCAGCGCGCCATCAGTGAAACCTAATAATGCAATTGCAATATCGTAACTAACTCCATCAGCACCGGCGCCAGCTAGTAATTGCCCCAGAATAGATAAAGCATCGCGCACCGAGCCGCCACTTGCCCGCACAACTAATGGCAGCACGCCCTTTGCAACACTGGCGCCTTCGGAATTACATATTTTTTCTAAATGCGCCGCAAGAATCCCCGGTGGGACTAAACGAAAGGGATAATGATGTGTCCGAGAACGAATTGTTGCAATTAATTTTTCTGGTTCGGTTGTTGCAAAAATAAAAATTACATGTGGGGGCGGTTCTTCAACAACTCTTAATAACGCATTCGCTGCTCCCGGCCCAAGTTGGTGGGCCTCATCAATAATATAAATTTTGTATTTGCTGTGCACTGGTGCAAAGAAAGCTTTATCGCGCAAATCTCGCGCATCATCAACTAATCCATGAGTCGCTGCATCTAATTCAATAACGTCGAGCGAACCTGGACCGTTAGCAACTAAATCTTTACATGATTGGCACTGCCCACACGGATTTGGTGTTGGCCCGTCAATACAATTAAGCGAGCGCGCCATGATGCGTGCACTAGAAGTTTTTCCGCAACCGCGTGGTCCACTAAATAAATATGCATGGTGTGTGCGACCAGAAGTTAGCGCATTAGAAAGCGGAAGCGTTACATGATCTTGACCAATTACATCAGCAAAGAGCGAGGGACGATACTTTCGATATAACGCCAAAGACATATTCATCAACTCTCTCTATGCTGCAATTCAATTCACTTCTAATTGGCTGCAACGTTTGTACTCAAAGATATAGCTTGAGGGACCTCCGGTGCACCCGACAGAGCACACCTACCCTTGCTGCATTCCTGCCCTGGGGGAGTTTGGCACGATATCGTCGCACCGGAGATCTTGTGCAATCATAGTTTGAGCAACCGATAGAGTTAATACCTAGTCTTTTTTTGAAGACTATTGGAGGATTCGCATAGCGGCCGAGTGCGCACGCTTGGAAAGCGTGTAAAGGGCAACCTTTCAGGGGTTCAAATCCCCTATCCTCCGCCATTTCTTTTCCCAGAAAGCTACCCACACTTCTCATCCTTAAGTATGGCTGTGGATTACGAAGGACTCGAAAGTTTCATTTTTGCAATCGTCGCTTATGACTCTACCTAAGCACGTAATTCGATTGTTTCTCATAGCGGTACTTCTACTAACTCAAACTTTCCTAATTGAGCCCCACGTTTTGGCCTCAGGCGTGACTCCCCCTCGCACGGCTTGCCACATAGAAATTGGAAATGCACACCTTTCTACCTCTATAAAAAGAAAGCGCGGGCTAGATGCAGTGAAAGTTAATGCCACTTCGACCTGTAACTTCACTCAACGTAACGTTCAATTAACGGTTAAAATTTTTAAGGTCGGTGCTATTACTGACTACTTAGTTGCTCAAAAGAGCACTGACCCTCTTGCTGCCGCCTCATCTGGATACGTTGTGAAAAATCAATTTACTTTCTTATTATGTAAAACCTCCAAGGAATCCTTCTTTTATGGCGTTGCATATTCACGGGCAATAATAAATGGTAAGAGATATACAACTCTGCCGGTTAGATCGGAAGATAGTAAGCCTATAGATTGCGGCAATTAAGGTACTCTTTTTATATGGAAGAGTACCGAGATGAGTTTTTAACTCCAGAAGATTTAGAAGAAGAGAAAAAATTCTTTTCCCTGATGTTTGATCTTGAAGCCGCTAATGCTTCGCGGTATGAACAACAAGCCATTGAACTTATAAACAGTCGAGTAATGACAACTGAATTCCAAAATCAAATTCTTGCATTCAAACTTGACCGAGTTGGATGTTCTTTTAGTATCTCCCATGATCAAGGAAAAACATTTAATAAGTTGGCTTGGACTCGTCTTGGATGGCGAAACTCTGACAAACTAATTGGATTGCCTTTATTTTTTGCAAATTGTGAAGCTAGAGTCCTGCTCGAAAAGTAATGAATTTCAGTGCCCGGAAACGTTGCGTTGAACTTTAAATCTCGTCGTCGATGTACTAAGTCTCGAAGGTTTAGATCCCTCATCCTCCGCCATGGCTTTTAAGTTCACCTTCCAGAGTTATTGAATTAGGACTTTTGCAGGAATGCCGAGTTCTTCAGTAATTTTCCGAATCATATTTAGAGTCAGTGGGCGTTTGCCATTTAGCACTTCATACACCCTATTTGAATTTCCGATAAGAGGTACTAAATCCTTCACTGTCAAATCATTTTGTTCAATCCGGAATCGAATTGCATCTATTGGGTTCGGCGAATCTATAGGAAAGTGCTTACTTTCATAATCTTCGATCAAAATTGATAGGACTTCTAGGCGATCGCCATTTGGAGTGCCAGCTTTTGGATCTAAATCCACAAGCTTAGAAACCTCCGCCAGTGCTGATTTGTAATTCGCTTTTGTGTGTATTGGCGAAATCTTCATTTGTCTCATCTCCTTCATCCTAAGTATTTCACTGTTTGAGCTTTTATTCGATCGTACTGTTTATGCGTTCCTACAAACTTAATAAATACGATCTGTGTTTTATAAGCGATTGCAACAACCAGTCGGTAATTATTTCCTGCTATATTGAATACGACTCGTCCTTTCTTTAAAACACTTGCACTCTTATACAACGCTTTAACATCGGCTGGAGACTTCCAGCTTGCTGACTTGGTTTCTGCATACCAAGCCTTCAACGCCTGCTCAGAATCTGGATAACTACCCCAGAACTTAATTAGGCTAGAAACTGCAATAACTCGCATTCCGATACGATAGTCCCAAAATGGGACTATTTCAAGTGTGGATCGTGAATGTAGCAACCTACCGAGGGTTCAAATCCCTCATCCTCCGCTGTGTGGTGTCTCACGACTTAGTTCCCTATCTGGTGAGTTGATGTGTCGGGACATAGTTCACACCTAATTTCATCTTTTCATAAACACGATTGCCTATGTCGCAATCATCCAAATCAAAAGCCATCGTCCTCGCCGTTCTTCACGAGAGTGTCTTAATTACTGCTGTTGCCAAGCGCTTTGGCCTTTCCAAGCGGTGAGTGCATATCTTGCTTGCCCGCTACCGAAAAGGTGGGTTGTGAGGGAATCAAAACAGTTGCTTACATGGGAGGCAGTTGGTCCCTATGGGAATTTCCATAAGAAGCAAAAGTAACTCCGAGTAATTGGAATTTCTGCTTTAATTAAATCGATTGCGCAAGCAATAAATGGTGAGATGGTGGGGCTGGTAATCCCGTAAGACAAAACTATTTCGCCTTGGAGGCGGTGGCAAGAGAGCTCTGAGATCTCAGGGCTCTCTTGTTCTTTATCCACATCTTTATCGAATTAACAATTTAGAGCCATGCATTCACGCGACTCTTCGCTCGCCGGGGCGGTGTGGTGTAAATGGCAAGACGTTCAGGATTACCACCTGTGAGATGCGGGTTCAAATCCCGTCACCGCCTCCGGTCTATACGCTTTATTAGAAGCATATAAACATGTTCGCCAAGCGCAACATAGCGGTGACCACGGCACATCACACCTCATCCTCCGCCATGTGATGTGTCGGGACATCGTTCCCCATACCTACAAGGAAACTGTCCGGAAAAACTAAGGTAGATCAATTTGTTTTAGTGTTATGAAAGTTGAATACCCGCAGATTGCTCTGCGGGTATTCTTCTGTAGCTCACACAGATGAATTAAATCCAACTGCGTACGCACCTCTTTGACTTAGAGATTAAAGATTAGCACCATAATATTGCGAGTACGTTCTTTTTCATTATCCCCAGGGTTAAATCTCAACGCCAATATATTTAGTTTCCAAGAATTCATGAATTCCATCGAAGCCGCCTTCGCGACCAAGTCCACTATGTTTTACTCCGCCAAAAGGTGCGGCAGGGTCGGAAATTACGCCGCGATTAATTGCAACCATTCCTGATTCGATTGCTTCGGCTGTGCGAATTGCGCGTTTTAAGTCTTTGGAAAAGACATAACTAATAAGTCCAAAATCTGTGTCATTGGCCAGCGCAATACCTTCTTCATCGGTATCAAAATTAACA
>Ga0209284_10002763_pt1 | contig 23163 bp, 8 predicted proteins | sample FRY03_FD_187211 | JGI IMG/M metagenome (GOLD analysis project Ga0209284, IMG submission 187211) | Freshwater microbial communities from Lake Fryxell liftoff mats and glacier meltwater in Antarctica - FRY-03 (SPAdes) (version 2) | ecosystem: Environmental > Aquatic > Freshwater > Ice > Glacier...
GGCGCATGTATTGCACGAACTGCTCCCGCTCCGCGTCGCCGAGCACAAAACGCCGGTCCACCACCCGGGAGAGGCAGTGGTAAATGGCCGGCTTGCCCTTGAGTGACTCCAAGTCCTTGAGGGTGAGCCCCTCGGCGTCCCCATCCGCGGCCTTCGCCTTGGCCGCCTCGATGAGATCCACCTGGTGCCAAGGGGCGAGATAACGAGCTTTCGGCATGACGGGATTGAGCAAAGCACGGAACGACAGGGCTGGCAAGGATCTCTTTATAACTTTCCTGGGAAGTAGCTCTATGTGATTTCGGGGGCCTGCAGTTTCTTCGCGGCCCGGGCTGCTAGGAATTTGCTTTTGGAGGGAGGCCCCTGGAGCAGCCGTGGGGCCGGACCGGAGGGCGGGGAAATGGGGGTTGATTCCAGCCATGTTGGGCAGCGTCGTATCGCCTAGCAACACCGAGTAGAGCCCTTTCGACACTGTCAGGCCGACTGACGCGCCCGGGTCCTCTGCGGGAACTGGCGCATTCGTCCAGACCTCGGATCCGCTGACATTGATCAGGGCAAACCTGAATTGACCCGTCCCTTGGAAATTGACCCCATTCACCGCGATGCGGCCTTGATGGTTGAGCCGCTGGGGCTTCTCGACCTGCCCATGGACGGGGAGTGATACTAGACCCAGGCAACAACCGAGGACAGAAACGAACTAGCGGGAACGGTTCATAAAAGAATTTATTGGGACTGAGGGCTGACCATTGGAGGCATGGAATTAGGAAGGCGGCCCGCAGCGGGCGGATTGAGCGGATTGGGAGCGGTGGGAGCTTCGACGGGTGCGGGTGCACCGGGCCGGAAGCCCGTCCCCGAGTCGGAGGCGAACAGCCGATTGCCAGTCTTGCTGAAACAAAGAGTCATTTGGCCACGCCTCGATTTCAAGAAATTCACCCCGGTAGCCGGATAGACGAACCATGCTGGTGCCCCTTCAACGTCCGGCACTTCTTGCGCCGGACTCAAGCCGAAGGCATTATCATCCCGCAGGTATCGGATCAATTCTGGCGATGCCTCGACTTCAAGAAACCATTGCCATTTTAGGACACCTGTCGCATCCGCCCATTCACGGCGCTCGGCGTGCAGGATTTTGTCCCCGGCACCCGGTCGCTGCCAGAATGCGCGGCGGAAGATCTCGGTGGCTTCAGACTGGACCGAGGTCGGCGGATCCACCTCCACGACATTCAGGATCGGCGGCGTGGGTGGCACCAGCGGACGCTGGATCCATACCACAACGCCCAGCGCTGCCAGCCCGCCCACCGCCAGGACGGCAATGGATGCTTTGACCGCTACTCTCCCTGGGAATTTTTGTTTTTTCGCCACCGCAATTGAGACTTCATCAGTTCCCGGAATTTGAGTAGGTGCGCAGGAAGAGATGGATATCTTTCACGCTTTTGACGAAGTTGGTCAGTCCCTTTTGCTCGTCATCGAGCAGGGTGTTTGCCGGGATAACGATCTTCCATTGGCTGTTCCAGACGCTGCGACCTATCAACCGGGCGTTGGAATAGACGATGGGTAGGTCGCCGGCTTCGAACAACGATGGATCGGCCACTGCGCGGAACGCTTGATGCTTGCGGATGACCCATGGCTGCTCGCTCAAGCTGCCATTGGCGCTGAAGAACTGGTTGCTGTTGAAGCTGCTAGCACCGAGGTTGTAGGGCATAGGCAGGGCTTGGTCTACCACCTGCCAGCTGCGGATCGCGCCGGTATCCCCCATCGGATCCCGCATGAAATCGGTGCCGCAGGGAATCAGATAGACGAAAGGAGTCGCGCTGAGCGCATCTTGCTCGGTGGATTCTCCTCTCAGCGTGCCCACATAGCCTTCGAAGGCTAGGCCGGCAGCGGCGATCTTGGTGGAGAAACTACTCGGACTGTAGGTGTGATCTCCGGCTGCGAGGGGTAGTTTGAAGAAATTCTGGCTATCGTGGATACCGGTGCTGAAGGGAATGATAATCCCCGGCACCCGACTGCCATCGAGCTTGGTGAGACCCCGGCAGTAAGCGGCTACGTGCGGATCCGCCAGCACGTTGGGTACGATGTGTTGCTCCAGTGTTTGCTGCCAGGCCTCGTTCTGAGAATTATCCCCCGAGCCCTCCGGCAGTAGACGGAACAGTTCCTGACGTAGCGAGAAGAGGGTGTTGTAATGATCCGGATTGTTAATACCCAGACGACCCTCGGCGACAGCGAAGTCGGCATTGAGCTGAGCCATCGTTCCGGCGAGTCCAGCGTCACCTAGGGTGCTGGTGGTCGCCTGCGGCACGCCGCCGGTGAGATCTCCCAGAGAACGGGAGGACACCAGACGATTGATCACGGCCTGGCCTTGGGGAGTTCCGAGCAGACCTGTTTCGTAGTCGTAAGCCTTTGCAGAGAGGTAGCTGTAGCGGCTGGCGAGGTCGAACAAGGTCCGGTATTGCACGAGAGCCTCATTGCGGAAGGTCCGGAAGGTCAGGTCCTGGGTGCGATATCCATTGATCACCCCGGCTGCCCGCTTGCGGTTGGATTCCCGGCGCAACTTGAGCATTTCGCCATCCGCAACCAAATTGCTGATTTTTTGGGTCGCAGTCGAGTATTGGTAGCTAAGCTCGGTGAAGCGGGTATACATCCCGATAAGGTCGCGGTAGGTCTGCTCGAATTCATAGGCCGCTTGCAGCTGGTCTTGGCTGAAGCCGAGGCTCATGAGAACGTTCTCCTTGATGAGTTCCAGTCCGCCACCCAAGGTGGCCCTGAGGAGGCGTGCGGAGCTATTTGCGGCAGCAGCGCCGGCTAACATCGTTCCTTTGGTGGCTCCAGCCGCGATTTTAATCCCGCCTCGTCCAACCGAAGTCACGTCATTGGCCAAGCCCACCGACATCGGTAACAAAGCAGAGCTACCCCCAGCAATGTCTCCGATGATTTCACCAGCGACCTGCGAGGCTTCAGCAATCGATTCCAGAACCGCCGCAGCCGTCTCGTTCACCACTAGGGCAGTTCCGATGACCGCCGTGGTGGCCTGCTGGCCCGTTTGCATGATCACCAGCCCATCGAGCACCTCTTTTTCCCGGTTGAAGCGGGTTTTGAGATCATCCAGATCGTCGTTGGCTGCAAGAATGGCGATGTGTGCCAACTGGGCTTCCACCAGCGCCTCCTGCAAGGCTCCGACATAGGAGCGCTTGCCGAGGGCGGTGCCCGGCCCGACCACGTCGGCAAATTGGGCAAATTGGTTTGGTGTCACCATGTAGTCCATGTCCTCGATATAAGCGGGATCGGTATTATTGTAGGCCGCTACGATCTGGTCAAAATTCCCGCCTGTGAAGGTTCGGTAAACTTTATTTACCCGGTAGGTGACTTTTTTCGGCGCGGTGGTATCGATCCAATCGAGCGGTCGGTCTATGATCATCCAGCGATAGAAATCCGGGTCATCATAACCTTGCGGGTATAGTTTCCCTGGCCCGATGTCCCCGGCATAAGGCTTGCCATAGAGAGCGAATAACTCACCGCGCAACGCAACTTCTTCGTCCACGACCGTCTGTTGCAGGTCGCTGACATCATTTTCCTGATTGCGCAGCAGGCGGGTCATGGTGGCGGCTTGATTGAAGGAACCCGCAGCATTATTGAGTGCACGCAGCGCCCGCCCGGACATCTGTTCGTAATGGCTCTTACCCACCACATCCGGATCCGCCAGCTCTTGGCCTAGCGAATTGTTAAAATATGGATCCAGATCGAAGGCGATGGCTCCCGGGCTGAGGCCGAGTGGATTAAGCCTGGCGTTTGCCGAATCCATGGTGGTTTGGAAGCTGTTGGCGAGTGCCGGCAGCTCGGGCAGCTCCAACACAGTGGTGCGGTCGACCACTTGGACTCCGGTATGGTCGGGGTTGGGATCCTTGTCTGGCAGCACCGCATTGCCGGTGATCCAGTGGAAGAAAGCCCCTTGGGTCGCGCGGCTAGCGGTTTCATCCACCCCGAAATTACGAGCCTTGCCATTGCGGGGATTGACCTTGCCATCGCGCAGATGTTTCCAGCCGACGTTTGGATCATCCTGATAGCTGCGGCGTCGCTCCAGTGCCAGGATTTGTTGCGCGGTGCGGCCGACATTGGCCGCTGCGACGGCAAATTTCCGCTCGTCTTTGTAGTCCACATTCACGGCCACGCCTAAAATGTTCACAGCCTCAGCGGAGGGTGTCCAGGTGAAATAGGGGTGAGTCAGCAGCTTGTAGTAGCCGGTGAGCGCAGTCAGGTAGTGGCCATAGGCATCACCATGTGCCTGCGGAAACATGCGGTAGGCATCAGCGGCATCGACGATGCCATTGGCAGTGCTACTTCCGGCCTTCTCGGTGATGTTGTAGTTCACCGCATAGAGGGCCTCACCGCTATTGATGCCGCGGGTGTAGTTCCACCACAGGCGGTTGTAGGCCGGGGCGAGGTTGGTGCCGGGCGAGGCGAAATCATCGCGACCCCGCAGCAGGGCAAGCTCCTCGTCGAGCGAGCTGGCGACCTGCCCCTCGAAGGCGAAGCGGCTGGTATTGACCTCCAGCGCAGAGCCTTGGTCGTCGATCGAGATCGTGGGGTTGGCAGCATCCGCATAGGCCTCGTTACCCAAGATGGTATAGAGGTCGTTAAGATACCCTGCGGCTAGGATTAGAGCATTGCTTGTCGCTGGGGTGTCCACATTTGATTGGATCGTGAAGTCCTTGCCGCGGTTGAGCACGGTCTCGTAGATCTCGATCAGGCCGGAGTCATTGATATTTTCCAAGTTGAGGGCAATGTTGCCCTCCCAGCGGCTGCCGGCCTGGGTGATTAGCGAGACATCGGTATTAAGCGAATTGCTGTAAAGATCTGTCATGCGCTGGTTAAAAGGCGTAATTTTTGCCAGCACGCGCTTGATCCAGCCTTCGACCAAGGTATCGGGGTCGCCAGTCCAGTCTGACCAACCCGCGTCGTCTGCCTGGCCGGTAACCTTGAGCCGATAGCTCATGGTAAAGTTCACATCACCCATCAGCACGGCGGGATCGCTCAGCACCGCACTCGGGTCCGCCCCCACTAGAATGGTGCTGCTGAGTTTATTGGTAAGATCAGGATTTATCCAATCCGGGCCTGATGTCTTATCCGATATTGGTGCTGCTCCGGCAGAGGTATTAAACGCATAGCGCCAGCGGAATTCGAAGTTTTCGGGGTGACCACCGTAGTCACCACTGTGGCGTAAGACGACCTTCTCGTCCAGCGGGTTGCTGGAGAGCAAGACTTTGAGATCGCCAGGAAAGAGGTCTGGAATCACCTTGATGATTTCCATCGTCACCGGGTCACCGGGATCGGTGAAGGCCTCGCCATTGCCAAACATCAGGGTGACATAGCCAACTCCCCTGCCGGTGGAACTGAGAGCATAGGCGGCCACTGCGGTGTCGGGATCCGAGATATTAGCCCGCCCGTCCACACGGACATTGCGAGAAAGATTGCGAACTGCGATGTAAGTCTCAGGCACCGCTGGATTTTCGCGGAAAGTCTCCATGGTTAGAGAAAGTGCCTGAATCGCGGCATCCCAAGAACCCTTATCGCCATCGTTAACCGCACACACTGCCTTGAGATCGGTAATGTCTTGTGCGGTGAGCTGATTGAGATTGAGGTAATCCTCACCCACCTCGACATCGACAAATTCTCCAAGCAAAACCAGTCCGCCCAAAGTGCCTTGATTACCATCGAAGTAGAAACGGTTTTGCAGATTGGGCGGCAGCCCTTGGAAGTAGGTTTTGCCGGCGTAATCGGTGGTTTTGACAGATCCCGGCAGCTTCGCCAGCGCACCCTCGCTGAGCAAGGTCATTTTTGCAGCAATGGGATCATGCAAGGCCACTGAAGAATACCAGTCTCCGCCTAAGTTGGCGATGGATTGCTGGTAGAGAATCTGCGCGCTGGTCTGACCCATCACCTGCGGCAGATTACCCTTGGTATTACTAGCCCGTGCCTTTGTGAGCGTCTGGGCACTGAGGAGTTCTGGAACGTCCTTTCGCTGAGCCACTGGCAGATCCGTGTCATCCGGCCACACGGGCAGGTAGGTGACGGTCCTGGCGAGGCCATTGCCATCCATATCCCCAATGAAGGGTTGGATTGCACCGACAGCCGGGGGAGAAGCTTTCCCGGGAAAGGCAAAGCCGTCTCGCACATAGTAGTAATATTTTATACCGAAACTTGGATCGCCACCGGCATGCGCACCGCGCATCAGCCAATGCTGGCCCTTGCGGTCGGCGATCGTGAAACGGTTGAGGGCATCGAGAGTCTCCGGTAAAAACTCTTCCAACGAAAGCCAAGGTGCGACATCGGGAGCGACCACAACCTCTTGGTTGGCCACCGTGCCATTCGCCAAGCGCGGAATGGGGAGCAGCCCCAACGGGGTTGGAGCGACCATGGGCGTGCCAGCTATTTTTTGGTATTCCAGTGGGTAAGTGGGAGTCTCATCAAAAACCGCAGCCACCCGCATCGACGGGCGACCATCAGAGTCGGCATACTGGATCAGCACACAAGGAGCGGAACTCGTCAGCTGATTTAAATCCACACGCAGGGCGTAGACGTTGCCGGCGAGCATGAGTGCGTGTTCTTCGTTGGGATTGTAGCCGATTTCAGCGGGATCATTCTGGACGTAGAGGCTCCCGGCCTTCTGCAGCGAGGTCAGCGAGGGGTTTTCCAGACCCAAGTTCGAGGCGATGACGAGAGGCTGCATGGTCGCCACATCCGGGTAGCTCACGGTGTAGTGCGCGGAGATGGCCGGCACGTAGAAGGGCTCGAGCTTGGTGGCGGCAGCGAACTCCACCTTTTTATACCACCAGACGGTGAGATCGTTGTCTCCTGCTAGGGCGTTCACCGGGATGATGGCTCCGCCAGCCGCTCCGCTGAAGCCTTCGGATCCGCGGGGGTCAATGTAGGCGAGGGGCGAATAGCAGGTGCCGGAGCTGATGTGCCCGGCGATGGCGTAGCCGGTGCTTGGAGCATTGATGCGGCTACCCACCGTAGCTGCAAGATTCAATTGGTCTCTGACACCATCGCCATTGAGATCATTGAGGGTATAGACCGCCTCACTCCCCGGCGTGCCGGTAAGAGGACCATCGCCATCCGGATCTAGCACGGCCGGCACCGCCGCGCTCCCCAACGTCCCTTCGGACTGAATGTAGAGCCGGAGATACTGCGGACCCGCCGCAGAACTAAATTTGAGCAAGGAACGGTTGGTCAGATCGGAGCTATTTCGGAGGTCGATCATCAAGCTCTGGTTCGCGCCATCAATCTCGGTCTCCAATTCCGCAGGATCGTCTTGGAAGACCAATTGGGGCAGGCTGGCCGCGACAAACTTTGGCCCCACTGCGGGCCATCCATCGCTCATGCTTACATTGATGGGCTCGTAGCTCGCCAGATCGGAGGGCCAGATATGGAGGTAATTCCGCTTGGAAATCGGCCAGCTGATCTCGAGCGAGGCCACGGCACCGCCCGCCTTGGAATAAAGGGAGGCATCAAATTTGTCCGACCAGTAAATGGACATCAAATCCGGATTATTATTCGCACGCTCGGCGTAATAGTCCGTCAAACCATCAGGCCGCATGAAAGTACCAAATAGCGGCTTCCCCCCCGTGCCAAGACGGTTGGCCAAGGTGGCGACCATCTGGTCATCACCATTTTCCTTGGGCTCTTGGCGCGGGCGGAGCTGGTCCCCGATCGGGGTCGAGATTGTTTCCGCAGTAGCACTGCGGCTGATCTCCACGATATCAGCGCCGAGGAACTCATGGACCCCCGGATTGGATTGATCCTCGGGGCCGAGGTATTCCACGAAGACGCGGCCTTCGACATTGTAAGCATGGAGGGCGGGTAATCCCGTGGTGTCCTCGAACCACAGCGTCCTCGGTTCACCAGGCGCGGTCGCTCCCGGGTTGGGATTGGCGCTGCCGCCCAGCGGGGTGTATTCGGGAGCTTGTCCGGGGACGAAGGTATTAAAGGCCGGATTGACCCTGACGATACGACCCGTGGGGATACGAACCAGAGGACCATCGAAGGATTTTTCCGTCCAGTAGATCACCCGCGGCGCCACCTGTGAGGCGGAGGAGACGGAAAATACCTCGCTGCGGAACCTGTATTTACCATCGGACGGATCTGGCAGAGCGGAAACCCAGGTCAACGACACGCGCCCCGTCTGGGTGGCGAACACCTTGTCGGCATGCGGGCTGTAATAAAAAGGCTGATAAGGATTGAAGATCACACTAACATTCGCAGCGATGTTTTGATTGGCTGAGCCGGAGAGCGAGACCGTATTCCCATTGATGAGCTGCACTTCGCGACCCAACAAGATCGCCCCAACGGAGAGGGTATCGGGGACGCTGGCCACGATGACAGCGCTGCTGGAGGTGGAACTCTGGGTTACCACCACATTAAACGTCGGCACCAGCGGTTGTGCAGCACCATCTAAATCAACTAGGTAGGCATCTGGAATAACTTCCCCCGACTGCAAAGGCATAGGACGCCAGTAAGAACCGTTCCCATCCACTTGACCACTCCAGGTCAGAGACGGAGGCACAATCACATCCCCCATGAAATAGCGGGGGACGCCGGAGGCAAAGGCATTGCCGAAGGTGCTGCGATGCAGGCTTACCTTGATGACCGCGATGCCGTTCACCAACGCACTCGCAGCCGGATAGTTTCCAACCGGCTGACTCGCCGCGCCTGCGGGATTCACGATGGTTCGGGCGGAGCTGGCCCCCGTCACTCCGTAGCCGGCGAACTGGACATTCGTAATAAACGGCGCGCTGCCAGGTAGATTGGGCGGATCAATCTTCACAAAGGGAGGATTCGCGGGATTGTAACCACTACCGCCGTTGATGATGGTCACCGCAGTGACTCTTCCCCCGGTAAGGGTAACGCTTGCCGTGGCAAGACCCTCAATCGTGACATTGGGGATGGTGGTGTAGCCACCGCCGCCTCCCTGCACTGTGATGGATGTCACCGACCCTCCCGTCACCGTGGCCGAGGCTCCGGCAAGACGCGGATCCAAGGCATTGGTAACCCCGCCCTTCAGCTCGAACTGGGCGTGGAGAGTGGAACTGAACAATAAACCGGCTAGGGCAAAAAATAAAATACGCGGGATAATCATGGCGGAGTGAGGGTCAAGGTGCACGGAGAAACAGGCGGACTACCGCGCTTTGCGAAAAATAGGCATGGCAGTGGGCTGTTGAATTACAGGTTGGCCGGCAAAATTAAGATTATTGGGCGGCATCCGCCTTCTGAACCGAGATCGGCAGCGTCACCGCCCCCGCGCCGGATAAGCCTTGCTCGAGGGCAATCAGGCGGGCTTCGAGCGTTTCGGTTTTCGCAGCAAGCTCACGGCGCAGCGCCGCGTTCTCATCCTGAACGAGCTTCAGCTCGCGGGCGAGTTGCTGGGTGGCGGAGACGTTGAGCATGGCAATTGCGTCATAATCCACAGTCCGAAAGTCGTCGACCTCGCGGCCATAAACGAAGACGACTGCGTCTGTGGGCTTGAAGTCCGTGCGAAATTTACCAGCGCCGACTTCCAGCACCTCGTAGATGCCCTGCTCATTATCGCCAATCAACTTGACGCGTTCGCCCTTCTTCAAATCCGTCGCCAGTTGCAGCCAGCCCTTATCAGTCGGTGCCTTTTGATAGATGTCCGGCACCGCGTTCGTTTGCTTGGAAACCGCCTGAGGAAAAACCGTTTCTACCTGTTGAGCGACCACTTTTTTCTGCTCTGCCTTACCTTTGGAGATCACATCTTTGTGACTGTAGTTCGTCACCTCGATTCCCATGAGAGTGCGAAGGTCACTTGCGCCATCAGAAACCCCGGAAATATTCTTGATCCGCTTATCCGAGGAAACAACAACCTCTGCGCCTGTCCATATCACATGTTGGGCGTAGATTGACACATCCCGACCACCGGCCGGGTTAGGACCCGCCCCAACTTTGGTATACATAACCCCAGCAGAGACGTCTGTGGCAAGCGAACCTTCCACCTGGAGCTTCGCCTTTGTCGGGGTTGCCGTGCCAATTCCGACATTATTACCCGAGAGAGTCATCACGGCCGCTCCGCCATTGGCGGTGGCCAAGTGAAGACGCGGACTTCCCAAGAGAACCATTTCGCCAACGGTAGCCGATGTGCTGGTAGGGAATGCACCTAAACCAGATTGGAACAAAGAACCAAATCTTGGCAAACTGCCCCAATACTCGACCGACTTTGTCATCACCCGGCCCTGTGAGATTACTTGAGCTGCGGTTATGTTTCCCGCTGCACTGATGTGTCTAGACGTCGTGATATCACCGAACGAATCCACGCGCAAGCGTTCGGTTCCGCCGGTCTTAATGGTGACGACGCCATTGGCCGGCGAGAAAAGGCCGCCATCGAGATCGTTAGTGGTGAAGCGATAGCCGTTGTTGCCATTGGCTGCGATACCGCCGCTGGCTGCAATCGACCCGGTGACATCGAGCGCCACGGCGGGGGCAATTTTGTTGATCCCGACGTTGCCGCCGCTGGGATTAAGGAGGAGCGAACCCGTGGTAGAGGCGGCGGTGTAGGACTGAAGGGAGGCTCGGTTGGCGGAGGTGTCGTAGCCGAGCAGCAACCGCTCGTTGTTATTCGCATTGCCGCGGATCGTGAGTTGATCGGCGGGAGTGGTGCCCATATCACCCTGGAGGGTGAGCTTGTTCGTCGTGGAGGTGATCGAGGTCGCACCGATGCCGACCCGGCCGGTGGCATCCCAGCGGAGCGCCGTTTTCTGAGTGCCGGAGTTATTGGAGCCAAGGGCACCACCCGCCTTGCCGTAGAGCACCGGGCCATCGATTGCCACGGAGCTGAAAGGGCGGCCCGAGCCATACCATCCGAGGCCGTACTCATTGGAGGTGCCGGTCGGAGGGTTGAGCGTGAGGTCAGAAGAGCTCATAATGCTTTGCGCAAACTCCGCGACGGAGGCACGCATCGCGAAGGGCGTGGCGACGATTTGTTGACGGGGCGTAATTTCCTTGTCAGCGGCGGAAACGGTTCCGCCGGTGGCCACAGTGACTCCCAAGTAGCGGTTGGAGCCGCTGAAGGCAGTGACAAGGTCAGCCAATTTTTTGGTGCCCTCGGCATAGCCGAAGGTCTGGTTTACATTGTCGACGCCCTGACCCACCAGCGCGCTGAACTCTCCGTTGGAGATGGTAACGACTTGGCTTTCCGAGTAGATCAGGTTTCCAGTGAGCACATTCGACGGGTGATCCCAGATGCGGAAAATAACGGTCCTATTCACTGGGGTGCCAGCCCCGACCGGAGCGCCGGACGCATCCACGACGCGGCCTTGGTAACTGATAAAATTTGGAACAGTTGCGGACTGTGCGCTGGCAGTGGCAGCCATCACCAGCAGTGAGGCAAGGAATGAATAGATCGATTTCATAATTGGATAGGGGTGATGGTAGAGCTGAGAATTTGACGTTTAGATTTTAGATTTTAGATTTTAGAAATTGAAGTTATTCACTCAGCGTTCCGATTTCGGATGCGCGCTGGAGTTGGAAGGTGCCGGTGAGTTTCAGGCCGTTGCCCGTGCCCACGCCCACGCTGTCGCGGTGCAGGCCGTTGACGGTCTCGGCATAGGTGCCGCCTATCACGCTGCTGCCCCAGCCGGTGGCATCGCCTCCTTCCGGAGGACTACCGGTGAAGGTAAAAGTGACATCGCGGGCGACGGTGTAGCTTTCCACGCCGGACTCCAGAGCGGTGGTTCCGCTTTTGTTGTCATGATCCGGATGATACTGATGCACGAAGGGATTGGTGGAATCATCAAAGGGGCAGACGATCTGGAAGTTCAGGCTACTGGGAGCCGTGACGCCGCCACTGCCGGTCAGCACCAGATCGAGTGGCATGTGGGTGGATACGATGCGCATGGCACTGGCAAGGGTGGCCGCGTTCAAGCCGTCTTCCGTGGCACACAAGCCGAGCGGATGCGGAGCTGTAGCGAGCGGACCTAGGAAGACTTGGGAAAGAATGCGCGCCTGGCCATCGTCTGAGATGTGCAGGATGTAGCGCAGCGGGAAGGAGCTGCCGGTGGGCGTCACGGAATCCTCCTGAGCCTTGCTTTCGACAGCGGTGACGCTGGCCTCGCCAATCCACAGGCCCGCCATCGACGACTGCCGTGCGGTCATCGGGTAGAGGATATCAAAGCGTTGGGCGGAATCGGTGAAGCGCAGCAGGGAGGCGAACAGTGCTTCTGGCGTGCCAGTCATGCTGGCGCGATCAATCCCGAAGCTCAGCTCTATCGACGAGTTCGGCGCGATGGTCTCGGTAAAGGCGGCCGCTACCGGGCTTTCCTCCCACACCCCTGCGTTGTTAAAGATGCGGCGGGTGAGCGGCACCGGACCGGTGATGGCCTCCTGACCACTGGGCGGGCTGTTCGAGGCAACCGGACTCACGGTGAGCGACATCACTGCGGCGGTGCGGTTGAGCACGCGGGCGGTGATCACCAAGCCACGACGGCCGAAGTCAAAGCCGTTGACCGAGGACAAACTGATCTGCACCGGAGCGTAGAAATTTCCGACCACCTCGGAGGAAAACCAATAGGCTTGGTTGCGATCGAGCCGCTCGGCAGAGGTCGAGAACACTTGCATGGGGTTGCTGGGGCTTAGATCGCCGCCGGTGTACTTGAAAATCTTAGTATTGGCCGCCACTGCCGCAGGGAAGGTGGCGAAGTAAGAATTAATCGTCGGGTAGCTGCCAGCGCTATTGCTACTGGGAAAGCCGAGGAAGTTTGCCCCGTTGCGCACCCAGGTGGCGGCGGGTGGGCGTGGCTGGTGGGCGATGGAGACGCTGTAGGTGTCCGAGGCGGTGCCTGAGCATTTCACCAGATAGGCGGACGGGCCACTAAGACCGGTGAGCGAGACCACCGAGCCATCGCGCTTCCAAACCGACCACTCCGGCGTGCCATTGGTGGGCAGCAAGGGCGTTGCGGTGAACCCGACTTGGTTGGGATTGGGATTCCAACGCCAGACCTCCAACACCTGTGGATTGCCTGCGAATAAGACCCCTGGGGTGACGTGGGTGGCATCACCGTGCAGGTAGATCGAATTCCACCCGCCCTTGAGGGCGTAGCTGGTGCTTTGCCACTGGGCATGGGCGGTGGCAGCCAGTAGCAGGCTGCCAAGGAAGCAAAGTAAATGTTTCATCGGACGGAGAGACGGTAGAATTCGTTAGGGGTGGAACGTGGGGTGGTGAAAACCGAGACCAGTGCAACGTCGCTGGCGGTGTAGCCCTGAAAACCCGTTCCCGGTGCGCCCGCAGAGAAGTTCACTCGCGTCCAGGTCTTCATGTCCGGGCTGCTCTCGATGGTGTAGGTCTTGCCGGTGATGCCGAAGAATTCGAGCCGCACGCTGTTCTCGAGCTTCTCTTTGATGATCATGCTGAAAACCTCGGTGGCGTCCCCGGCGAAGGTGCCGGCGATGTATTCGAGCAGGTTGCTCTGGCCGTCGCGGTCGTAGTCGCCATTGGCATCGAGCAAACTAAGATCCCAGTCGCCATTTTCATCTGGGTAGAGTCCCGCCTGGTAAAGCTGCCACGCCTCCCAGGCATCGGGCAGGCCGTCCTTGTCCTTGTCCTCGCCTAGGTTGAGATCTAGCCTCACCCGCTCACCCCCCTTCCCCGCCGTCAGCGTGCCGCTGACCTCGATGGGGTAGAACAAGGTTCCGTTCATTTCCACCACCAAGCTATAGAGCCCCTGCGCGACAATCGCCTTCTCGGTATAAAAAGTGGTGCCGTTACGCCCATGGTCGATACGCATTCGCAGCTCGTAGTTCTGATCGATCTGCAGGCCCGAAATGATCGGTGTGCGCCCGACTTCCACCCCACCTTTGAGCAGGATCACATCCGTGCCATCCGCCATGATCGTCTGGCCTACCTGATCGCGCACCATGCCGTGGATCGTGTAATACGGCGCAGGTGGAAAGGCTGCGGCAGGCATGGCGGATACCAGCCAACAAGCGACTGCGACCAAGAGGCTCAGCGCCGCTGGCTTTGTGGTCGGGGGAGAGGGTAAATCTGTTAGTTTCATCGGATCGAATGACTCGGGCAAACAAGGATCTGTAGCGCGAAAGAATCAAAAGCAGCTAATTCCAACCGAGCGCAAGCGGAAAATGAGCTGCTAGGAATTTGCTTTTGGAGGGAGACCCCTGGAGCAGCCGTGGGGCCGGACCGGAGGGCGGGGAAATGGGGGTTGATCTTCTGGAATCCCGGACAATCGCATCGACATTCCTTCTGCAATTCAGCGACCACATCTTGCGTGAACTGATCTGGTGTGAATGTCTTCATTTCTTTATCGAACGTCAAAGCACAGGCACAGATGGGGCGAGGGGGAACGCTGCTGCTGGCAGACCTATCAAACTACCCTGCCGCCTCGAGAACAAGGCCGCCCCATCTGTTGTCCTGCTGCGACTTGTTCTGCTTGGGTTGTTTCACGGTGGCCAGGTCACTCCCCTGTAGCGCTCTGGTAGCTCAGGAGCCAGATTGGTCGTCTGATCATACTCAAGATTGCGATCATTCCAGTTTGGGTTGATGTAGGAATTAAAATTAAAAGTCTGTCCCGGGCGAATCGGCTCGACCACCTTGCCGTATAAGGCACGAACCACCTTGCCGTCGTCATCCACCTCTGTTCGGAATCTCATCAGGTAGCCATACTTGCTTTTATTTCCAGAATAACTGATGCGAGGCTCAATGAACTCGGTTCTTACCGTCATCTCCTTGACGGTATATCCCTCCTCAGGGGCTATTCGTGGAAACTTGAGCATGCTGTCTGCACCTTGAAGCTCCTCAATCGGAAAGAATCCATCATGCTCGTTTGCGAATTTCAAATTCAGTTCATGCCAGTAAAACTGTGGTCCATCATTTCCAATATTCACTCCACCCTTATCTTCATTGTAGCTAAGAATAAGATCGCCGTGCTCGCCTTTGCCATGCGGAGGAAGCCATTCGGCTTTTAGAATGTCCCAGCGAAGCTCCTCTCCTTTTGTGTTATCTGGGAAATCTACGTGCGCCATATCGTTCGGCCAGCGGACGATCATTGGGATCGGCTTCCCTATTTTCTTGAGCATCGCACCCGCTGTTCCCTTACAGGGTTCTAATCCGAATTTCTGAATTCTTTCGATGTTGTTGTTCTTGCCGCTGACAATGTTGAAGCGTGGACGACTCGGGTAGCATCCATCCATTTCAACAAGTATTTCAGAAGCCCCTGTGCCTCGAGCATTGACGGTAAACTTCCCATTTTCATCGGTTTTTCCGATAAAGGTGTTGTAGCCATCCATATGGAGTCGGCTATCAATGCCTACGTTGCAACGAGCACCCTTGAGTGGTATTCCCGATTCATCAACCACGGTGACTTCAACCGTGATCGGGAAGTGGTGTGTCTTCTCGATAATATTTGCCTCCTCTTCGGTTACAATTCCTTTACCCCACGGATCGTAATCAATGGGCTCTTGAGCATTACCTGCATGGAAAAAGATCAAAAATACAAGAGACGATAAATAAGTTGTGTTTGTATTCATATAGTTATTTCTTGAGGTTCCCCTTGGTCACCATGTCTACATAGAGTTCAGCTGGCTGCTAGGAATTTGCTTTTGGAGGGAGACCCCTGGAGCAGCCGTGGGGCCGGACCGGAGGGCGGGGAAATGGGGGTTGATACTCCCGAAAGAATTGCGGAGTAGAGAATTGCTGCTAGGAATTTGCTTTTGGAGGGAGACCCCTGGAGCAGCCGTGGGGCCGGGCCGGAGGGCGGGGAAATGGGGGTTGAGATCAGTCTCTCACCCTTTCGAGACGAGCGTCGCGTAGGGCGCTACCTTTTCGCCTGCTACGCATTTGCCCCAGCACGGTCGGGTGGGACGTTAAGACGGAATCGACCGTCTTGCTTCATCAACCGCAAGCCTTCTTTGAGCCCTGCGATTGCTATAAGGTGCGTCCCTTTGAATATTGCAATGCTACACCTGACCCCAATTTGATCATACCGATCATAATTACCTTTGGATCAGCAACACGGTGGCGGCCTCATAGCGTGACCATGGTGCCTCATAGCCAAGGTGTTGGTTTTTAGATTACAAAAAACGGGATGACTTTCGTCATCCCGCTTTGATTGCTCTCAGGAATTTAGAATCCTACGCGCAAGCCCAAGCTGTAGTTGTTAGTTATCTCGCTGGCTGCGTGGCCGTTCAAGCCGGTAAACACATTCACGGAATCGCTTAGCTCGTAGCTCAGGTTCAGGCCGTAAGTGAGGCGAGTTTTAGCTTCGTCCTCAAAGTTCAGCGAGTAAGCGATGTCTGACTCACTGATGACGGCGACGCCCATGGCGTCGTTGTCATCTAGCATCACTTGCTCAAGGCCGATGTTCAATTCTATGTTGAGGTTGCGGCCAGCGACTTTGTTAGACCATGTCGCTGCAGAGCCGAGCTCGCCAGTGAGGAATGAGGAGTCGTAGCCTCCATTTTCCAAGGCATCGATCGCGCCAATTTCCGAGAAACCGTCTACTGAAGCGTGGGAGTAAGTCACGCTGGCGTATGGGGCAATAGCAACAGAGCCGACTTTGAGGCCGGAGCGCATGATGCCTAGGGTGAAGGTGGAGCTATTCACATCTGTGCCTGCGGTAACTACGCCATTGACTGTTGATCTACGGAGATCGTGGTCATATCCGGAGAACCCGAGGCTTCCGAAGAGACGAAGATCTGCCGGAAGCGCTACGTGCGCGTAAAGCGAGCCGCCAATACCATCGACATCCGATTCAGCAAGATTCGCATTGATTTTACCAACACTCTTCGAGACGATAAATCCGACTTGAAACCCTTCGTAGGCAGCGATATCGGCTCCTGCAAAGTAATCTTGGCGGGAGATATCGGAGCTGTCCGCACCGTCCGTTTCAGTAGCGATCATACCGGCAAACGCACCTTTCGGGTTGTTTGCGCTGAAGTCTGGGGTCGTTACAGAAGTTTGTCTCCGCACCATTTGTGAGATGGCCCGTTCTCCAGCAAACGCGAAGTCTGCGAGAGAACCGTAGTAATCCGGGGAATACTTGGCTAGATCACTAGTCGGGTTGGAGGTGCTATCGATGACTTGGCGGGCGAAAAAGCCTCCATCTTCACCACTAGCTCTGGCGGATCTGATTTGATTCATTCCGCCACCTTGTTCCTGCGCGACTCTGAAGATTGCCTCTGCCGCTGCACGACGGTTACCAGTGTTTCCAAGATCGGCAAATCTACTGTTGGCTCCGTTCAAGCCGGTAGCTACGATCTGGCCATTATCGAGGTCGAAGACAACCGCTGCGTTGGCTACCGGGGCACCTGCGCCGGAGATACCGTCCGCATCGAAGCTGACATCTCTAAAGTTGCCTCCAACGAATATTTCGTTGCCTGCTAGATCAGAGATGAGCTGGTAAACGCTGCCTTGGGTTGGCTCGATACCATTGAAAGTCCGGAAGATCAGGTCTGCCGATGTTGGGTCGACGTTCACATTGCCACCCACTCTGACCTGGTCGTGACCAGTGATCGCTGTGGTGTTCTCAAACTCTGCATCCAAGGTGCCGGCCTCGGTGTAGTTGCCCATGATGGTGGTCACACCTGGGGAAAAACCTGGAGCTAGAGTTCCACGATTCACAAGGTCATGAGTGAAGGTCAAGGAGCCTCTTATCGATGAACCTGTGACGTTCACGAAACTAATGCCATTGGTTTCTACCAAGCCAAGACCAGTTAATGAATCGTATTCCAGATTGTAACCGTTAGTCCCAAGATTTAGGACTCCGTTGGCGGCAACATCGATCGCGTTTCCGGTTTTCAAAGATCCTCCATTGTCTAGGCTTAATGTGGAGCCACCATTGATGACAACATTTTCGTCGTTGGTTACGGTGCTTCCATTGCCGATGACTAAGGTGCTTCCACCGGAGAGGTCGACGTTATCGGTTGTGACTTCACCTCCGCTGTTGATCGAGAGTGAGCCTCCAGTCGTATTGAGCTTTGTCGTGATGATTGACCCGAGGAACGAGCCGCCGTTCTGTACGATAAGCTGATACTCACCGGTGTCGACCACACCACCTACTATACCGTTGAGTGTGCCAATGGTTTCATCACCTGCGAGGAGATTCAGCCTTCCATCTACGTTAACGGTGGCGGAGTCCCAAAGGATTTCGCTAGCGCCTAATGATAGTGTCGAACCCGCCGCAATGTTGACGATCTCGGCTGCACTCGTGCCGTTGAGATTGGTAAGTCCCGAGCTAACATTGACTGTGCCAGTTCCGAGGTTTGCATTGATCACGGTGCCGCCGGTGAGGTTGTAGGTAGTGGCCGTGAGTGTGCCAGTTCCGTTCACCTCTGCATTGTTGCTGTTCAGGATAAGGATCGTATCGTTTACCCCCGCGATGTTCAGTGTGCCGTTATTGGTCACAGTGGCTAGGCTAGAAAGCCCACCATTGAGGTTATCTAGTTTGGCTCCTGCGCTGATGGTGACTGAATCGCTCACAAGTGAGCCGTTTCCAGAAAGCTCCAGCGTTCCCTCATTGATGAGCGTGCTGCCGGAATAGGTGAGAGCGCTCAGAACTTCGAAAGTGCCATCGCTGACTTTGGTCAATCCGCCGGTGCCTTCGATGTCGCCAGAGAATGAGCCGGAATCTAGTGTCAGGCGATGGCCACTGTTGATGAGGTCGCCCTCGCCAAAGAGTGAGCCGATTTTCTCTGAACCGCCGAGGACGAGAGTCGCCACGGACTCGAGCGTGACCCGCATGGAATCGTCCAGCCGCTCTGCAGCGCCTAGGGTTGTGGTGCCGGTTTCCACGATGAGCTGCGAGCCGCTGCTAGTGCCGTTGATTCGAACTGTATTATTCGCGGTAATGACGCCTGTGCCGAGGTTTGCGTTGATCAACGAGCCGTCGCCAAGCGCATAGGTAGCGGCAGTCAGCGTGTTTGGGCTAGCGTTGAGCGTGCCTTGGTTGGTGAAGGAAAAAACAGAGTCATCCGCAGAAAGATTGATGATTCCATCATTGAGAATCGCCGATCCGGACGCGAGGCCGCTGGCTGTCACATCAAGACTCGTGCCAACTTCAACGTTGACGAAAAGGCTCTCGAGAGAACCAGTAAGAACAACGGAACCAGAAGTGATTTGAGTAATTCCGGTATAGGTATTCGCGCCGGAAAGCGTCAGCTCACCCGTGCTGGTTTTCGTAATTCCACCTGACGCGCCGCCGCCAAGGCCGCCATCGCGGATGACGCCGGAAAACTCATTGCTACCGCTTTCGTTGATGATGAGGGTATGGGAGCCGAGACTCACAAATCCATCGCCGGTGAGGGATGCTGTCGTGCGGTTGCCTGCTTGCGAGAGATCGAAATCTGCTCCAGTTGCAACATTGATGATGCCTGTTGGATTGAGTGCACCAGAGCCGTTGAGCGAGAGCGTTCCCTCATTGATGAGGGTGCTGCCGGAATAGGTGAGAGCGCTCAGAACTTCGAAAGTGCCGTCGCTGACTTTGGTCAATCCGCCGGTGCCTTCGATGTCGCCAGAGAATGAGCCGGAATCTAGTGTCAGGCGATGGCCAGTGTTGATGAGGTTGCCGTCGCCAAACAGTGAACCAATTTTTTCTGAACCGCCGAGTATGAGCTCCGCCGGTGAGTCGATCGTGACCGCCACTGAGTTGTTGAGTCGCTCTGCAGAACTCAGTTGCGTCCTTCCGGATTGAATGAGGAACTCGGATGCATCACTGGTTCCAGTAAGAGTCATCAAATCGTTTGCAGTCACTTTGCCGGTGCCTAGGTTTGCGTTGATGATGGAGCCATCTCGTAGATCGTAGCTTTCTGCGGTTAGGGTGCTTGTGCCATTAAGCACGCCACCTTGTGCACTTTCGTAGATGGCGATCGTTTGATTGAGGCCTTGGTTCACCGTCCCGCGGTTGATTAAAGTGGCTTCTGAGATAAGGCCACTGTTGGCATTGTCGAGGATGGCTCCGTTAGCGACGGAGATTTCATCAGACTGAAGCGAGCCAGTGAGTGTGACACGGCCAACTTGGATATCTGTTCCACTGGTGTAGGTGTTATTGCCAGAGAGAGTCAGAGTTCCTGTGCCACGTTTGACAAGAGAAGCGCCGGTAATAGAGGAGGAGTCGTCTTCGAAAAGACCACCATCGCGGAGAGATCCAGAGAATTCGGTATTGCCGTTCTGGTTGAGAGTCAAAGTGTGAGTTCCCATATCAACGGTGCCTTCACCTGCAAGAGTCCCAATGGTCAGGTTACCGGTTTCCGAGAAATCCAGTGTGCCGTTTGCATTGACAACCATTGCGCCGTTGGCGTTCAAATTGCCGGTGCTGAGGAGACTTCCAGTGGTCGGGTTGTAGGCTTTGACCAAAACGAGACTACCATTATGAATGGTGGTGCCGTCGCCGTAGGTGTTAGCTGCGGCTAGATTGAGTCTGCCCTCGTAGCCGCTACCGTTAACCGTCAGGGCTCCGTTGGAGATAACCCCTCTGATGGTGGTGTGATTTACATTTGCATCAACCGAAGGAGCTTCATCCGTCTCAGGGATGAAGTCGTTTGCCTCGACGGTGATGGTCTGATTGCCACCGTTGAGGTTGATGTTGTTCATGAAATAGACTTCCGAATCCGACGAGGAGGAGCCGAAGGTCAGTCTATTTCCGTTTGGCACAAAGCTATTGGCCGCCCAGGTGAGGGGTTGTCCGTTGCTGAGGCGGACGACGAGATCGCCACCGATTGCTGCAAAGCCGCCATCGCCAATCCAATTGGTGCGGTTGCTCTGAGTACCCACGAAGCGGGTGAAGTCTCCATTGGATTGCAAGACGCCGCCGTTAAAAGTGATATTACTATCGAAGTAGATTCCCTCGCCGTCTTGGGCTTGCAGCACACCACCCAGAAGGTTGGTTCTACCTGAGTAGACGTTAGTGCCGTTAAAAATTACGCGGCCGCTCATGATGTTGATCTCGCTACCTCTTCCGGAGGCGATGGGAGATCCATCAATCGAAGTAGTGCTGTCATCTGCTATGGAGGAGCTATAAGGATCACTGTCAAACTGTATGATATTTCCTTCTCCAGCATTGAGATTTACAGTGGAACCTTTCATCATGAAAATATTAGAACCAGATGCGCCGCCTGCCTCACCGCTTCCGATATCATCGGTTTCTTCCTGACCATTGCCACCACGAACGGAATTGGAATTGAAGAGAGCGTTTCCAGTGATGGTGAGCGTGCCGTCTGGGCGGATGAAAATGGCACCACCAAATCCACTGCCGCCATTACCGCCTACCCCACCTAGTCCCTCTGAGCCAATGCCCGCGCCGAAGCCTGCGGAGCCGCCGGATCCAGGGCTACCATCGCTAAGAGGAGTAACAGCCGAGCCGCCGTTGTCTCCTGGGTCGCCTGCATTACCGCCACCGCCACCGCCGCCGCCGAAGCCGCCGCTACCGCCTGCACCGCCATCGCCACCAGAGCCACCTAGGGCTCCTGAGATACTTACAGCATCACCTGCGTCGCCTCCTAGGCCGCCGGCACCGCCGCCAAAGCCAAAGCTGCCCGCGCCACCATCGCCACCCGCACCGCCGGAGCCGCCGTAGCCTTTAATCCCAAGTTGAAAGACAGTTGTCTGCAAAGCAACAAGTTTCGCGCTTTCCCAGACCGCATCGACGACTGCTTGTGTGACATCACCACTGGCCTCTGCCGCAAGTGAGGCGTTTGATACGGATAATGCTGTGAAGCCGGCCGCCAATCCTGCGGTAACTACTCCGGCGGAGGCAGCTGCTGCTTGGGCTGCGTAAGTTGCAGCAATGGCCGTGTATAGGCCGGCGCTTGTTGTGTCACCTGCTGTCTCGAAGGCTGCTTGCGCGATATCGAAGGCAGCTTGCATATTATCCAACGTTACTGCGGAGCCAGAGGAGCCAGAGCCACCTTGACCACCTTGACCACCGAAGCCGGTAGTGGCATTACCGCCGGAGAATGCGTTAAAGCCATCTCGGCCGTCGCCTTCGTTCAAATAGGAGACTGCCGGACTAGCGTTTTCGCCATTGGCACCTGTATTGCCGTTGATGGTGACGGAGCTGAAAGCATTATTGAGTTTTCCACCCAGCTTGATGTCAAAATTTGCGTCTCCGCCTGCTGCGCTGTTGGCAGTGAAATTGACGTTATTGAGGGTGACCGTCGCACCATTATGGATGAAGATCGCACCGCCAAAACCAGCGCCACCACCGCTGCCCGTGCCACCAGTAGTTGCGAAATTAGTGAGTGTTACGTTGCTGAGGGTAAGACTCCCGGAAGCCACCGTAATGCCTTGTCCACCGTCGCCGTTGACGAGTTGGCCTCCGCCTTCGATGGTGTTGTTTCCTTGAAAGATTGTGCCGGCGGTGATTGCGGCAGACGCGATCTGAGGAACCGAGCTGCCGATGAGAATCATCATGGTTTGGATGCTCCGGAAGTTGATAATATTACGTTTTGGTTTCATTTTTTAGGTTTTTGGATGGTGTCGTTTTAGAGATTTTTTTGATTGCCCGAGCCTTTGTTTACGTTACCGGCTGGGAATTGTTTGTTATTGACTGCTAAGAATTCGCTTTTGGAACTAGGCTCCTGAGACAATTGGTGGAGAGGATCGGAAGTTGGATGAAAAGAGGTTTGAGTGAAGCTGAAATACTAAAAACTAAATGATAAGAAGTTCCGCAGAACGCCGAGATTTTTGGGTAGGTGCGGGTTACGGAGTGAACAAAAATGAATTAAGGTTGACACGATCACCAGTCCCTTCTAATTTGACAAGAACTATTTTAAGGTTTCGGCGACGGTTCAAAACCGGATTTTTCGCCTGTTCAAACCGGACAGCTTGTTAGAGGCCTTAAGTCCCTAGAATTGGGGGTCAGCCGTCCTTAGGAGTGTGGTCTACTACCCAGAATTTCAGGTTTGGATGATGTACGATGGTGACCGGCTTCCGAGAAGTGGCGACGATCAGGAATAACAAGCGCGCTGATCCCCCCCAGGTGACGAACGTCGAGAAGGCGGCGGCCCGCTGCTGCTAGGAATTTGCTTTTACCCGCTCTCCCGGTGGATGGCCACCCTCCGGCCCCCCGCATCAACAATCGCCGTGGTCAGCGTCGCCTCAATCCCCTCCGGGCCCTGGTTTCGCACCTGCGTGCGCACCTCCACCCGGGCCGACGC
>Ga0209284_10002767_pt1 | contig 23109 bp, 18 predicted proteins | sample FRY03_FD_187211 | JGI IMG/M metagenome (GOLD analysis project Ga0209284, IMG submission 187211) | Freshwater microbial communities from Lake Fryxell liftoff mats and glacier meltwater in Antarctica - FRY-03 (SPAdes) (version 2) | ecosystem: Environmental > Aquatic > Freshwater > Ice > Glacier...
CGACGACTTTTTAACATCCTCCACTGCCTGACTGACGGCAACGGTGCGCCCCAGATCGAAAAGGAGATGAATGTGATCCTCGACGGAATTGATGAGGATGGGGACGCAGCCGAGGTTTTGCAGGACGGTTGCCATGTAGGCGTGCAAGGAATCGCGGACGGCATCGGTGATGAACGGTTCGCGATTTTTGGTGCTGAAGACGAGGTGAACATGGAGGCGGGCGAGGGATTGGGGCATGGCTTAGGTCGCCCCTTTCAGGGCTTGGGAAATTGGTCGGGCCAAATTCCTAGGGCGTTGCCCAAGGCTGTCTTGGGTCGCGCCGTTGGCGCTAAGACTGAGGGTGCTCATACGGCCGATATCCCAATACAAGAGGATCATCTCGGCATTGGCAGAGAGGACTGCGCTATGTTGACACCTTGGTTTTTAATTTTTTCCACTTCGTGGAACCGGGGTAAAGACAAATACAAAAGCCAAAAATCACAATGTGTAAAGCAGTAAAGAACCAAGCTGTAATTACGGAGTCCTCGCAAGACGGAACCCATCATTGAAGATCCGGTTATCAGGCGAGAGGTTGTCGCGGTCAGCCGAGCGGGAATACCTAGCATAAGCGAGGAAAGACCCACCACGCAACACACGGTACGATCCAGAATCAAGGCCCTTTGGGTTAGTTACGGGCCCCTTTGAATATTTGCCGTACCAATCCTCACACCACTCCCATACATTTCCGTGGAAATTAAGGAGCGGTACGGCGTGGCTAAACCAGCCGTACCAATCCTCACACCACTCCCATACATTTCCGTGCATATCATACAAACCAAATGCATTTGCCTTATAACTTCCTACTGCAACTGGCTTGAATATTCCTGACCCATCATAATTTGCATCTTGTGGATTTATAGTATCACCAAAAGAATAGGCCGTGGTTGTTCCTGCCCTACAGGCATATTCCCACTCCGCTTCGGTGGGTAATCTAAACCCACCCTTAGTCTTTTCATTCAACTTCTTGATAAACTCTTGGCAATCATTCCACGATACCTCCGTTACTGGTAACTTTGCTCCCTTATCGCTACTAGGATTGCTCCCCATCACCGATTCCCATTGCTCCTGCGTTACTTCATACTTGCCCATATAAAATGGCTTCGTTATGGTTACTTCGTGCTGGTCTTCATCGTCTGCTCGGTCTTTTTCCTCTTCGGGCGAACCCATAATAAACTTCCCCGCTGGGATTAATACCATTTCAAGTTTTACTTCGCCATCTTTGGTGATAGAAACCGAATCTAAATGACTTTTTTGGTCCAAAAATCTTGCCCAAGCTTCTTGTGCAGCCACAACAGTATTATCTTTAATACTAAGACCTAAGCAATCTAAACCAGGGGGGCGCTCATCTTTATCTAGGGTTTTAAATGCTGCTTCAATATTAGAATATTGGTGATTGACTAATGCCTTTAATTTAACAACCTCTTTTTGAAGTTTGATAACAGCATCTTGATCCACCTTGGCAAGCAGTTCTTTTGAGGTTTTTTCGAAAGTGGAAAGTGCAGCATCAAGCGTTGCTGATTTCTGTTTTAATTCCTCAGCAAGGCCTTCCAATCGTTTTATGTTTTCCTTTGCTTCTGCAAGTTGCGTTGGCGTACCAACAGCTTTTTGCAACGCATCATAATCAGATTTCAAGATTGAATACTGACGAATCATTTCTGTAAATGATATATTCGCATCTGTCGCACCACTTAATGATACAGGAGTAAATCGCTGAAGAGTGTAATCAACTTTGAATGAATTTTGTTGAAATCGTATTTCCATTTGCTTTGTTGAACTAGTTAAACTTGTGTCATCTATTTGGATGCCCGATAGCGTAGGCACTTTGGCATCAAATTCCTGTACCAACTTATCAAAAGCTTTTTTTTGTTGTTCTTTTTCTTCTTTAATCTGCATATCTGTTTCTTCTAACTTGGTATTCTCTGCACCGCCAGTCACCCCAACACTGTAACCCAGATATCCGACATTTAAACCACCCGTGTAATTAGATTTCTGCTCCTTACGAGTAGAATAATAATGGTCGCTAGCTTCTTTAATCAGATTAGACCGCTGTTTCTCATCGAGTTTGCTAAGCCGTTTGATTTCACCAAGTGTCGAAGTTATTGTCACTTGATTCTCAAGTAGAAATGAGACTCGTTGTTGATCATTTTGCATATCAAGCTTACTTGATTCAAGCATGGAATCAACAGCTTTTTCTAGAAACGGCATCAATGGCAAATCAGTACCCTGCCTTTTGCTGACAGTCACTTGAAGAGATTGGCGGAGCATAGAACTGAGTTGATTCTTAATTTCTGCATTTCCACTGTTACCCAAAGGAATAATCACATCTGGTGACTGGTTTGTGGCGGAATTCACCATTGAACCTACACGCTTTCGGAAATCGTCAATTGTGGCTTTTAAGTAAGAAACTTGGGCGTCCATTTCCAATCTTTCAAACTTAACTTTCATTTGACCAGTTGGCAAAACTTCGAGCGCTGAACAAAGCAACCCGTTAGCAAGTTCCTTGTCTTTTTCAATCTTTCGAATAACTACAGGATCAAGGTTAAAAGTGAGAACACCGTCTAAGGGGCGTGCAACCGGGTTGGCTATAGCGACTTCAGCAGGGGAAAACTCATTACCTAACCCGGCAGTGATAAGCGAAAATCGAATTCCTTCAGTTTTAATTATGGGGCGTTTTATTTGGAACTTTGCACTTGGATCGAGGCCTAGTTGATCGAGGACCCGCTTTTTAATTTGGTCCACAATGGCCTTCTCGTGTTCCAGGTTGTCGAGCATATTGTTTACGGTAATACGCAATCGGACAAGGCGTTTTTCTTCAACAGGCAATAAACGATCGCCGGGCTTAAGGGGAGTCATCTTTCCTTCAATTACCCGCTCAACTTTCCCTGCAACATAGGCAGGAAGTATAAAAATAGTCTGCCCTTGAACAGTGTATTGAACCTTCATTTCAACTTGAAGGTTGTTCGTACCAATAGGAAGTTTGATGGGACAATCTTCCATTGCGGACGGTATAAGGCTTGTGCTATCAGAATCAGCAGGCGTGGGTTCGACCTGTGGCTTTTTATTTTGTGCCAACAAAGATGTATCGTTGGGAACCAGTAAAAATGAAAAGAATAGCGTAGCAAAAGCCAATGTTCGAATCATCGAATCACCCATTGTAAAAACCACTAAATAAACTTCTAAATTGTTTTAAAACTCAGCTAAAACAATTACTTCTTTTGACCAGTTCCATTACAAGAACCACATTTTTGAAAACCTTTACCATTGCAAAAGAAGCATTTTAAACCACTTTTATCTTTGCCTGACCCTTTACAAAATGAACACTGGAAGGGGCCTGTCCCAGCCCCATCACAAGTCGTACATACCGCTGAAAATGCATATTTAGCAGTTCCGAGCAAACAAAATGCAGTAAGTGCGTTCTTAACTAACAACCGACGGCTAATGTTCTTCATGCTATTCTCCCTTTCCAAAAAATAAATTAATTACCATCTGTCACCTAATTAGCTAACGCTACTATAATCAAATGAATGCCAAAATAAACATAATAATTTAAGACCTTAATTTATATCCCATATTTTCATTGAACGGTTACCAAACTTCAAAGCTAACAGCCCTCGCAAAAAGGGTTTTTACCGGACGGTTACAATATGGTTATGTTCGGGGTGATTTTCCTCCCCCGACTAGCCACATCCGTTTAACCGTACGCTTGAAAAATCTGTAGGAGATTAGATCAAAGACCATTTAACACAATACAAAACCTTTAGACAAGAACCAACAGATTGCCTATTCCTTTAAAGTTTTGCCTTAACCAAAGTTAGCTAAATAGTGGTAATCATATAAAGAGAATCGAGCCGGTCTTATTTTTTAACAGGTGCAATTGGTTGCTGCAATCCAGCGATAACAACTTCCATATATTCACGGGCCCTTCTTGCCAAAACATCGATTCCCTCTGGAGTAACTGGTCGAGGAACCAAAGGGGCAAATATATTTTCGTAAGCAAGGGGCATTTTCAATCCCGTGAAAAGCATTGGCTCCAAAAGTTTATAATGATCGATTTCGCCAAATCCTGGGCCGCAGTCTTCATCTTTGGGCCAGTCCCTGTGATCCTTGATACAAAAACTTCTAACCGTTGTTGCACATTTTCGAATATCAGGAATCGGATCTTGGTTTAAATAATCCATAACATTTCCCGCATCATAATTTACGAATACACCTAAATCATTTACCTCGTTAATTATTTCAGCACAAGCTACACCCGTACCGGTGGACCCGCCATGCTGCTTGACCACGATCATAACTCCATGATTTCTAGCAATAGGGCCAAGGGTTTTAAATCGCTCGATCCACAATTTCTTATTCCCTCCCTGAGTATGGCCAAAGGTTAATAACTGGGGAATTTCCGCTGCAGAGGCTTGCTTAATTCGGTGCGTTAGGACTTCAAGTCCACGAGGGTTTTCGGGGTAGATATTTGAAAACATCATAAGGGGTTCTAGCCCCATGTCTCTGCAACGCTTGGCAAGTATTTTTGCAGATTCCGGGGTGGCAGTTTCTGCCAACACTGGCACTTTTTTTCCATCTGTTTCAACATGATTTACACCCCAAGCTACATAATTAAACCCCGCAGATTTGATTCCTTTAAATGCCCGCTCGAGGGGAAAACCACTGTACGGCAAGGTCATGCAGGCGTGCTGAAAATCAGTAAGTTTTTTTTCAGGGATATCAACAGCCTTTGCTTTTTCTTGCGCATTTAAAAAATGATCAGAACCATTAATTAGAGGTAGTAACATTGTTAGTGCAGTACTTTTTGCAATAGCTTTATTAACAAAGTCCCTGCGATTGATTGGGAATGTATTTTGCTTTAATTCCATGTAAATCGCCTTATCAAAAAAAGAGAAGTACTTGAGGGTGAAGCTTTAATTAGCAAGAGGGCGAATTTCCATATTTCTAAAGAAAATTTCAAAGCCTTCAGCTTGCAATAATATTTTCCCCGATGCGGGAGTTGCATCGTAGCATTCATTTACGGTTTGACCATTCACCTTAATGCTAATCCGATTACCTTTACAAATACATTCAACCTGAGTCCATTCGCCAAGCAGACTTGCGGCATCATTCGCACCTCGGGTGTCAATAAGTTCTTTAAAAAAAGGCTGATGTTTAGACCACCAGAATTGTTTACCTGAAAAGGGTGTTTTTTTGCCTTGGGTGTTCCAGCGTGTTTTTCCATCCTCTGCAACAATCGTATTTGAAACGATGTTTCCGGGAAACGGGCTTCCATCTTCTTTTTTGCCCTTGATAAGGATCAAATCCCCTTCACACCCTTGGGCAAGTTGGCATTCGATGGAGGTCATCCAGACACCATTTTGCGATCCATCGGGGCCTGTGCCATGCAATAGAATCCCGGAATTTCTAACATACTTTTCGTTGGGGTTTTTCTCACCCCACTTGTACTCTACGCTTAAGTGGTAATCTTTATAAGGTTTAAGGGTAGCAACATAGCCAAAATCTTCTGCGCCACAACGAAGCACACCATTTTCCAGCCTAAATACTTTTTGGGGATCGTTATTGTTTGTTTTCTTTAGCCATTTGGTAAACCCTGCTAAATCTTTTTGATCGAGTGGTCGAATTATCTCTGTTGGAGTTTGAGCATCTTCTGCAAATGCAGTTTTTATCTGCATTTGAAAACTAAGCAGAATAGCACTTACCCAAATAATGTAATTTATTATAGGAAACATAACTAATCCCTTTGTAAGAATCATCATTAGCATTTCTAAAACATTTTTACTATAACATAGTCTTGATTGATGACATCAAATAATGATGGAAGGATTTTTTATCGTCCTTGATTATACGGTGTCAAAAATTTCGAATAGGCAACTGTAGGAGTTCATAATGCTTAACAGATATTCTTTTAATTTAATTTTTGCAAGCGTATTGCTTTTTACTAGCAATGGCATAACTTGGGCCGATTCCAATTGGCCCCAATTTCGTGGGACAACTTCCACCGGCGTTGCAACAGGAAAAAACTTACCTGACCGATGGTCCTCAACTGAAAACATTGCGTGGAAGTCTGATATTCCAGGCAGAGGTTGGTCTTCTCCTATCGTCTGGGGGGATCAAATTTTTCTTACTTCCGTTATCAATTCTGGGCAATCTGAAGAACCAAAAAAGGGGCTCTATTTTGGCGGCGAACGGCCAAAACCTCCTGAAGCAATTCATCAATGGAAAGTTTTCTCTCTTCAACTTTCTTCCGGAAAAATCCTTTGGGAGAAAACCGTACACCAAGGAATCCCTTTAACTCCTATTCATATCAAAAGCAGCTACGCTTCTGAAACTCCTGTTACCGATGGCGAACGGCTTTACTGCTACTTCGGCAATCTCGGTGTTTTTTGTTTCGACCTCAACGGTAATGAGCTCTGGAATAAGAAACTACCTCCACAACCAACCAGATTAGGATGGGGCACCGCTGCTTCCCCTGTTCTGCACAAAAATCGGCTCTACATTGTCAACGACAATAATGCTGATTCTTACCTCCTTGCGCTTGATTCAAAAACAGGCAAGGAACTTTTTCGTATTCCCCGTGATGAAAAAAGTAACTGGGCTTCTCCGTACATTTGGCAAAATAATCTTCGCACAGAAATTATCACCCCTGGAACTGGAAGAATTCGTTCTTACGACCTAGATGGCAAGCTTCTTTGGTCTTTAAAAGGTATGTCTAGTATCACCATCGCCACACCTTTTCAACATAACGGATTGCTTTACCTAAGTTCTGGCTATGTGATGGATTTACAGCGCCCAATCTATGCGATTAAACCCGGGGCTTCTGGCGATATCTCTCTTAGCGATAATGCGAAGTCAAATCCGTTCATTGCTTGGTGCGGGACTAAAGCTGCTCCCTATAATCCAAGTTCAATAGCCTATAGGGATAATCTTTATGTTCTATATGATCGAGGTCAGGTTGCGTGTTTTAATGCCAACGATGGCAAAGAAATTTATAGTGCGCAAAGGCTAGAGAAAGGCCGGGCTTTCACTTCCTCGCCTTGGGCCTACGATGATAAAATATTCTGCGTCAATGAAGATGGCCTTACTTTTGTACTAAAAGCTGGCGATAAATTCGAACTGCTTCACATCAATTCTCTTGCTAGTGATGATATGTGTATGGCAACGCCTGCGATTGCAGGCGATCGATTAATTATTCGCACTTCCGCTAGGATTTATTGTGTTCAATCTAAAGTTTCTAAAGTCAAAGAAAAAACAATCCGAGAGCAAACCGTTGCCCTTACTTTTAATAGAGAAATTAAATCTATTCCCGATATAATAGATACTAAAAATGATCCTGCAGACTGGGCGATGTACAATCACGATGTGCGCGGTTGGAGATTTAACTCTGCGGAAAAATCACTTTCTTCTAGTAATGTAAACCAACTGATTCAAAAATGGCAATTCCCCCTTGCTGGTTCGAAAGAAGTTGTAGGGGTTATTCACGCCACACCAACCGTGGTCAAAGGGGAAGTTTATTTCGGCACCACTACTTTTCCTGCATTTTACAAATTAGCGGCAAACGGCACAACTCTTTGGGTTTATCGCAATCCTGATCACAAGAACCCTGCAACGATTGCAAATAAAAGTTCTGGGGCGGATAAGCTTACAAACACCACAGGCAATGGGGGGATTCTTTCTTCCGCTTTAGTTCACCAAGGCGCCGTTTATTTTGCTGACGTGGATGGATGGTTTTATGCTCTTGGTGCGGATAAGGGAACTGAAATTTGGAAAATTAACTCTAGGGCCGCGAACTTCCCCGATAGCCATTGGAATAATCTTTCGCTTGGCTCTCCGATTTTTGCAAATGGTTTTGTAATTTTCTCAGGCGGTACACTTGAACAAGCATTTGCGGGCACCACTGCATACCCTGGTAGCACCGGCCGTAGTTTTATTATGGCTATCGAACCAAAGTCAGGCAAAATTTCTTGGAAGTTTAATGTGGGGCCTAAACCTCAAAAGCTTGATCCTCCTGTCGTTATTGATACACAATGGGGGAAATATAAATTCGACTTTGGGCCCGCTACTAGTAGTGTTTGGTCGACACCTTCTTATGACCCCGATACCAACACCCTTTTCTTTGGCACCGATGTCAACACTGCTCCTCGCCAACCAACACCCGATAATCCTGCTTTTCATACCGAAGATTCTTGTGCCATCGTTGCTATTGATGCTTCAACAGGGTTGCGGAAATGGAATACTCAGATTAATGCAGGCGATGTCTGGACTAATTCTATGCCTGCATACGACCCAAAAACAGGCTTATATAAAGATAACTCGATAGGCGACACCCCGAAGATTTATTCCATCGATATCGAAGGAACCATTACGAAAGTAGTTGGCGTTGGTTGTAAGAATGGTGGGTTTTAAATTCTTAATGCAGAAAATGGCAAAATCATCAAACATTCTCCTTTATACAGGGGGGCCCCAACCCACCCTCCTGAAAATTTAAACCCCCGCACCCTTGCACTCCCTAGCCCCATTGGTGGCCTTCAAACTGGTTGTGCTACTGATGGAAAACATCTATTCACTAATGGCCTTGATATTATTCGTCTTGGAACCCAAGCATCTCGGTTTGCTTTTAATCAATTGCCTACTGGCGGTAGGGTTACTGCTTCTTCCCTTGATTTAGTATCTGAACTTTGGAGACACGAAAGGCCTTTACTACCCACTTTTGGTGGCACACCTGAAGCTCCTCTTTTCAAAAATCTTGGTGATGTTGTCGCATCGGGGATTGCAATTGGGAATGGCGTAGCTTACTTCACAACCCCCACTAGCGGAAAACTAATTGCGGTTGATACTGCAAATGGGAAAATGCTAAAGGAAATTTCTATAGGCCCTATTTTTACAGGCCCAGCTTTATCTCGGGGAAGAATCTATGTTGGTTCTGGGAACACTCTTTTTTCCCTTGCCGATTTTTTCTTCCCAAAAAAGCCAACAGGCGTACTTTTCTCCTTTGGTTTACCAGGCGATGACGAGATAGATAAACTCTCCAAAACAAATCCTTAACCGTTCTACTTTACCAAGGATGTACTTATGAATTATCTTTTAAAGTTTTGTTTAGCTTTTTGTCTTCTGATAGTAATTTCCGTTGGTTTAAATGCCCAAGGAAAAAAAGAGCCTCTAGAAATACCAGAGGATATCAACTTTAAAACGGGCGACATCCTTAGCGAAGGGACCCGTATGGCTGCAGAAATCTTTTCCCTTAAAACTCCTAACTCCGAAAAACTTCCTACTATTATTCTTAGTCACGGGTGGGGAGGCACCGCCGTTTCCCTTCGCCCCGATGCTATCGCTTTTGCTAAAGCAGGATTCCTCGTCATTACTTTCGACTACCGAGGTTGGGGTAACAGCGACTCTAGGCTTATTCCAACCAAAAGCAAACCAGAATTAGTTAAAGGCAAGCTTATCGCAGAAGTCACAGAAGTTCGAGAAGTTGTTGACCCTATCGATCAAACTTCCGATATGCTAAATGCCATCCATTGGGCAGCAAGCGAGCCTCAATGTAATTCAAACCGAATTGGAATCTGGGGGTCATCTTTTTCGGGTGGTCATGTTGTGTATGTTGCAGCACGCGATCCCAGAGTAAAAGCATTTGTAAGTCAGGTTGGCTCAATGGATGGCCGTTGGGCTATTGCTAATCCTGCGATTCAAACCTACACCAATGGCCAAGGAGCCGCTCGCACGCGTGGCATCATAGGGTACCCAAAGCCAAACGAAAAGTTTGGCTCAATGAATGGCGCACCTATTATTGAAAAGTTTATAGGCTATGCACCGATTGAAGATATTGGCAGATGCGACAAAGTAGCAAAACTTTTCATCATTGCAGAAAAGGAAGAATTATTTGACAACAAGAAAAATGCCATACTTGCTTATGAAAAGTCAGCAGGAATAAAGAAATTGGTAACGGTAAAAGATATCAAGCATTATGGGATATATAAAGAAGCACGAGATCAAGCTCAAAAAGAAGCAATCGCTTGGTTTTCTGAGCATCTAAAATAACTTCATAACAAATCAAATGCCTATTAAAACCATTGGAAACAACCTATTTCCAATGAATTGATTAGATATTATGGCTTCTCGTAAGTTATGATGATTGCACTACTTAATAAATTAAGCCCTCCGACTTTGGGTCAACCAATGCAATTTATTTTTTCATTCATACGAATCACAGCATTAGCATTAGCATTAATATGCTTTACAAACTTTATTTTTGCTCAAGAATCAAAAAGAAACCTTTCGGATTCTTACGAAAAACATATTCGCCCCACTTTGGTTAAGCATTGTTATTCCTGCCATTCACAATCTGTCGATAAGCCCAAGGGTGATTTTCGTATCGACACTCTTACGACAAATTTTAATGATAATACAAGTAAGGATGCTTGGCCCCTTGTTCTCAAGCAAATAAAGTCGGGGGAGATGCCTCCCAAAACAAAACCTAAGCCAAGCGAAACAGAATTAAAACTTGTATCCGAGTGGATCAACTCTGGAATTAAAATTGCGAAAGAAAAGCGAACTTCTGAAGGCCGAACAGTTTTAAGGCGCCTTAATCGTATCGAATATGAAAACACAATGCGCGACCTACTTGGTGTTACCGTCGAATTAAAGGAACTGCTGCCCCCAGATTCTTCCTCGAACGGGTTCGACAACATTGGTGAAGCTCTTCACACCTCCACTTTCCTAATGGATAAGTATTTAGAAGGTGCAGAGAAAGGTCTTAACTTGGCGATAGCTAATCTACCTCAACCGCCACTTATTAAAAAGCGTTACAGCCTTAAAGATATGCATCCGGTAAAAACTTCGACTGAAAAAGTTTTTCGCCTTCAAGATGATGGAGAAGTAATCTGCTTCTCTTCCTCTGCTTGGAATGCAGTGGGGTTAACATCGTTCTATCCGCCCGACCGAGGAAAATACCGCTTTCGCATTTCTTCTTCTGGTTTTCAAAGTTCAAGCAAGCCTGTTACATTTAGAATAGATGCGGGCGTTATGGGGATGGTAGGAAAAAGCCATCTTTTAGGCTATTTCCATGCTTCACCCGATAAGCCAACCGTACTGGAATTTGTTGAAGAGTTAGAGGCAAGGGGAACCATTCGCATTCTCCCCTACGGATTATCAAGTGCGCAAACCGTAAATAAAATAGGTGCAGATAAATACGAAGGAGCAGGGCTTGCAGTGCAATGGGTCGATGTTGAAGGGCCCCTTTACGAATCTTGGCCTCCGGAAAGTCATCGTAAGATTTTCAATAATCTTCCTACTAAAGCTGCACCCACTTACAATTTTAGCAAACGGGTTGAAGTTTCTTCCGACAATCCAGAAGCTGATGCAGAGAAAATCATTCGGGATTTTGCCCGAAGAGCTTTTCGCAGAAAAGTCTCGGATCAAGAAATCCAACCTTTCTTAAACTTAGTCAAAACAAAACTGAATGAAAAAGTCTCCTTCGAACAAGCTATTCGCGTTGGGCTTATGGGAATTCTGGTTTCCAAAGACTTCCTGTTTCTTAATGAAAAACCAGGCAAACTAGATGACTTCTCTCTTGCAAGCAGGCTCTCCTACTTCCTATGGAGCACTATGCCAGACGATGAACTATTGCACCTAGCAGAACAAAACAAATTAAGTGATGCAAAAACGCTTAAAGATCAAGTGGAGCGAATGCTAAAGAATCCTAAGGCTTCCGCATTCACTGAAAATTTCGTGGGTCAATGGCTTGGATTACGAGAAATCGATTCGACTATTCCAAGCCATATTCTCTACCCTGAGTTCGATGAAATGCTTAAATCCTCGATGTTAAAAGAGACTTATTTATTCTTTGAAGAAGTATTAAAGAACAACTTAAGCATCACAAATTTTGTCGCATCAGATTTTTCTATGCTCAATAACAGACTTGCTAAACACTACAATATTCCTAATGTCGAGGGCTGGGATTTTCGCAAAGTAAATCTTCCAAAAGACAGCCATCGGGGTGGGTTGTTGACGATGGCAAGTGTTTGCAAAGTTACAGCAAACGGCACCTACACATCGCCTATTATCAGAGGTGCTTGGGTACTCGAACGAATCCTTGGCACACCCCCGCCAAGGCCTCCAGAAGGCATTGCTGCGGTCGAACCGGATATTCGTGGCGCAACCACCATACGCGAACAACTTGCCAAGCATAGGTCGGTTCCCTCCTGCGCAACTTGTCATATTAAAATTGATCCGCCCGGGTTTGCACTTGAAAGCTTCGATGTCATAGGCGGGTACCGAGAATTTTATCGCACCAGTGGCAATGGCAAACCTATCCTTATTGAAGGCAAGCGGATGCCTTATCTTCAAGGAAAACCAATTGACCCTTCCGATGTCTTTGATGACAAAAAATTCAGCAACATCGATGAATTCAAAAAGTTATTATTATTAAATAAAGATCAGATTGCTCGGGCGCTTACAGAACGACTTGTAACCTACGCAACTGGGGCTACCTACAATTCTTTAGATCAATCAGAAATTGAATTGATAGTTCAAAAAATTCAATCTAAAGATTATGGTCTGAAGACCTTAATTCAAGAAATGGTCGTAAGTGATTTGTTTCGCAATAAATAATAATATAGAGTTCATACTATGCATTCTTTACCCAACCGAAGAAACTTCTTAAAAGCTACTGGTGTATCATTAGCGTTACCTTGGCTAGAAGCTTTTGCTGAAAATCCAGCGGTAGGCTTGCCTAGGCGTATGGTATGCATCTGCACCCCATTAAGTTTACATCCTGCGAATTTCTTTCCCAAAGATACTGGCCGTGATTACATTGCAACTCCTTATCTTGAAACAATGCAGAATCTTCGCAACGATTTCACTGTAATTTCTGGGCTAGCGCACCCAGATGTTGGTTCCAGCCACGATTCTATCTACAGTTTCTTAACCGCGGCTCCCCATCCCGAAAGGCGAGCTGGTTTTCGTAACAGCATTTCGCTTGATCAATTTGCTGCTTCGCATATTGGGGGACAAACCCGTTTCCCTAGCCTTGCTCTTTCCTGCGAAGGCTTTAGCCTTTCTTGGACTCGCAGTGGCGCAGTTGTTCCTTCCGATAGTTTTCCTTCTAGTGTTTTTGCTAAATTATTCCTTGAAGGAAGACCCGATGAAGTGCAAGGGCAAGTCAATCGACTTCGCAACGGCAGAAGCATTCTCGATTCCATTGGCGAACAAGCTAAGACTCTTCAGCCAAATCTAGGAACCGCTGATAAAGGAAAGCTCGAAGAATATTTCACCAGTGTAAGAGAATTAGAGCAAGCTTTAGCGGTATCTGAGCAATGGTCTAAAAAGCCTAAGCCAAAGGTCGAGGTTGCGCCGCCTGTAAATATTGCAAATAGCGCAGATGTTGCAGGGAAAGCCAGGCTAATGTTCGATCTCATCCACCTTGCATTACAGACCGATTCTTCAAGGCTAATCACCTTGTTGCTTTTAGGAACGAGCTTAGTTCCCCCAATAGCAGGCGTAAACCTTGGGCATCACGATCTATCTCATCACGGGCAAGACCCTGCAAAGATTGCGCAACTTAAAACCGTCGAGACCGAAAAGATGAAAACTTTTACTGATTTTCTGACTAAATTAAAGAATAGCAAAGAACAAGATTCTAATCTACTAGATCGAACTTCGGTGTTCTTCAGTAGCAACTTGGGCAATGCCAGCAGTCATTCCACTCGTAACTTGCCTGTGATTCTTGCAGGTGGAGGATACAAGCACGGCCAGCATCTTGCGTTTGATTTAATAAACCCACCGCCTTTATCAAACCTCTATGTAAGTATGTTGCAAAGGACAGGAATTAAAGCTGATAAATTTGGCTCAAGCACAGGTACCCTTCGGGGCATCGACTTTGCCTCCTAAATGCAAATTCTAAAAGGCAAAGGAAATATTAAACTTTTGAAGAATCAATGCGTTTAAACTTTAAAGTAAGCAAGATAACCCAGATAAGAACAGAGAGCAAATACAACCCAAGCAGAATAAAAAACGGCACCATAGGTAATTGTTGAGGCACATTTTTATTCGCAAGAACTGTAACCAGATTCATTCCCACAAAAAACAACGCCATCACTATTCCCATCACACCCCCCATACTGAAAAGGTAATTTAATGTCTTTTGCTTTTGCGCAGGGGAAAACCAAAAGTCTCGATTAGGGATATTTGCAAAGGTAGGAATTAATCCCGGTAGAACGCCAATCATAAAGCACATAAAGATTGGAAATAAAATCGTAAAAACACTTATGAAAATTTGATATTGAAATAAAGTCATAGTGTCATCGGGTATGCCATCCATATTAAAATGGGTTGCAACTCTATCGGGTAACCCCAAAGTAAGGAACCAGTTAATTAACCCACAAGATAAGAAGGTTGTAAATAAAGTGAAAAGGTAAGTTTTATTTCTCATAGCTAAAATTTCCTATGAAGATATTTAGCATAAGAACATTAATAAGTGCAAGCTTTGGTACTTGGCCTTATAAACTTCTTCTATTCAAAATAACAATTACACTTAACAATCTTAGTTATTAAGTGTAATTTAAATTCTAAACTAACGCAGTGGGTTTAGAAATGCAATTAAAGCATAACCTACTTATTTGTATGGATGATGCAAACGACTAGAAAGAATAATAAAGGTTGGCGCCCAAAGACCAACGAAAATCCCAAATCGCTCAGCGTGGCCAGCATCGGCATCTTTATGATAATTCCAAATAAAGATCGAACATGCAATGGAAATAAATCCCAGCGCCAAGCAGAGGTTGCTTAAATTTAAATAAGATCCAGTCCCTGAGTTTGAATCGGCCATAGTAACCTCTAAAAAGTGAAATGAAAAAGTTTCTTTTGCTAATGCGTAAATCACATACATCAGCAAAGTTCATATTACTATACTAATAGCCAAGGTTGGATGCAAAGTGTTTATAAATAAAAATATAGTTATTTAAACTCTGTAAGTAATTCTTTTAATATCTCATTTTGCACTATAAGACAAATGATTTATGGCTTTAACAAAAGGTCTTCAGATCATTTTTTATATCTATAAGCCCAAACATTGGTTCCTTGAATTAGCACCAAAGCCTTATGCACTAAATCGAAATAAATAATTGGCTTATTGCCTTGGGGCACAGGATCACCATTAGGATTAAGCTTGGTCCATTTAATAGCGTCGGGGTCATACACCCATAAAGTTCGAGTACGAAATTCAATCAATAAGCCGTGCCCGCTATTAGGATCATAAACCATAGGCGAATAAGCATCGTGCCCATAGGGAATATCGGAAGCGTCTTTCTCAGCGTTAATCTTATTTATCCAAGTGTTTTTTTTAATGTCGTAGTGTGATGTAGCTTTATGACGATGTGCTACAATTATTTTTCTTTTAGGGTCGTAATAACCAACCTGCTCTGGTTCTGCAGCAGTTTTTTGAAAATCTCCCGATTCTTTATTGGCGTTTAGATTTTTCCAAGTGTTTGATGGAAAGTCAAACAACCAAGTTGCTTGCATTTGCCAGTTATTTGTATGCCAGATTGTGCCCTTAAGCTCGGGGATGTATTCAAGCATTCCGCCAAAGGGTGCGATGGGAAAAGGTTTTGGCGCAAGATGCGCTTTCCATTTTAGCGTTGCAGGATTAAATGACCAAAGGGGAGGCCCCGCATATAGCAACGAAGGATCGCCCCCAATTTGCTCTACACTTTTCTTATAGTTGGTGACCCAAGTATTCATAAACATTATCGTTTTTTCATTTTCATCATAAGCCAACCCCCACCAAGTATGCCCAATGGAAGCTGGGCCACCTCGTTTTGTAATCAAAACACCATCCTTAAAAAGTACATCGGAAAAATCCTTACCCAAACCGGTGTAATCTCGTGGATTGTCCGGGGCGTAAAGCATTACCCAAGTCAACGAACTTAGATCGAATTCCCAAACATCATTAAGGCGATGGGGGACATTATGGTTAGCCCCGCAGAAAAGAACGCGCTTGCGGTCGGGTGCCCAAACCATTTTGATCGAAAAATCTCTACCCATCGGGCCAGTTTTATCAAGATTAAAGCTGCGTGCTACATCGTTAAAATCTCCTACAACAGCAGCCTTACCTAGCAAAACCCCTTGGTTCTCTTTTAAATTTTTAAGCTTCTCTAACACGACTTCATTAATTGGCAATTCTGGTGTGATTGTATTCTGATTAACCAACAACAAATGACAACAAAAAGTGAATGTCAAAAGGGAACACATTTTAGTTAGCCACCTTTACAAGAAATTAATTGATAACGAAAGGAACAAAACTTTAGATAAATTTAGTAACGCCGGGAATTGCGATGGCAGGGGTTGGATCTGGCCCCCATTCGAGTTTTATAGGGCCAAGCTTTTCCTTAGAATTCCATGCCATATCCCAGGTAATTTCCTGACCGGTGTAAGTTGCCATTCGCCCCATAATGGCAAGCAGGGTACTTTTCGCCATATATTCGCCGTTATTAAGAGGCTTACCTGCGCGAATACTAGCAAACAATTCATCGTGTTCGACCTGATAAAGATTTTTAGGTTCCCCCACATAAGACCAAGCTTCTTTAGCATTGATACGAACGCCGTTACGCTTTTCGGTTAGCACTGCAGAACCTTTTTCGCCTGAAATCCCAACGCTAATATCGCTTTTACAGCCAGTCATTTGGCGGGTGTTACTAATCAGATGAGTGCCATCTGCGTATTGATAATGCACGCTATGATGATCAAAAATATTACCAAACTCGGGGCCCTTTCGAACTTCCCTACCACCCATTCCGATTGCTTTAAGTGGGTATTTATCCTTCATAGCCCAAGCGCATAAATCGAGATTATGGACATGCTGTTCGACATTAAAATCGCCCGATAACCAAGTGAAGTAATACCAATTCTGCATTTGCCAATGCATATCGGTCCATTCTGGAAGCCTGGGTTTGTTCCAAATAAGGCCACGGTAATCGTTGGCGATAAGAGTGCGAATCTCACCAATTGCCCCAGAATGAAGGCGTTTAATTGCTTCGCGAAAAGGATCGTAATAACGCAGGCAAAGCCCCGAGACAACTGCAAGGCCTTTCTTTTTTGCTTCTTCGCAACTACGCAAAACCGAATGCACACCGGGGGCATCCACCGCACAAGGCTTCTCCGCAAACACATGTTTATTCGCTTCGATAGCAGCTTGAATATGCATAGGTCGAAAATAAGGGGGCGTGGTAAGTAACACAACATCTACGCCGCTGGCAATCACTTTCTTATACGCATCAAAGCCAATGAACCGCATCTCTGGGGGAACATTAATCTTGCGCTCCATACCCTCGATGGCCTGAAGGGTTTTAAGACTAGATTGAAGTCGGTCTTCAAAAACATCACCCATTGCAATAAGTTTGACACGACTATCGGTTGCAAGTGCCTGAGAAGCAGCCCCAGTGCCCCGGCCACCACACCCAATTAATCCAACTTTTATAGTGTCATCTCCAGCAGCATAAACTGATGGTGAAAAGTTTGATGCCAAGGTGATGGCACCTACTGCGGTAGTAAGGGTCGATGTTTTTAAGAACTCACGGCGGGGGGAAGTATTGTTTGAATTCATCACAAAAATCCTCAATAGAAACCATGAAGGAGGGGTTTACCTAACGAATTAGTCTACCGTAATAACCCAGCAAAAGATTTAAAATAAGACTTATTCTTTGTTTAACAATAACTAAGAGTTTAAGTTAATATAAACTCAATGATAGTAGTAGTTAGATTACCTCTTTGCCAATCCGATCATCCAGATGTAAGCGCAAGACTAATAACTAGTGAGAAGGGTTCGGTTATTGTGTTAATTAACACTTCGGGGAAACCGCTTACGAAAGTTAAATTAACTCTGCGAGGATCAAGCTATCAAAGCGCTGAAAGTTTAGTATTTGGAAAACTTCAAGTTAAAAAAGAGGCTAGCGACTTCGTACAAGAATTACCCTTAGAATTAACCGATATTATACTGGCAACTCACTTTAAAATAAAAAATTAAGGCTGAGCTTATTGATTGATTTTTTTTTTGATGGACACTGCGTATAAATTAATTTTACACACTTTGAATTATGTTTTTTCTTTCGGAATAAACTTTGTAATCTTATTTGGTATAAACATTGTTGCATATTCTTTTTGCAGGCATAAGAAGCAAAATCGGCAAAATAGAATTGGTTGACATTTTAGAAGGTATTAAATAAGAAATATTCTTAGTTCCCATAGGAAAATTTTAAATCGGTTTCCCCAAATCTGAAAAAAGAATGTCAAGTAATTGAAGTTCTATACCATCAAACCACTTCCAAAAAATTGTCCCTAAGAAAATATGAAATTAATAAAAACAATGGGTAGTGCTGATGGGTGAAAATCCCTTCAGTAATGGTAGCCAAAAATTACCCTTTACGAATGTTTTTTCATATAACTTTCAATAAATTATAAGTTTTTTGAAAATTAAAACAAAGGATGAATACCGCTTGCCTTCGGAATCAGATTTAGAATATGCGTGTAGGACTGAAACTAAAACCGCTTCGGTCGTTCGTAAAACTATAAAAAAAAAGATGCCAATTATGATGAATCAAAAACCTATTGCAGTTGGAAGTTACAAGCCTAATGCCTTTGGTGAATACGATATGCATAGCATTCTTGGAAATTTTGTTCTGATTGGTATGGTAAATATCCAACGGATGTGGCTAAGAATCCTGCTGGTGTTAAGAATGGGAAAGACCATGTATTGCGGGGCGGTTCATTTTTTGTTGACTTACTTTTCCTGCGTTCTTCTGCAAAGGATTTTATACCTCCCTGATTTCCGAAATGTTGTGATTGGCTTGCGTTTAGCAAAACCAAAGTGATACTTATTTAAAACATCAAAACTTTACCTTTTATTACTTTGTTTGATAAGTAAAGTTAGAAATTATTGGCCCTAAGTTGGTAAGTTAATTGATTTGCTGTTTATAATGATTATGAGTTTTTGGTATGGGTTGTTCATTCCAGATAGATTTTTCAATGTAGATTATGTTGTTGGGGAGATTTTGTGGATACTTTTGAAAATGCATCACCACCACACGAGCAGCCTGAAAAAGTTCTTGCAAAGTGTTGGGAATGTGGCGAAGTTAAAATGTGTTTTGAACATATTGTATGTTGCACAGGGACTCACTTTCATACTTGCCCTGCTTGCAGGGTGCTTATAAATCAAAAAACCTCGTGACTATTCTTGACCATGAATTTTTTATGAGGCGTGCCATCAAATTGGCTTTGAATGTTCCTAATGTCCTTTTGGTGCATTAATCGTAAATCGGGATAATGGCGAAATTCTTGCGGAGGGGTGGAATAATTCTTATATCAATCCCGAATGGCATTGCGCAATTATTCGGCCGATTATTCAAAACTTGTTTTGTATACAACCGCTGAACCTTGCCCCATGTGCATGACTGCGATTTTGTGGTCGGGCATAAGCATGGTGGTATTTGGCACATCGATCAAGTTTTTACAGAGCAACAATTGGCATCAGATTGATATCTATGCGGATGAGGTAGTTCGTCGCAGCCCTCATTGGAATTGTGAATTGATGGGTGGAGTTTTGGAAAATGATTGCAATGCACTTTTTCAGGCCTGTAATAAATAAGCATAATCGATTCATAAGCCTTGCTGATCTATAAAATGGTTGGAGTTTTTTATCGTGGCATTATTTGAGCGCTATATTGGAATTGATTATTCCGGCACCCAAACACCGGTGCTTTGCCTTTCTGGGTTGCAACTATATGAGGTAACCCAAACGCATCTTCCCCGTGAAATAAAAGTCGGTGAAGGTACACTCGGGCGGTCTAAGAAAAAATATTGGTCATGAAAAGGAATAGCTGAATTTCTTACAAGTGAACTTCTTGTTGGGCCCTGCACTCTGGTTGGCATTGACCTTGGGTTTTCTTTTCCGCTTTCTTATTTTGAAAAACACTCATTGCCCTACGATTGGCAAAATTCCTTGATGATTTTCAACATCATTGGCCAACCGATCTAGATCATATGAAAGTGGATTATATTCGTAATGGTTTCGATGGTTATGAATCTCTTCGCTTGGGGAATTCCCGCTGGCGAAGATTGGTAGAGCCCCGCTGTGGCACCAAGTCTGTATTTCATTTTGATGTGCAAGGTTCGTTTGCAAAAACTACTCATACAGGGTTGCCTTGGTTGCGATATTTACGATCGCTATTAAATGGCCGATTGCATTTCTGACCTTTTAATAGTTGGCATCCTCCCGCTGGAAAGTTCGTTGTCCCAGAAATTATTCTTACTTTTTAAAATAGTGATTATCCTAATAATGGTTTAAATTCACATCAGCACGATCCCTACTGCACTGCTAGTTAAATAAAGATAATAATTTGTAATGAAATCTTTCAAGATTTTTTCATTCTGATTTTAATAACACTGAACAAGTAAGTATTTTAGGCTATATATTTAGATTGGCTTAATCACACTTTTCTTACAACACAAATTATTTTTGGTAGGTTTCAATAAATGAAAACCACCTTTCTATAATTTTGCACCCGACTCACAACCTTCCTCCTGCTTGAAAAAATACAGTTCCCTTCGCTTGAAGTTGAAATTAGTTTTATTATTACTACCAGTTTATTGCAGTGGGTTTCTTAAAAATTAGTGTAATTGCAAAAGTTTAATCACTTACGAACTATAAATTAACTCAGCGAGGATCAAATTATCAAAGCGCAGAGAGTTTGATTTCGGGGAAACTTCAAATCAAAAAAGAGGCCAGCGACTTCATACTGGATTTACCGTTAGAATTAACCGATATTATTCATCTGAAATAATTTTTACCGAATCAACAAGAAAAAAGTTTAGAGATTGCTTATTGATTGGGGTCCGCAAGAGAAGTAATGGTCGGGATATCAAGGGCGCCCTGATAAAAGCGCAGGTTGCTAATTGTACCATCAAAATAGTTTTGCGCCCCAAACCCAAACCATAAGGGGGACTTGTTATCTAGGTCAAATGGTTTTTCAGAAGGAATTGGTGAAGAAGCAGTTAGTTTCCCATTAACGAAAAGCTGAATCTGAGGTCCTCTTCTAATTGCAGCAATATGGGTCCAAGCGCCCCCGATATCGCGTTCGTGAGAAGCAACTGCGCCTGCCTGCATTGCGAAGACCCTGCCAAGGGAAGGATCAACAATCGAGTCAAGAGAGCGCCCCTGACAAGAACCGGTACCTGCAAAAAGTTTTCCTTGAAAGCAAGTAAGGCAGGTAATGCGAGCCCAAGTTGCTACATTTTTGACATCCCAATCAGAACGCTTAGCAAGCGAACCAAGTTGCGTCCAATCGTTATCTTTTTCAAAACGATAAACTTCAGCTTTGGGAATAAGCCCCGCATAAAGTTTGCCATTGTATACGGTCAGATCCATAACCTCGTTAATTAAGTTTGGCCCTTCTGGAAGGCCAAGTCTACCAATTTTAGACCAAGATTGGGAACCATCGTAGCGAAGAACATACCCCTGTGGCCAAGTACCAAGAATCATTTTCCCGGCAAAAACTTGCATCGAATGAATCTGATTAATATCAAAGGGTGCGCTACCAATTTTAAGCCAAGATTTAGCACCCTTATATTCATAAATATTTCCATGTGTAGAAGCAAAAAGCTTACCCTGCATAGGTAAAAAGCATTCGAAGTTCTTTCCATCAGGTGCGCCACAATCGATCCAATTGTTGCCATCATACTTAAAAGCTTTTCCTCCCCCTACACTGTCAAGTCCTGCAAAAAGATTTCCATTATAACTTGCTAGACAAAGAATGCGGGAACCGTTACCAACTTGCCCAAGGTCTTTCCACCGAACCCCGCCCTCATAAACAAAGACCCGAGTAGGTGCGGGTAAGGGGGCACCTTTAAGCCCTCCAAGTGCTTGAACCCAATCCCAGATGCCAGTGCCTGCATAAAGCTTTCCGTTATGCACTGCTAAAGACATAACGGAATGATGATTTTCATTATCTCCAAGCCTGCCACAATCGATCCAATTTTTATTAACACCCAGGCGAAAAACATGGGCACGGCTTTGTGGTTTATCTGCATCTGCAATGCCACAGTACAAATTATTTTCAAAAGTAACTAAGTTCGAAATCAATGAGTTTGAAGGCCAAGGTTTTCCATAATCTTCCCATAGCGAAGTCGATGCATCATCAATCCCAAAATGAACATGCCTAGTATCCGACATTGCACTGTAGGCAGGCGAACTACCCGAGATATGAAGGTTAATCCCTTTACGCAAATCAGGATCAAATTTACTAACAAGATCCCCTAAGGTTGAAGTTAATGGCATTCGACATCGAACCCAAAGAGCCAGTGAAAAATCTTTCTTCCCAATATTAAATGCAGCAGTATTATTCACCTTAATCCGACTATTTCTTCCATTAAACATTGCACTTTTCTTCAAACTATCTTTGGGCCAAACTCCAAATTCTACATTCTCAGCTTCGCCATCAGCAGATCCGATTACATCTTTTGTATCTTCAATTAATGGATAATGAGCCATCAGTGTTACTATCGACTTTTTATCATCAGAAACATTTTTGATCTGCTCTGACTTGGTTTCGCGCCAAGAAGCCAGAACAATGCCAATTAATAATATCAGCAAGGATGAAACCTTGAAGCAAGCTGAGAAATTATTTTTATTTATGATAAGCATTCTTTAACTTCTTTTATTTGGGGTGAGTTCAATAATACTATTTTATATGTAACCGTTCGGTGAAAACCCTTCTTGCGGGATTAAAGAATATTATCATAAAAACAAAAACGCGAGATATTAATCTCGGGGTTAGTAAAGCAAAAAACCGTAAGTAGGACATAACCAAGCAGTTATTACGGAGATTAGGCAAGATGAAACCCAGTTTTGCCGTGCCAAAGCCAAGCAATCTTTTAGTTGATAATAATGACGCTTGGGCCGCTACCCTCTTTTACAATATTTTTCTATTCACACAAACAGACATATATAAGAATCCCACCGAACGCAGTCGGTGGGCTTGGTTGTCGGGAGGGGTCGGTGGGCTTGGTTGTCGGGAGGGGTCGGTGGGC
>Ga0209284_10002769_pt1 | contig 23105 bp, 23 predicted proteins | sample FRY03_FD_187211 | JGI IMG/M metagenome (GOLD analysis project Ga0209284, IMG submission 187211) | Freshwater microbial communities from Lake Fryxell liftoff mats and glacier meltwater in Antarctica - FRY-03 (SPAdes) (version 2) | ecosystem: Environmental > Aquatic > Freshwater > Ice > Glacier...
TTTCTTATTCAAATTGATTTTAACAGCTAAATCTTTTAAAATTGTAAAAATCATTTGACGTGTTAAACCCTTGCCCCGTCTGTTTAAAAACAACGTATCTTCAAACCCTTTAGTTGGTTTTAGATGACTTCTAATTTCATGAATGTAAATAGAAATATATTTTTGAGCATTAATGTGTATTGGCACAAAACGTTCTTTATTCCCTTTTCCAGTAACTTTGATAAAACCTTCATCAAAAAATAAATCAGAAATTTTTAAGGTAATAAGTTCACTCACACGTAAACCACAACTATACAATGTTTCTAAAATGGTTCTGTTTCTTTCTCCTTGAGGATGACTTAAATCAACCGCAGAAATAAGCTCATTAATTTCGTCTTCAGACAAAGTATCAGGTAGTTTTCTTCCAATTTTCGGAGCTTCTATTAAATCAGTTGGATTTGTTTCTCTGTAATCTTCAAAAATTAAATAATCAAAGAAACTTCGCAAACCAGAAATTATCCTTGCTTGACTTCTAGGGTTTACTTTTTTTGCAATAGCATAAATAAATTGTTGAATGGTAGTTTCATCAATAGAAATAGGAGTGTAGTTGATTTCATTCTCATCAAGAAAAAGTAATAATTTTTCTAAATCTCTAGAATAACTATCAATTGTGTTTTGAGATAAACCTCTTTCTATTTTTAAATACAATTGATAATCTCTAATTGCGGTTTGCCATTTCATAAAAAAAAAACATTATTATTATGTTATTATGTAAAAATAACTTATTTTTGAGTGGAAATTTAAAAATGCTATTTATTTCACCTGACATTTTAATAATAATAAATATTGTTAAGGATAAATTGTGTCAAATAGGATTTTAATAAACTAATTATTATAAATTAAATTAAAAATTATGAAAAAAGTATTATTTATTGCAGCTTTTGTATTAGTAGGTTTAGGAAATGTAAATGCACAAAATGGAAGCTTTAATGCTGGTGTTAGTATTGGTTTTCCAACAGGAGACATTAGTGATATTTCTTCTTTAGCAATTTCTGTGGAAGCTAATTATTTATTTGAAATTTCTGATCAATTTAAAGTTGGTCCCTCTATTTCTTATCTTCATTATATTGGAAAAAAAGATATACTTGGAAGTGGATTTGATGCAGATGATATTTCTTTTTTACCTATAGCTGCAGCTGCGCGTTTTGCTGCTTCTGAAAAATTTACTATTGGAGCTGATTTAGGTTATGGTATTGGAATTAGCCCTGATGATATTGAAGGTGCTTTTTATTACAGACCAATGGTTGGTTATAATATTAGTGAAAAAGTAATGTTGCAAGCAACTTATACTGGTATGAGTAAAGAAGGTAGTACTATTTCTAATTTCGGAGTTGGTGCTATGTTTTCTTTATAAGATAAATATATTTATAGAATTTAAAACGGAAGCATTTTTGCTTCCGTTTTTTATTTGTTATATTTTAGCAATATGAAATTAATTATCATCAACGGCCCCAATTTAAATTTATTAGGAAAAAGAGAACCAGAAATATATGGCTCTCAAACTTTTGAAGACTTCTTTAAAGAGCTTCAATTAAAATTTAAAAGTGTTGACTTGTCTTATTACCAATCGAACATCGAAGGAGAAATTATTGATAAATTACACGAGGTTGGTTTTGATTATGACGGAATTATTTTAAACGCAGCTGCTTACACACATACGTCTGTTGGTATTGGTGATGCTGTAAAAGGGATTAACACTCCGGTTATAGAATTGCATATCTCTAATGTGCATGCCCGTGAAGAATTTAGGCATCATAGTTTTATTGCTCCTGCTGCAAAAGGTGTTTTGTTTGGCTTTGGTTTAAAAGGATATGAATTAGCAATTCAGAGTTTTCTATAACTCTAAAAGCATTTTAATATTTGCTCTTTCGTAATGAACCTCTTTTTCAATTGCAACTTCTTTAAAACCTGTTTTTCTATACAAGCTTATTGCAGGAATTAATTTTCTGTGAGAATACAACGTAATACTTTTCCATTGTTGGTTTCTTGCAAATTCTATACAGAAATTCATCAGACTTAAACCAATTTTTAAACCTTGATATTCTGGTGAAACAGCCATTTTACTCAGTTCGAAATTTTTTTTTGGTTGATAAGTGCTACAACACCTACAATTTCATTGTTATATTTTGCAAAAAAGATAAAGCCTCCAGTATCAATAACATATTTTTGAGGATTGCTTAAAACCTTTTTGTCATACCGTTCTACATAAAAATACTTTTCTAACCATGCTACATTTAAATTGTAAAAGTCTTTCGCATATGCTGGTTGATACGCTATAATTTCTAGCTTTTCTATGTCCATAATAAGTAAGTTGCATTAGGGATTGACGTGAAAATCCTTTTTTATGTCAGTTCGAGTTTTTATTTTGAAGTGATAACGAAAAAATAAAAGTATCGAGAACAAATAAAAAAGATTGAAACAAAAAGCCCGACTTTTCTACACTAAAATTTTTTCTGTTTTAGTATAGAAAAGAATGCCCAAATTAAATTTTAGCGTTAATAATTGCCATCATTTCATTTTCTAAACCAATCGTTTTTTGATAAATATTTTCAGCTTTTGCTAAAATATCTTCAGCGAATTTTCTATCTTTAATATCTTTTGCATTGATACGAACGTTAAAATACGCGCCAGTAACAGCGGTTTTTGCACACAAAACACCAACGCCAGCGTCTGAAAGAGAATTTTGAATTCCGTTTTTCATCATTTCTATCATTACTTCGATAGAATTATGAGCAGTTTCCATAACTTTTAAAGGAATTTCTGTGGCATACTTAGTAGCATTTTCAATTGCTTCTTTTCTTGCTTCCATTTCTTCATTGTTGGTTTTAGGCATTCTAAATCCGTCAATAATTTTATTAAAAGCATTTGTATCTTCATCAACAAGAAATAATAAATCATTTTTATATTTTTGACCTTTTACAGCCCAATTAGAAAAATAGTCCCATTTATCATCCCAACCTTGTTTGTGCGCAGATAGATTGGCAACCATTGTGCCTAAAGAAACGCCCAAAGCACCCACATAAGCCGCAATACTTCCGCCACCTGGAGCCATAGATTCGGATGCAGTTTCTTCTGCAAAGTCTTTAATTGTATAGTCAATTAGTTTATTATTAGCATCAGCATTCATTACATACTCTATGATTCTTTCTTGAGGATTAAAAGGTTTTAAATCGTCTAAACCAAGAGATTTTATAGCGATTTTAATTTTCTCACTTTCTGATATTCCTAAAGAACGTTCTTGTTTTTTTAAGTAAAAATCAGCTGCATCTAACATTGCTTGCAACGGCACTAAACCAACTAATTCTGAGCCTGTTACACGTAAACCACGTTCTGTTGCACACAAATCGGTTTCATAAAAAGCTTCGTGCATCGATGTAATTGAAATGTTGGTTAAGTTATAAGAAATTTGTGCAATTCCGTATTCTTCAATAAACCAACCAATTCCTTTTACGGCTTTTAATTTACCTGGAATTCTTTCTGGATTTCCTTTTTTATCTAAAATATTTTTTCCGTTTACAGTATTTACTCGACCATTTTCACGGATATCAAAAGCAATTGCATTTGCTCTTCTTGTAGAAGTTGAGTTTAAATTTACGTTATAGGCAATTAAAAAATCGCGTGCAGAAATTGCTATAACTCCTGATGAAATTATTTGTTGATTGTATTCTGATGGACCAAAATCTGGTTTCCAATTAGGTTTAGAAAGTTTTTCTTTTAAGCCTTCATATTCTCCAGAACGAACGGTAGCTAAATTTTTTCTATCGGATGAAGTTGCTGCATTTTCATAATAATAGCCAGAAATGCCTAACTCTTCACCAACTCTTTTACCCAATTGACGCGCATATTCTGCAGTTTCTTCCATAGAAATATTTGCGATTGGTACTAAAGGACAAACATCTGTAGCTCCAAAACGTGGATGCTCACCTTTTTGTTTGCTCATGTCAATTAATTCGGATGCTTTTTTTATCAATCTAAAAGCAGCTTCAATTACATTTTTTGGCTCGCCTACAAAAGTAATTACGGTTCTATTTGTTGCTTTACCAGGATCTACATCTAGTAATTTTATGCCTTCTACGGTCTTTACAATATTTGCAATTTCATTTATTTTGTTAATATCCCTGCCTTCACTAATATTAGGAACACATTCTATAAGTTGTTTATTCATGGTATTTGAGGTTGTTGGTTAAAAATAAGACACGAATTTCACAGATTACTTAGATTTATATGTGATAAACATTATGCTTAAAATAAAAATGATACTATCAAATGTAAAATATGCGTCAAAAATAAGCTATAGATATTATCAAATTGATAAAAATAGATACTTATTTTAAAGATTTTGATAAAAATAAATACCTGCAAAATTGTAATATCAATAAAGGAATTACTGCTACAGGAAACAGTTGAACTTCAACAAACCATAGAACAGGAATATTAATTAATAAAACTAGCGAAAAGACAAAGTAATATTTCATCCATTTTTGTTGCTTTTTTCTCAGCATTAAAAATGCAATTATCAAATTAGGAGCAAAAGCCCACAAAAAATTAAAGTTATTTGGTGCTGTAGAATGATCTGTAAAAAACCAAAGAAAAATAATTAAAACACCAACAATTCCTGATGTACATAGTATAGCAAAATCTAACCATTTTGATCTCTTTTTTTTCTTGTGATCTTGGTAGGTTATGAAAATTCCGACGAATGAAAAGATGCTAAAAATCAAAAAGGGATTGAATAATGAGATTTCTTGTTTTTGTTCTTCAAAATTGAGGAGAATGTCTTCTCTTATAATTAAATTTTCTGGCTGATTTCTTATAAATAATTTACTGCTTTTAAAAATAGCATACACATATTTAGGCAAATACATATACTCTTCAGAGCTAGCTGTTTGGTCTAACTTATTTCCAAGAGCTAAGTTAATTCCGAAGTTACCCCAAGTATTCCAATGAATTTCTCTGTTCATTAATTGTCTAAAAGATAGATTTTTTTCAATATTTTCATCAATAAAAACCACTTTATCCCCTAAAATTGAAATAGTAATATCTTTTAATTTTGTAGCACAATTGTTAAAGTAAGGATCGTATAAATACGCAGCATTCTCTAATAAAGCATTGTTCTCTAGGTACATAAAAAATGTTTGCTTTTCTTGTTGCGTTAAATTTAAAACTTGCTGTTTTACCCAACGTTTGTCTTTTTTATAACTTTGTAAAAAGTATTGAAAATCATACCTTCCTAAGCTATACAAAAGTTTTCCTTTAGTAAAATTTGTGTAAAAGTTTGGAGCATTAAAATCGAACATTCCATAATTATAGATAACATCTATTTGTAAAAGAGGGTCATTAATTCTGATGGCAGCATGACCAAAGGCTTCAAATAATTCAGCTCCAGGACCAGCGGTAATAATACTAACTTCAGAATATACAGAAAGATGTACTTGAGAATTAACTGGTTTTATAAAACTAAGAAGAAGGAATAGTACTATGTATTTTTTTTTCATAAATTAGAATCATCTAAAAAAACTATAATCAAAAGTAATTGAGAAAATATTTGAAAATAATGCGTTACCAACGCTACCAATATTTGTTAATGCGTAATCTACTTTAACGCCTCTGTAGTTAAAGCCAACCCCAAAATTGGGCTGTGTAGAAAGAGATTTTCCATCATCAAACTCTGTGAAATATTGAAAATTACCAACACCTAAACGCAAATATACGAGCTGGTCATAATCTAATTGAAAACCAATTGCTGGATCGATACTACCCACTTTTGATGAGAAAATATCATTGGTTTGCTCAAAACGAACATTTAAATCTACTTCTGTTTGCAAGTTAAAAAAGCGGCCAATTCTAAAATCTTTAGCGACACCTAATTGTATTTTTGGTTTTGTAATTTCGGTAGTTTCTGGTAATTCTTGGTTTTGTCCAGGAATTGCATCTTTAATTTTATTAAATTCATTTAAATTAATGGCCCAACTATTGTAAGTAGTAGTAATGTCTCTTGCCATTAATCCAAATTTCCAATTATTTCTTTCAAATTGCAGGCCAGCATCAAAACCAAATCCCCAAGAAGAAGCAAAATCGCCAATAATTCTTCGAACTATTTTTGCATTTACCCCAAATTTAACATCCTTAAAAATTAAATTTCTAGCATAGGCAAAATTAAAAGCATAATCGGCGGCAGAGAATAAAGTAATTCTATTAAAATCGATGTTTCCTTGGTTATCAATTAATTCTGTAGTATTTAAAATATCATCCACTCCAAAACGAATTATAGAAATACCAAGAGCGCTATTTTTATCGATTGGCATTGCAAAAGCAGCATGGTTATAATTAGCAATTCCAGCAAAATAAGAAGCGTGCATTATAGAGCCTTGATAATCTTCTATACCAACTAAACCAGCAGGATTCCAGTATATTGCATTTACATTATTTGTAGTTGCAACAACCGCTTTACTCATTCCTAAAGCAGCAGCATCTACCCCAATGTTTAAAAATTCATTGGAATAATTTCTAAAGGATTGCGCATTAGAAAAAAGCGAAAAAGCAAATAATAAAAGTACTACTTTGTATTTCACAAATATTGAAAATTATAGGTACAAATATCTTAAAACCTACTAAAATAACTGTTGTTTTTGGTGGATATTGTTTACAAAATATCTAATTGAATATTTTCTTTTATAAAACGTGCAATTCTATGTTCTAACCATCTATTTTCTATTGGTTTAAATGAAGTCATAAAACCAACATGACCTCCAAATTTGGGTTCCTCAAAAAAGAAAAAATCAGAGTTTTCTGCTTCTTCATAAGGGAAACATGCTGTTGATAAAAAAGTATCATCTTTAGCATTGATAAGTAAAGTTGGCTTTTTAATATTTAAAAGATAAGGTTTTGAGCTTGCTTTTTGCCAATAATCTTCAGGGCTTTCAAAACCAAAAACAGGCACTGTGTACAAATGCTCTAAATGCTTGAACTTAGTTGCTTTAAAAAGTTTACCCTGATCTAATTGATATTCTGGAAATTTATATGCTTTTTCTAAAAGCTTATTTCGCATAGTTTTAAAAAACATTTCCATATAGAATTTGTTTTTTAATTTATCCATTTCAAATTCTGCAGATGCAATGTCTATTGGAACAGAAACTGCAACTCCGCCTTTAACAACTGGTGAAATATTTTCTCCTTGCTCTCCAATATATTTTAGCGTTAAATTGCCACCTAAACTAAAACCAACAATAATAATATTTTTATAATCGTAATTTTTTAATAAATATTTGATAACAAAATCAACATCTTCCGTTTTACCACTATGATAAGTGGAAAGCAATAAATTATCTTCGCCACTGCAACCTCTTAAATTAAAACAAACAGTATCTAAACCTTCTTTTTTTAAGTGATTAACGCTGGACGCCATGTATTTAGAATTAGAACTTCCTTCTAAACCGTGTATTAATAAAACTAAGGTTTTAGAACCAACAAAAGAAAAGTCTAAATCAAAAAAATCATGATCCCAAGTTGTAATTCTTTTTCTAGTATAGGTTGCTTTATCCTTCATAAACAAAGGTCTATAAGTAGTATTAAAATAACCATTTCTAAAAGGCATAGTTGGCAGAAAGTCTGAAGAAAAAACTGGCATAGGATAATTAATTTTTGCAAATATGACAAAAAAATTACTATTTAGAAAATTAGCTAATTTTGATTCCTTATTTTAGCGACTTAAAGATAAATATGAGATTAAGAAAACAAATTCCAAACTACATAACATTAGGCAATCTCTTTGCAGGAACAGTTGCAGCGATATTTGCTGTTGAAGGAAATTTTAAAACTGCAGCGTTATTTGTGTTAATCGGAATTATACTTGATTTTTTTGATGGCTTTATTGCTCGTTTATTAAAAGTGTCTGGGGAGTTAGGTAAACAATTAGACTCTTTAGCAGATATGGTTACGAGTGGTGTAGTGCCTGGTATTGTAATGTTTAAACTATTACAAAGCAATTTAATAGCAGGTAGTAATCTAGAATTGAAAACTGATCAAATTTTAGACATTCCGCTTATTGGATTAATTTTAACTTTAGCTGCTTGTTATAGATTGGCAAGTTTTAATTTGGATACAAGACAAACAGAGTCCTTTATAGGTTTACCTACACCAGCAATGAGTTTATTTGTAGTTTCTTTACCATTAATAAGAATGTACTCAGAAATTGAATTTGTAAATGAGTTGATTAGTAATAATTACTTTTTAATCGCTGTGACTTGGATTTTAAGTTTTTTGATGAATGCAGATATCTATTTATTTTCTTTAAAATTTAAAGAGTATTCTTTTAAGAATAATTATATAAAATATATTTTTCTTTTGTCTTCAGTACTTTTAATTCTTACATTAAATTTTCTATCTGTCCCATTAATCATACTTCTATATATTCTTTTGTCAGTGGTTAAAAAAAGATTACTGTAAACATTAGCTAAAAAGAATATAGGCAACTAAAAATATTGGAAACTAAAAACCAAAACTTTAAAAGTAAAGGTTTAAATTTTAGCAACTTTATAAAGAACTTAAAAAGTAACTGCTTTTTGGCGAAAATATTATATTAACTACCGAATTTAAAAGTTAAAAAGTAATTTTATTGGTACTCTTTAAAATGAAAGAAAAATGATAGATATCAGAAACTTTTAATCAGTAAAAAATTTCTTCTTTTTTAGCTCAAAATCTTTACCTAAATATACTTTACGCACCATTTCGTCAGCAGCTAATTCTTCTGGAGTTCCTTCTTTTAATATGCTGCCATTATACATTAAATAGGTTTTATCTGTAATAGCTAAAGTTGCTTGTACATCATGATCTGTAATTAAAATACCTATATTTTTATTTTTTAATTGCGCAACAATACTTTGTATATCTTCTACAGCAATAGGATCTACACCAGCAAAAGGTTCATCTAAAAGAATAAAATTAGGGTCAGATGCTAAACAACGCGCAATTTCTGTTCTACGTCTTTCTCCTCCAGAGAGTAAATCTCCTCTATTTTTACGAACATGACCAATATTAAATTCTTCAATTAAAGATTCTAACTTTATTTTTTGTGCTTTTTTTGATAAGTTTGTGAACTGAAGAACAGATAAAATATTATCCTCTACAGATAATTTTCTAAAAACAGATGCTTCTTGTGCTAAGTAACCAATGCCTTTTTGCGCGCGCTTGTACATTGCATCTCCAGTTATATCTTCATCATTTAAAAAAATACGACCAGAATTTGGTTTTACCATCCCAACAATCATATAAAAAGAAGTCGTTTTTCCGGCACCATTTGGGCCTAAAAGTCCAATTATTTCTCCTTGTTTAACCTCCAAAGAAATATCTTGTACAACTTTTCTGCTACCGTAAATCTTTTGAATGTTTTCTGCTCTTAAAATCATATATTTAAAATAGGTGTAATGGTTTGATTGTGTAAAAGTTTAATCGTTGTCTTGTGTAAATATAATTAATAACATTTCTAAGAATATTAAATATTGATTTAAATTGCACATTTAACCAGTAATACAATTACACTTCTTTCTCTAGTGCTTCCCAGAACTCAACGGCTCTTCTTAAATGCGGAACAACAATTGTACCACCAATTAAAGTAGCTATAGACATCGTTTCCATCATTTCTTCTTTGGTAACACCATTTTTGTGAGCAGTTTCTAGGTGGTACGCAATGCAATCATCACATCTTAAAACCGCAGAAGCTACTAAGCCTAATAATTCTTTTGTTTTTACTGATAAATGACCTTCTGCATACGCATTTGTGTCTAAATTAAATATTCGTTTAATTACTTTATTATCAGAAGCTAAAATTTTATCGTTCATTTTTTGACGATACTCATTAAAATCTTGGACTTTTGTTTGCATTTTTTTTTTGATTTTTAATTACTCTTTTTGAAACAATTATACTTATTTCGTATAAAATAAGAATAGGTATCGCAACTATAATTTGACTTGCGATATCTGGCGGTGTAATAATTGCGGCTAAAATTAAAACAAGAACTAACGCATGTTTTCTATATTTCTTTAAAAATTCCGGCGAAACTATGCCAATTTTAGTTAAGAAATAAATTAAAACTGGTAGCTCAAATAAAATAGAAACCCCTATTAACATATTGGTTACTAAACCGATATGAGACTCTAGTGTAAAACTATTTTCAATGGCATCTGTAATTTGATAATTGTACAAAAACTGTATTGAAATTGGTGCAATTACATAAAAACTAAATAATACACCAATAAAAAACAAGAAAGAAGCAATAAATATAAAGCCTCTAGAACTATTTATTTCTTTTTTCGTTAATCCTGGGGCAATAAATCGCCAAATTTCCCATAAAAGATAAGGGAAAGAAGCTATAAAGCCTAAAATTAATGAAGACCAAATAGAGTTCATTAATTGTGATGTAACTTCGATACTTTGTAGCTTTTTATCGGAAAAATTAATACTACAAAACGCACTATCCATTCCTAGATAACTAAAAAAATCACAAAACAATCGATAGGTAATAAAGTCTGGCTGAATATGTGCTAATAAAAAGTTATCGTACACTTCTTTTGCAAAAATAAAAAATACAAATGCTAAGATAAATATGGCTAAAAAACTTCTTACTAAATGCCATCTTAATTCTTCTAAATGCCCTAAAAAAGACATTTCTTTTTGTTTTTCTGCCATTAGAAAATTCCTTCTTTAATTAAATCATGCAAATGTACAACACCTACATAGTTATTATCATCATCTTTTACTAAAATCTGAGTAATCGTATTATTTTCTAAAGCATCTAAAGCTTCAATAGCCATCGCATCCTTATGAATAGATTTAGGGCTTTTACCCATAATATCTTTGGCTGTAAAATTATTGATTTTTGTAGTTTTACTTAACATTCTTCTAATGTCCCCGTCAGTAATAATCCCCACAATTTTATCATCTTTTAAAACAGCAGTAACTCCTAAACGTTTTTCTGAAATTTCTATAATTACTTGTGCAATAGAATCAGTTTCTAAAACTTTTGGAAGCTGGTTATTTATGATTAAATCAGAAACTCTTAAGTATAATCGTTTTCCCAAAGCACCCCCTGGATGATATTTTGCAAAATCCTTGCTTGTAAATCCTTTTAATTCCAATAAACAAACAGCTAAAGCATCTCCCATTACCAATTGGGCAGTTGTACTTGTTGTTGGTGCTAAATTATTTGGACAAGCTTCTTTCTCTACAAAAGTATTTAGTGCAAAATCCGCACTTTTTCCTAAAAAAGAATCAATATTACCAGTAATTGCAATAATCTTATTTCCGTAATTTTTAATTAATGGTACTAAAACCTTTATCTCTGGAGTGTTACCGCTTTTAGAAATACAAATTACTACATCATCTTTTAAAACAGTACCTAAATCTCCATGAATGGCATCGGCAGCATGCATAAAAACAGCTGGAGTGCCTGTAGAATTAAATGTAGCTACAATTTTAGTAGCAATATTAGCGCTTTTACCAATGCCAGTTACAATTACTCTTCCTTTTGATTTGTATATATAGGTAACTGCTTTTTCAAAGTCAGCATCTATATAATTAGCTAAATTAGCAATAGCTTCGCTTTCTGCTATAATTGTTCTTTTAGCATTCGCAATAATGTTAGATTTATCTTTCAAGCTTTATGTTTTTATCAGAATAAAAAAAGTTATATCTTTATATAAAGAAAAAAAGCAAATTTACTACAAAAAAAAGTTTCTTGAAACTATATAGTAATTGGTTTTATTTTCTTTAATTAAAATTGAAAATTAATACATATGGATTTACATGGTCCTCTAAAAAAATTTTTTGGATTTAATAAATTTAAAGGATTGCAAGAGCAGGTTATTAAAAGTATCGTAAACAACGAAAATACGTTTGTAATCATGCCAACAGGCGGTGGTAAATCACTTTGCTATCAATTACCGGCTTTAATGGCAGAGGGCACTGCAATAGTTGTTTCACCGTTAATTGCATTAATGAAAAATCAAGTAGATGCAATTAGAGGTATTTCTGAACACAACGGTGTTGCTCATGTTTTAAATTCTTCGTTGAATAAAACGGAAGTAAATCAAGTTAAAGAAGATATTGCAAACGGAATAACAAAACTTTTATATGTTGCCCCAGAATCTCTTATTAAAGAAGAATATGTTACCTTTTTAAGAACACAAAAAATTTCTTTTGTTGCTATTGATGAAGCGCATTGTATCTCAGAATGGGGACATGATTTTAGACCAGAATACAGAAATTTAAAACATATCATTAAAGCAATAGATAGTGTACCTGTAATTTGTTTAACTGCAACAGCAACAGAAAAAGTACAAGAAGATATCTTAAAAACATTAGGTATTCCAGAGGCAAATAGGTTTAAAGCTTCCTTTAATAGAGCAAACTTATTTTATGAAGTAAGACCAAAAACGAAAGAAGTTGAAAAAGACATTATTCGTTTTGTAAAACAACGAGAGGGAAAATCTGGAATTATTTATTGTTTAAGTAGAAAAAAAGTTGAAGAAGTAGCTCAGATTTTACAAGTAAACGGTATAAAAGCAGTTCCTTATCATGCAGGTTTAGACGCTAAAACAAGGGTAAGGCATCAAGATATGTTTTTAATGGAAGATTGCGATGTTGTGGTTGCAACGATTGCTTTTGGAATGGGAATTGATAAACCAGATGTGCGTTTTGTGATACATCACGATATACCTAAAAGTTTAGAAAGTTATTACCAAGAAACAGGTAGAGCAGGTAGAGATGACGGTGAAGGTTACTGTTTGGCCTTTTATGCCTACAAAGATATTGAAAAGTTAGAGAAATTTATGTCTAGTAAACCAGTTGCAGAGCAAGAAATTGGTCACGCACTATTACAAGAAGTTGTTGGTTATGCAGAAACTTCTATGAATAGACGTAAATATTTGTTACATTATTTTGGTGAAGAGTTTGATGATGTTAATGGCGATGGTGCAGATATGGATGATAATTCTAGAAATCCGAAGAAAAAAAATGAAGCAAAAGCAGATGTGGTAAAATTACTTTCTGTAGTAAAAAACACATTGCAACAATACAAATCTAAAGAAGTTGTAAATACAATAATAGGTAAAGAAAATGCACTTTTAACTTCACATAGAACTCACTTGCAGCCATTTTTCGGAATTGGCAAAGACAAAACAGCTCCTTATTGGATGGCGCTTTTACGTCAAGTCTTAGTTGTTAATTTTATTAAAAAAGAAATAGAACAGTACGGGGTTATAAAGTTAAACAAAGAAGGTGAGGACTATTTAATAAAGCCAACTTCATTTATGATGACAGAAGATCATTCATATATAGAGAATGGGGATAATTTAATTATTTCAAATTCAAAATCTTTTGGCGGTTCTGCAGATGAAAAACTTGTAAAATTATTAAAAGATTTACGAAAAAGTGTTGCAGCTAAACAAAGTGTGCCTCCTTTTGCAGTTTTTCAAGATCCATCTCTCGATGATATGGCCTTAAAATACCCAATAACACTAGAAGAACTCTCTACGGTTCATGGAGTAGGAGAAGGAAAATCTAGAAAATTTGGTAAAGAATTTGTGAAATTAATTACAAATTATGTTGAAGAAAATAATATTTTAAGACCAGACGATTTAATTGTAAAAAGTACTGGTGTTAATTCTGGGTTAAAATTATACATCATTCAAAATACAGACAGAAAGTTGCCTTTAGATGATATAGCGAAGTCGAAGGGATTAGAAATGAGTGAATTGATTAAGGAAATGGAAGTAATTATTTTTTCTGGAACTAAATTAAATATAAATTACGCTTTAGATGATTTATTAGATGAAGATCAGCAAGAAGAAATACATGATTATTTCATGGAAGCAAAGACTGATAAAATTCAAGAAGCTTTAGATGAATTTGACGGAGATTATGACGAAGATGAATTACGCTTAATGCGAATTAAGTTCATAAATGAAGTGGCTAATTAATTTTTTTTAAATACTATAACCAATTCCCTAAAAAAAATACTACAAAGTAATAACTGTTAAAATAACACCTAAGAGAATTGCAATAAACTTCTGTAAGTTAAATTTATGATTTTCAGAACTTTCAAAAAGAATAATAGTAGAAATATGTAAGAAAACACCAATGATTAAGGAGGTAATTTCTGTTGCATAATCTCTAAAAAAAGTAATTTTATCACCAACTAAAACTCCTAAAGGACTCATCAATCCAAAGAAAAACAAAAAACTAAAAACAGTCTTTTTAGGATAATTGGTGTTTATTAAAAATGTTGTTAGTACAATTGCAATTGGTATTTTATGTACCACTATTGCCCATAATAAATTACTATCTGCATTATTAATTGGTAATCCTTCAGAAAAAGCATGAATACACAAACTCACAAATAATAATGTCGGAAATTCTTTTCCGTCGGAATGAATGTGAATATGACCATGTTCTGCGCCTTTAGAAAAAGATTCTAAAACCGATTGTAAAATGATTCCTATCAGAATAAAAATACCAACTCGTTTTGCATCAGTATTAACAGTATACACTTCTGGCACTAAATGTAAAATAGTTACAGAAAGCAGGTAAGCGCCACTAAACGCTAATAATAAACGAACAATTTTGTTACCTGGTTTTATTATAAAAACCAATAAAGAACCAACTAAAACAGATAAAAGGAGTATTGTATAATTCACTTCGCTACTAATATTAATCTTTTGGATGTTTGAGCATCAAAATTAGACAAATTATAACTTCCAAAAATATTGGTAATTGTAAAACCTACTTTTTCAAAATAAGCTTTCATTTTATTTGCATCTAAATATTTTACTCTTTCTGTGTAAGCATGATTTTGATCATCAGCAAAAAAAGAAATATCTTTTAGTATAAAACCATCTTTAATTTCTCTGGTAATATAAAACGTAATACCGTCCACAGTTTTAGTTTCTTTAGCAACTAAAGTTGCATTAACAAATTCTGCATTTAAAAAATCGAACACAAAAACGCCGTCTTTTTTCAATCCATTTTTAATATTTTGTAGAATTAAAAGATCATCTTTATCTTCTTCAAAATAACCAAAACTGGTAAATAAATTAAAAACTGCATTGTATTTATTGTTAAAAGGTTTACGCATGTCATGTACGCTAAAATTTAAAGTTTCAGTTTCAAATTTTTGTGCATATATAATACTGTTTTCAGATAAATCTCCACCAGTAACTTTATATCCTAAAGAATTTAAAAAAACCGCGTGGCGACCTTTACCACAGGGTAAATCTAAAATATGAGTGGTTTTTGGTAATGCTAAAAAAGTAGTTATTTTTTTCATAAATAACAGCGCTTCCTCATCATTTCTATCTTTGTATAACACGTGGTAATAAGATGTGTTAAACCAATCTGTAAACCAATCTTTTGTTTTCATTTCTATAAAATTTGCAATAACCAAGTATTTAAAAATAGTTTTTTATTGATTGATATTGGCTTTTGCTGTCAAATTTACATTACGGACTTTAAGTCTGTAAAAGTAACTAAATCTTACGTTGCACAAAATCTGTTTTGATACTATTTACTTTAAATCTATTAAAAATGATAAAGTAAAATTGTTTTTGCTTTATCCTAAAATAATTTCAGACTTTGGTTTTGCTTAAAATTTGTGAACTCAGGGTTCGTTTTCCTAGATATAAAATGTACTTTTGTAGTCAATTTTACAAGTATGAATAAAGATTTTAAAATGGTGGCAACCACCATGTTTGGTTTAGAAAGTGTTTTAGCAGAAGAATTAACAAATTTAGGAGCAAAAGACGTTCAAGAATCTATAAGAAGTGTTTCTTTTAAAGGTGATGAAGGTTTTATGTACAAAGCAAATATTGCTTTAAGAACTGCTATTCGTATTTTAAAGCCTATCAAAGTAACTAAAATTTACGATGAAGAAGATTTATACGATACTGTAAAAAAGATTAAATGGGAAAAATATTTAGATATTAATGGTACTTTTTCAATTGGTGCTGTTTCTAATTCTAAAAATTTACCAAACCATTCACATTATATTGCTTTAAAATCTAAAGATGCCATTGCAGATTATTTTAGAGATAATTTTGGCAAAAGACCTGATGTAGACGTTGATTATCCAGATTTAAAAATACATATACATATAAATAAAGATCTTTTAACCATTTCTTTAGATTCTTCTGGCGATTCTTTGCACAAACGTGGCTATAGAACAGCAACTAATATTGCGCCAATAAACGAAGTTTTAGCAGCTGGTATGGTTTTATTATCGGGTTATAGAGGTGAGGAAAATTTTATTGATCCTATGTGTGGTTCGGGTACAATTTTAATTGAGGCCGCAATGGTTGCCAATAATATTCCTGCAAATATTAACAGAAAACGTTTTGGTTTCGAAACTTGGAAAGATTACGATGAGGAGTTATATTTTGTAATTCAAGAAGCACTTTTAAAGAAAATTAGAAGTTCTCATTTTAAAATTATGGGCTTTGATAAAGCTCCATCTGCAATTGTTAAGGCAAAAGCAAATATTTTAGAAGCGAACCTTGATGAGTTTATTGGTGTGCATCATGTTAACTTTTTTAACTCAACAAAAGAAGTTTTTGGTAAAACAACAATTTTGTTTAATCCACCTTATGGAGAACGCCTAAATGTTGACACAACCGAGTTTTATAAAAAAATTGGAGATACTTTAAAACATAATTATCCAGATTCTACAGCGTGGTTTATCACTTCGGATATACAAGCGCTAAAACATGTAGGCTTGCGAACTTCTAAAAGAATTGATTTACGAAACGGAGATTTAGACTGTAAATTTGTAAGATATGATTTGTATGAAGGTTCTCGTAAATTTAGCAAGAACAATCCTAGTTTTAGTTCCGAAGAAGAAGAATAGTTTTTTTTAGAAGATATTTCCTGCTTTACACTATATCTTTTTTATAAGATTTCTGCCTAAACAGAAAACTTATAAAAAAGGATACTGTTTCAATCAGGGCTAAAATTTTATTAACTCATCCATACTTTAAAAGTATATACTTTTTAAGATTGCAAGAAATAGACTTTTAAATATTACATTTTTACCATAACTAAAACAAATTCGTTTAAGTAGAATATTTTTATTTTAAAACCAATTCAATCCATTCTTCCGGTTCTTCCAACATTGAAAAATGCCCTCAATTATCAATTCAAAGAAGATCGTTGTTTGGTATTTCTATGGTTAAGATTACTGCAATTAAATTTACAGCAACAGGACCTTTTTTGCCCAAACACTTTTGTTGGGAATTTGAGTTTCTTGAAAAGCTACAAACCATTTATGACAAAAAATATAACGCTCATTTATATAATTGGATAAAAAGGGAATTACTATTCTACCATGATTGTATTCTTATATAAACTACATTTCTTGCAGCTCGTCATTAATTGCTTTGCTTTTATCAAAAAAAAAATTTGTAAATTCTATCTGTAAAGAGAGTAATTAGTTAGTTTTGTAGCCTATTTTTGGATAATTTTATTTCTTAATAATTTCTGAATTGTATGAAGTTTAGACAATCTAATACGCATAATTCCATTACAAATAAATAGTGTTTGCATTTGAATATTAATTTGCTGTTTATTATGCCTTGCTAAAATTTATGTGGCAATGTTCATTTCATAATCAGGTGTTATCCAAATTACATTTGATAATTCTAATTATTTCTAAAGCTATATCTGCTTGTTCAATTAAAAAGCAGGAATAATTTAGAGGTTTATTAGAAATACAAAACCTAAATATTAGTGAATGATAACTCGATAGTCTTTACTTAATTCGGGTAAAGTTTTTGAGTAATCATAAGATGAAGTATTAAAACCACGCAAGATTACAACAGTACTTATGAATGAACCTTTATCAAAAACAAAAATATTTTTATTAGCTACGGGAATAAAATTTTCCCTTCATTTTCTGGTCTTCTTGAGTTATAATTTTTTAGAGATTTAAAAGTTAACTTTTATTTATATTTTATATAAAGATGTTATTTTTTAATTAATTTTGATTTTTTAACCTTCAAACCTTTACAATATTAATTATATAGACATCATATTGCCAATTCCAATACAGAATACATTCACGTATTCTGTAACGGAAGACGAAGCAAATTTTCTGCAAAAAGGAATGCGAGTTGCTGTTTCTTTTGGAAAAATTAAAATGTATACAGGCTTGGTCCTTAATATTCATCAAATTCCACCAATTTTATATGAGGCTAAAGAAATTTTACAAATTTTAGACGAAAAACCAATTGTTAATGAGCTTCAATTAAAACATTGGCAATGGATTGCAGTTTATTATATGTGTTCTTTGGGTGATGTGTATAGAGCTGCTTTACCATCTGCTTTTCTATTAGAAAGTGAAACAATCTTATATATAAATGAGGCTTTTATAGAGGAATCGATTCTAGCTGATGATGAATTTTTAATTTTTGAAGCATTACAACATCAATCTCAGTTAACAATTAATCAAGTTGCAGATATTTTAGGTAAGAAAAAAGTAATGCCCATTGTTAATGAATTGATAAAAAAATCAGCTATATACATTAAGGAAGAAATTTACGAACAATACAAACCAAAATTAGTAAAATATATTCGTTTACACACTGATTATTCTGATGATGATTCTCTTGTAAATTTGTTAGAAGAATTATCAAATGCAAAAAAACAACGAGAAGCAGTTTTAGGTTTTTTTCAATTAACATCAACTAAAAAACCAATAAAAGCAAAAGATTTAGAGAAGAAGGCAAAAGTTTCTCAATCTATTTTAAAGTCTTTGGTTGATAAAAACATCTTTGAATTTTATCACATTCAAACTGATAGAATTCAATTTAAAGGCGATACGAGTGATTTAAAAGTATTGAACGAATTTCAACAAAAAGCACTTTTAGATATCAAAGAAAGCTTCAAAGAAAAAGAGGTGACACTTTTGCATGGTATAACAAGTTCTGGTAAAACAGAAGTCTACACAAAGTTAATTCAGGAGGTTTTAGATGCAGGTAAACAAGTTTTATTTCTGTTGCCAGAAATTGCATTAACGACACAAATTATTACGCGATTACAATTTTATTTTGGCGATCAAATTTCTGTTTTTCATTCTAAATACTCTATGAATGAACGTGTAGAAGTGTGGAATAATGTATTAGAAAATAAAACAAAAGCTAGAATAATTTTAGGCGCAAGATCTTCCATTTTTTTACCATTTTCTAATCTAGGATTAATAGTTGTTGATGAAGAACACGAAACTTCTTATAAGCAATTTGAGCCATCACCAAGATATAATGCACGTGATGCTGCTATTGTTTTGGCTAAAATACACAAGGCAAAAATATTGTTAGGATCTGCAACGCCGTCTTTAGAAAGTTACTATAACGCACAGCAAAAAAAATACGGATTTGTTGAATTAAATCGACGTCACGGAAATGTTCAATTGCCAAAAATTGAGTTAATTGATGTGAAAGAAAAGCATAGAAAAAAGGAAATGAATGGTCATTTTTCTGATCGAATGCTAAAATTAATTAAGGATGCTCTAGATTTAAAAGAACAGGTAATTTTATTTCAAAATAGACGCGGGTTTTCGCCTGTTGTAGAGTGTAAAACTTGCGGAGTTTCGCCTCAATGTCCTAATTGCGATGTAACGCTTACATTCCATAAATTTAGAAGTGAATTGCGGTGTCATTATTGCAACTACCAAAGAGCAATGCCAAATAGTTGCGGCGCTTGTGGAAGTAATACTTTAGACACAAAAGGTTTTGGTACAGAGCAAATTGAGTTGGAATTAAAAGATCTTTTTCCAGATTTTAAAATTGGAAGAATGGATTTAGATACTACTCGAGGGAAATTTGGATATCAGAAAATAATTGGTGCTTTTGAAGCCAGAGAAATTGATGTTTTGGTGGGCACACAAATGTTATCTAAAGGCTTAGATTTTGACAATGTTACTTTAGTAGGAATTCTAAATGCAGATTCTATGTTAAATTTTCCAGATTTTAGAGCGCATGAGCGTGCTTATGATATGATGGTGCAAGTTTCTGGTAGAGCAGGAAGAAATAAAAAACAAGGAAATGTAGCCATACAAACCTACAATCCTTTTCATAAAATATTACAGCAAGTTTCTACAACAAGTTACACAGAAATGTATAAAGAACAGTTGCAAGAACGCTGGCAGTATAAATATCCGCCATATTATCGAGTAATAAAAATTACTTTAAAACATAAAGATTATAACAAAGTTGATAGCGGTGTTAATTGGCTTTTTAAATCGTTATACAATTCTTTTGGTGAAAATGTTTTAGGTCCTACTGCACCCGCAGTTTCTAGAATTAGAAATCAATTTATTAAGAATATTGTGGTTAAAATTCCGCCAAAACAAAATTTAGCAAGTACTAAAAAGCATATTACTAAAATTAGAAATTCGTTTGAAGCGGTGAAAGATTTTAGACCAATCAGGTTTATTATTGATGTGGATGCTTATTAGAATTAAATTTTTATTCTTTTAAATTAATCAAGAACCAACGTTTAAAAGTTGGTTCTTTTATTTTCTTCCCATTTTTTTCTTAAATCGTTTGATAAAATACTCGTCCCGTCATGTTTCCAACCAGGTGGTTTTATTAAATATTTAAATTTATTAATGATGGTTGTTTTTGATGTAAAAAAATCTTTTACCATTTGATACCATTCAATAAAAGCAATCTTTAGAGGATTAAAAGTTTCAATATTCTGAACTAATCCATATACTGGTTTTTCAACTTCTGGTTCAAAAGTGCCAAAAAATTTATCCCAAATAATAAAGATTCCTGCATGATTTCTGTCTAAATATTGAGGGTTTGTCGCATGATGAACTCTGTGATGACTTGGTGTATTAAAAACGGCTTCAAACCATTTTGGCATTTTTTTAATCAATTCTGTGTGAATCCAATATTGATAAATTAAACTGATAGACATTTGCACAAGCACCATAATAGGATGAAAACCTAATAAAATTAAAGGAAGCCAAAAGATAAAGGTATAGAAACCTCCAGACCAAGTTTGTCTTAAAGCGGTGCTTAAATTGTATTTTTTAGAGGAATGATGGACTACATGACTCGCCCAAAACAATCTACTTTCATGGCTAATTCTATGAAACCAATAATAGGTTAGGTCTTCTACAAAAAGCAATAAAATCCAAGTCCACCAAGTAAAAGAAATAGTGAAAATTCTAAATTTATATAGTAATAAAAATATACCCAAAACCATTGTTTTTGTAATAATTCCAAGAAAAACATGTCCTAAACCCATTAAAATGGAAGTGCTAGCATCTTTAATTTCATATTCCTCTAATTTTACTTTCACAGTCAAAATTACTTCTATAATAATTGTTATAACAAAAAAAGGAATTGCGTAATGAATTAAATTTGGTATTTCAGGTATTTGCATATCAGTATTTTAGTTTGTTTTTTATTCTAATTTTTTACCAGACTTTTTTAAAGTGAAAAAGATTCTTTTTAAAATAAAAAAGTATGTATATTTGCAGCCTTAAAAATAAACAAAAATATTTAATTTATGAATCATTACGAAACTGTTTTCATTTTGAATCCCGTTTTATCTGACACTCAGATAAAGGAGACAGTACAAAAGTTCGAAGATTATTTAGTTTCCAAAGGAGCTGAAATGATCTCAAAAGAAGATTGGGGCTTAAAGAAATTAGCTTATCCAATTCAAAAGAAAAAAAGTGGTTTTTATCACTTACTAGAGTACAAAGTTGCTGGAGAGGAAATCTCTGCATTTGAGTTAGAGTTTAGAAGAGACGATAGCGTTATGCGTTACCTTTCTGTTAGATTAGACAAACATGCTGCAGCTTGGGCTAAGGTTAGAACTGAACGTGTTAAATCTACTAAAAAATAAGAAATGGCAACAATTGAACAACAATCAAAAGGTGGTAAATCTGCTGACGTTAGATATTTAACGCCACTAGATATAGACACTAAAAAAGAAGCAAAATACTGTAGATTTAAAAAGAAAGATATCAAGTATATCGACTATAAAGATGCAGACTTCTTAATGTATTTAGTAAACGAACAAGGTAAAATTTTACCAAGACGTTTAACAGGAACTTCATTAAAATATCAACGTAAAGTTGCGCAAGCAATTAAAAGAGCGCGTCATTTAGCGCTAATGCCTTACGTTGGAGATATGTTAAAATAATAAAGAAGTAGAGACATGGAATTGATATTAAGACAAGACGTAGACAATTTAGGATTTAGAGATGATATAGTAGACGTTAAAAACGGATATGCTAGAAATTTTTTAATCCCTACAGGACAAGCAGTTTTAGCTACTTCATCTGCAAAGAAAGTATTAGCAGAGAATTTAAAGCAACGCGCTTACAAAGAAGCTAAATTAATTGAAGACGCTAACGTAATAGCAGAAACAATTAAAGGATATGAAATTAAAATTGCATCTAAAGTTGGTTCAGGAGACAAATTATTTGGTTCTGTAAACAATATAGATTTAGCTGTAGCTATTGCAAAGGCAGGAACAGATTTAGATAAGAAATTTATTAAAGTTGTTGGTGGTTCTGTCAAAAGGTTAGGTAAATACGAAGCTTCTGTGAGACTACACAGAGCAGTAGTTGCTGATATTACTTTTGAAGTAGTAGCAGAATAATAAACAATTTTTGATAATTTGTTAAAAATTTGTTAAAAACTTTTTAAAAACTTAAAAGCCTACTAATTTTAGTAGGCTTTTTTTTGCAGTATTTTGGTTTAAATAAAAATCAATTAAGATGAAACAAAAATTACTTATTTTATATTCTTTAATTTTAGTGTTTAGTTTTAGTGCAAATGCACAAACTACGACTTCGAAAATTAACGGAATTGTTACAATGTATTATACTGATATAGGTTGACCTTTTTCAGGTTTAATTTATACCGTTCAAACTATTTTTTTTAGCCGTTTAGAAGGTAAAAAATAATTTGAACTGCTTTAGTTTTTAAATTGTTAGTTCAGGTAAATTTACATTATTTCTTCGATATGATTTGTATTTGATATTGGGATTTAAATGCACTTC
>Ga0209284_10002774_pt1 | contig 23091 bp, 23 predicted proteins | sample FRY03_FD_187211 | JGI IMG/M metagenome (GOLD analysis project Ga0209284, IMG submission 187211) | Freshwater microbial communities from Lake Fryxell liftoff mats and glacier meltwater in Antarctica - FRY-03 (SPAdes) (version 2) | ecosystem: Environmental > Aquatic > Freshwater > Ice > Glacier...
CGTTGGAATCAATGCATCCGATCGCACTCTGGTGAGCTATGCCTGGGAAAATATTGCTGGGGGATCGATCGTGACAGGACAACTGGGCGTGCCCGCTCCTGGAGCAATCGCCTTGCTCGTACTGGCGGGACTTCACAAAGGTCGCCGTCGCAGCGACACGCTTCGTTGCTGATGACTGCTGATGGCTGCTAACCTGGAACATCACAAATTGAAATTCAAATCGGTGGTCGCGAGACCGCCGATTTTTTAATTGCGATGGCCGCGCACTTCGAACGACGGATAATTTCATACGATGTTGCGGAATGTCCGCTCGCTTAGCACAGAAACTATTGCTCATTGGATGGGATGCGGCTGATTGGATCATCATCGATCGTCTCTTTGCGCAGGGCAAGATGCCGCGACTGCGAAAACTTGTCGATGGCGGCGTTCGCGCTGAATTGGCGACACTGGAACCGAAACTCTCTCCACTTCTCTGGTCGTCGATCGCCACTGGCAAGACGGCGGATAAACATCGAATCCTCAATTTCGTGGAACCCAATCCCAGCGGCGATGGACTGCGAGTCAGTGCGAGCACGAGTCGGCGCACCAAAGCACTGTGGAACATGCTCACGCAATCTGGGCTGAACATCAACGCCATTTCGTGGTACGCATCCCATCCAGCCGAGCCGATCTGCGGAACTTGTGTCACCAACTTGTTCCAAGAGGGCGAACCAACATTCGCCAACGCACCGTGGCCGATGCAAGATGGCACGGTCCATCCTGCTCACGCTGCGGGCGAATTCGCGCCGTTGCGCACCGCCGTCGCGGATATCAAGCCATCCGATCTGCAAGCATTCATTGCCAACTTGCGTGATGTGAAAGCCAAGGACGACCGTCCGCGCACACTTGCCAAACAGCTCGCACGAATGTCATCGGTGCACCGTGCGGCGCTGAATGCAATGCAACGCGGTCCCTGGGATTGCACGATGGTGTTCTATGAAACCATCGACACAACCGGTCATCACTTCATGCAGTTTCTTCCACCCAAGATGCCTCATGTTTCCAAGGAAGAAATTCGCCTTTATGGCGATGTCATGCTGAAGGTTTATGAACATCACGATCGTGCGCTGGGGCAATTGCTCGATGAAGCTGGTCCAGACACAACTGTCATGCTGCTTTCTGATCATGGATTTCACAGTGGTGATCAGCGACCGGTGATTACCAAGACCAATCCTGATGATCGCGCGGCGGTCGAGGCGAGTTGGCATCGACAGTATGGAGTGTTGGTTCTCTGTGGTCCTGGCATCAAGCCTGCGCAACGAAGTCCGTCCGCGTCCCTGCTTGACATCACCCCGACTGCCCTTGCGCTCTTGGGCCTGCCAGTCGGTCAGGATATGGATGGCCGTGTGCTCGTCGAAGCGTTGGCGCAGCCATCGCCATCCGAAAGCAGTGAGAGCATCGAAAGTTGGGAGACACGCGCGGGGGATGCGGGCATGCACCCCGATGATCTTCGCAACAATCCATTTGAATCACAGGATGCGCTCAATCAATTGATCGACCTTGGATATATGCCGGCGCTCGGCGATGACATCAAGGCACGACTTGATCTTGTGCGCCGCGAGAGTGATTTCAATCTTGCCGTGGTGTATATGACCACTGGCCGTCCGCGATTGGCAGTGCCGATCTTTGCCGAGTTGTCCGCGCAGAAGCCCGACGAAATGCGCTTCACCACCAACTTGGCGAATTGCCAATTCGCCACGGGAGAATTTGCATCGAGCGCGCACACCGCGCGCGAATTTCTGCGCAGGAATCCATCGAGCGCCGAGGCTGCACTGCTGCTTGCCGCATCGCTGATTCAAATGGGCGAGAAGCACGATGCGATGGCGCATCTGGTCAAGGTGGAAGGCACGCTTGCGACGAAGCCTCAGTTTGCGCTTGCACTTGGCAATCTGCGCTTGATGAGTGGCGACTGGCAAGATGCGGCGCGCCATTTTCAGCGGGCGAAGTTGCACGAGCCGCGCAATCCCCAAGTGCTCGTCGCTCAGGCACGCCTCGCGCTGGCGACGGCCAAGTGGGAAGACGCGCTCGAACGCTCGCTTGATGCACTTGAAATGAACCAAATCAATCCCCAAGCGCATGATTCACTTGGCATCGCACTTGCATGGCTGGGCGACTATCCGCATGCGATCCAGTCATTTGAGTATGCACTCAAACTTCAACCGGGACTCATTGAGGCGCATCGATTCATGACTGCGCTTGCGGGACTGGTCAGCGATGCGTCGAAGGCGAAGCACCACCAAGAATGTGTGGCGCGACTTGCCGCCACGCAAAGCGCCGACACGCCGCCGCCTGCGGATTCGTGGGGTTTTCAGGCATGGGCGCAGAGTCTCGGCGCTGCATCGGCTGAGTGACCAACCCCTGTTTCAGGACCATTCTCACGCGGAGACGCGGAGTGCGCGGAGGCGCTGCATCGGATGAGTGAGCAACCACTGTTCAGGACTGTCAGGAAACTTTGTTGCGGTGCAATCGTGGGTCCACCGCTCGGACCATTGCCGCTTCATCGAGCGATGCTTTGAGAAATGAATTGATCGCTTTCGCTTGAGATGCGGGGTCGGCGATGAATGATCCATAGTCAAGCCACAGCACTTGAAAATTCGGCCGCTGGGCCAACCACGATTCGATCGCCTTCAGTTGCGCTTGAAAGACCGCGATCAACCGTTCGGGAGCGATCGCTGCGCCCTTCTTGCCACTTCGCTCGAGCATGACGGTCTGTGATTGCACGACTTCGTGCAGATTTCGGCGCATGAAGATCACGCGATAGTCGCGATCACTTGGCAATTCCATCAGCAAGAGATGAATGATCTTGACCGCTTTGCCGGCCGCGTCATCAAGCCACGATTTATCGCTCTTGAGTTGTTTGACGCGCTCGAATTCCAAATATCCACGCGGATTATCCTCGTCGGCGCTCCGCAGTGCATCGGTCATCACTGCCATTCCGCCCGCATGCAACATTTGCATTGCCATGCTTGTTCCCGAGCGCGGCAGGCCAGAGACAACGATGATGGGTGCGCGGTTGGTCATGGATGTTGCGTGTGTATGAAGTTGAATGACGCTGATTACCACGCCAAGATGACGATATCTCCCTGCACGAAATGCGTGGAAGGTTTCGATATTCCAGGTGCCGCGAGCATGTGCGTCGCTTCGGAAGGAGTTGTAACGATGGCGATACTGCCGCGATCGGGCGATTGAATCTTGGCAATGATTTGTTCGAGCGACACCAGCCTTGCATCATCTTGGGGCAACTTGAGTTCATTGTCGAATTCGCTTGGCCGACCCACGATGAGGAAATCTCGACGACCCGTTACCCATGTCACGCAGTGTGCAAGTTGCGCCGTTGTGGCCACCACCGAACTCGATCGAAGCACTTGCTTGTTCGCACGCAGCGCATCCCACGGAATCTGCGTCTGGCGAATCGCTCCATCTGGAAAGAGAAACGGAATTGCGGCCAGCATGGCCACCGGTGCGGTCGCGCTGCGCATCAGCCATGTTGGCGCATCCGTCGCACGCCAACTCCACTTGTCGAGCATCGACCAGATCAACAGAACGGCGGCGATGAGGCTCAAGTGCAAGGCGGGACTGGACAGCCAAATCACCGGCAGACTAATCCATGCGGTGCCAGTGAAGATCGAAACGATCGCCCCGATGCTCAGGATGTACAGAATCCACCGGCCACAGCGTTGCGAGACATTCGATGCGAATATCTGCTGCTCATAGGCACGAACCAGTCCAAGCGTGACCAACACTGCGACGGGAGCAAAGAGTGGCAAGACATAGGACGGCAACTTGCCTGCACTCGCCGAGAGCAGAATGAGTGGAGCGACGATCCATGAAATTGCGAAGCGAATTCCATCGCGCCACTCGTGCGCTCGCCGCAATCCACGCGCCGCGCGAATCCAAGTCAGCGTCCACATCACGCCACCGATCGGAAAGAGCACGATCAAATACCACCACGCTTCGCGATGTTGATTCGCATCGGGGCTCGCAAAGCGCCGAAAGTTCTCGATCACGAAGAAGTAGTGCCAGAAACCCGGCTCGGCGCGGTGCAACGCAATCGCAAATGGAACGACAACAATCGCGCTTGCGGCCAGTGGAATCCATGGGAGTCGAACAAGATCGATCCAGCGCCGTTGCCAGATAAGGAACACAACCGCGGTGAGGGCTGGAATTGCAAATCCAAGCGGGCCCTTCGTGAGGAACGCAAATCCAGCCGCTGCGCCAGTGAGTGCGAGCCAACCGATGCGCGCTCGCCCCAACGATGTGCATGCCGCATAGAACGCCACCGAAGAGATCGCAATCCATGCGCTAAACATCGCATCAATATTCGCAACCGTGCCCATGACCATCGGACCGATGGTCGTTGCTTGCACGATGAATGCAAGCGGTCCCATCTCGCGGCGTCCCGTGATGCGAACGGCCAACAAGCCTGCGGCAAGCGCGATGATTCCCGTGGCGATCGCGCTGGGCAAACGAATCGCAAATGCGTTTTCGCCAAAGGCCGTGATGCTCGCCGCGATCATCCAATATCCCATCGGCGGCTTCTCGTAATAATGAAAGCCCGCCATGCGCAGCGAAAACCAATCGCCGCTCTCGACCATCTCCGATGCGATGATTCCATATCGCGGCTCGTCGGGCTGACTGAGTGGACGCACACCCAATACAAGAACGCTGACCAGCAGAAAAACCATGACGGCCCAGACGGCCCAGACGGCCCACCCAGCCCCAATCGCTTGTCGTCGCAGTGACATCGTGGTTGTGATCCTAACGCTCCTCGCCGCGCACGCAGACCCAGCCATCGCGCCCGGCGATCTGGCCTCGAGCGATTGGCGCTGGCCGTGCGGGTGCCTGTTGATCAATCCATTCACAGAGCGGCACGAACGAGTGTCCTGCGGCGAGCGCGCGATCCAAGAAATCTGCGAAGAGTTTTCCTTTGGCACCGCCCTCACTTTCCGCGTGGATCGTCAGGACATGCGGCCGACCATCGCTGAGTCGCGCCATCACGACATCGTTCCATTTCTCATCCGCACCGCTGCCACGACCGACGCCTTCGTCATAGGTGGGCAAGTCAACTGGAACCTGCGGCTGTTGAATCGCCACTCCTTGAACGATCGGCAAGAACGGCTCGGCAGCGCCGCGGCAATCGCTGCGATACTTGAATCGTTTGCACGAAGGAAGCGCCAGCACGCGCTCGCTGCAGCGCCATCCCGGACAGGCGGCCGTCAATGGATCGCGACCGATGATCGTCGCGAGCGCGTCCGTCGCGCGTGCGATCTCGCCATCGAGTGCATCGTCGCTGAGCGAATCGATACCAACTTGCCATCGATGATGATCCCACGCATGCACGCCCATCTCGTGCCCTGCGCGGTCGGGCATGCGGATGGTTTCGGCGAGGCGCGCACTGATGACTGGACCCGGCCACAATGTTCCGCGCAACAGAATGTCCCATCCATATAAGTTGGGAGCGCCCGAGCGCAACATTTTCATCGCAAAGGTCGGTCGCAACATGCGGCGAATGTGTCGCCCCATATTGTCTGGACCAAGAGTGAAATACCAAGTGGCACGGATGCGCCGCTGTTGCAATGTCGCCAGCAGACGCGGCACACCATCGCGCGTTCCGCGATAGGTGTCGACATCGATTCGCAATCCGATGCTCACGGCGTGATGTCACGCACGGACGGTCTTGGCCGGTTTGATTGTTCGCGCTGATTCTGTCGGCGCAGTCAGACCATGATCGCGCGCGTGCTGTTGCAAAAACCAATCAAGCGTCCGCTCCACACTCGTCGCCGTGGTGATCTTTGGAGTCCATCCCACAATGGTCTGCGCATTGCGAATGCTCGGTCGGCGATGCTGTACATCTTCATATCCCTGCCCGTAATACGCGCTGCTTTCAATCTGCTGGAAGCCTGCGAATGGCGGAAAGCATGCGCGAAGTGGGTGGCGATCGAACGCCTCGACCAACGACTCGGCCAACTCCTTGATGCTCGCCTCATTGTCGGGATTGCCGATGTTGAAGATGCGCCCATCGCACACACTGTCCTTGTTCTCGATCACTCGGAAGAGACACTCGATGCCCTCATCGACATCAGTGAAACAACGCCGCTGCGCTCCGCCATCTACTAAGAGAATGGGAGTGCCTTCGACGAGATTGAGGATGAGTTGCGTGATCGCACGCGAACTTCCGATGCGCGCAGAATCGAGCGAGTCGAGCCGCGGGCCGATCCAATTGAATGGACGGAAGAGGCTGAATCGAAGACCGCGCTGCATTCCATATGCCCAGATGACGCGGTCGAGCAACTGTTTGCTGGCCGAATAAATCCAGCGTTGACGATGGATTGGACCGGTCACGAGCGTGCTGGTCTCTTCGTCGAAGAGTTCGTCGGTGCACATGCCGTACACCTCGGATGTGCTTGGGAAAATGAGGCGCTTGCCATATCGCACACAATCACGAACCACGCGCAGATTTTCCTCGAAGTCGAGTTCAAAGACGCGCAGCGGATTGCGCACATATTCAATCGGTGTGGCGATGGCGACCAGCGGCAATATCACATCGCACTTGCGAACATGATATTCCACCCAGTCTCGATTGATCGCGATGTCACCCTCGACGAAATGAAATCGCGGATGCTCGGTCAGCGCACCGAGATTTTCGCTGTTGAGATCCATGCCATACACCTCGAACGAATCATCGCGCAAGAGTCGCTCGGAAAGTTGACTTCCAATAAATCCGTTGACACCAAGAATGAGCACGGATGTCCGGCCCTTCTTGCGTGGGCGCGGTGGCGCACCCAGTCGCATGCGAGGCAGTAGATTCATGTCCTGCGCCAACTGCGTGCCAGAACTCCACACTCCGTCGGGTCCCTGCCCTTGCAGGATTTCAAGCGCACCTTCACCGCATGCCACCGTGAGCGGTGCGGACGAAAGAATTTCTCCTGGCTGACCTTTCGTGTCATGCGCATCATGCGCATCATGCGCATCGCGCCCATCCACCACACGCGCGCGCCAAACCATGATTTTTCTCGTCCCCGCAAATGTGAACGCGCCGGGCCACGGATTCGCAACTGCTCGCACGAGATTGGCAAGCTCCGTCGCCGACTTGGTCCAATGCAGTTGACCATCATCAGCCGTTCGCTTGCCCATCACCGTCGCCTTCGACTCATCCTGCGGAGTGCGTGTCGCCTTGCCCGACTTGATGAGCGGGATCACCTCCGCCAACAGGCCCGCAGATTCCGTGGCAAGTCGCACCGTCAATGATCGAGCATCATCGTCCACACGAATCGCCACCTTGCGCTGAGCGATGATGTCGCCAGCGTCCGCCTTGTCGATCATGTGGTGCAGCGTGATGCCCGTTTCGGTTTCACCGTTGACGAGCACCCAATTGATCGGACATCGTCCGCGATATTTGGGCAGCAACGCCGAATGCAAATTGATACAGCCCGCTGGAAAGAGTGCGCGAACCTTCGCGCCAACCATGTTGCGATAGTGAAACGAAAGCAGCAACTCTGGCTTCATCGCCTTGATGCGCTCGATCCAAATCGGATGATCCAATTTTTCAGGGGCATGCACGGCAATCCCGTGTTCCGCAGCCATTCGCGCAACGCTCGCATACCACGCTCCCTCGGCTGGATCATCGCGGTGCGTGAAGACCGCGACCACATGTAAGCCGCTGCGGATCGCCTCGTGAAGGGCCGCCGCACCAATTTCGTGATAAGCAAGAACAACGGTTCGCATGGAAGACTCCTCTTTTGCTGATTTCAGCGTACTGACTTCATTTCAAATCCCGTTCATCGTTCGCGCGTCGCGTGCGCCTTACCGACTTGGGCCGACTGCCGCTCTCCGAGCGTCTCGCCCACGACACGATCCACGATATACCTCGGTCTCTCGCGAACATCCGCGTGAATTCGCCCGATGTATTCACCCATCAAACCCAGGGCGATGAACTGCGCGCCGATAAAAAAGAACACAACAGCGAAGAGCGTGAAGACTCCTTGCGCGGCCCATTCCGATCCATACATATATCGCAACACGAACAGCATCGCGCCAAACGCCATGGAAAGCATGGAAATTCCCGCACCAATCCAAGAGAGAACACGCAGCGGCGCCGTGGTCATGCATGTCAACAGATCGAATTGCAAATTCACAAGTTTGAGCACCGAATATTTGCTGTTGCCGCGAGCGCGCTGGGCATGAGCCACGGGAATCTCGGTGACACGCTTGGCAAATAAATTAGCCAAGACTGGAATGAATGTGTGCCGTTCTCGACAGCTGAGCATCGCCTCGACCACGCGCCGTCGATAGGCGCGCAACATGCAACCATAATCCCGCAACTTCACGCCGGTCGACTTGCGCACCATCATGTTGATCAGCCCGCTGAAGACCCTGCGAAAGAGCGCGTCTTGTCGATCTTGGCGTATCGAACCGACCACATCAAATCCTTCGTCGATCTTTGCGACGAGGTTGGGTATTTCCTCAGGCGGATTCTGCAAGTCCGCATCGAGCGTGATCAAGATGTCACCCTGCGCGGCGCTGAATCCGCAGAGAATGGCGTTGTGCTGTCCATAATTTCGATTGAGCAAAAGCGCTTTGATCTCGCCCGGATGCGCGCGCGCGGCATCGGCGAGCAATTCAGTCGTGCCGTCGCGACTGCCATCGTCCACCAAAATCAGTTCCCAAGGTCGACCGAGCGTGCGACATGCTGTTGTCGTGCGCTCGAGCAATTCGGCGATGTTGTCTCTTTCGTTGAAGACTGGAATCACAACAGTCACTGACGATTTTTGATTGCTCATCGAATGCCTCCACTCACGACCGCTCGCGCTCCGGCGAGGGTTTCCTTGATCGCGTCCACCACTCCATTGGCATCATCGTCGGTCATGTCGGGGAAGCACGGAATCGAGCAGATTCTCGCGGAATTCCACTCCGTGTCGGGCAGACGACCCATCCACTCGGGCCGATTCTCACGGTACCACTTCTGACCATGTGCAGCGAGGAAATGAATCCCCGTTCCGATGTTGCGCAACTTCAGGCCTTCCATGAATGCGGTTCGGTCGATACCGCATACTTTCTCATCGACCCGCACGATAAAGAGATGCCGTGCGTGACGATGCGACCACGGCGGATCATGCAGCGGCAAGATGCCATCCACTTCTGCGAGCCGCCGTCGATAGATGCGCGCAATCGCATCGCGTCGCTCAATGAACGCATCAAGCCGCGGCATTTGTCGCACCGCAAGCACCGCATTCATATCGGCCATGTTCTGTTTGAATCCCAGCTCCTGCACTTCGGCTTGCGGCGACCGACCTTGTTGGCGACGATCATTCGCATCAACGGCCAGCCCATGAAAGCGCAACCGTCGCAGCCGTGCGGCGAGCTCAACATCATTCGTCGTCAACACTCCACCTTCACCCGATGTGATATTTTTAATCGGATGAAGCGAGAAGATTGCCGGATCATCACCGCCGACTTCGCGATTCTTGTATTGCGTCCCAATCGCATGCGCCGCATCCTCAAGCATCGCAACGCCTCGCCTGCGGCAGACCGATCGAATCGCATCGAGATCCACCGGCGCGCCCGCGTAATGCACTGGAATCACCAGTCGAGTGCGCGGAGTAATCGCCGCATCAATCGCATCGGCACCGACCAGCAGTGTCTGGCGATCCACATCGACAAAGACATTGCGCGCGCCGCGCATCTCCACCATGTTCGGCGTCGAGACCCAAGTCATCGACGGTCCAATCACCTCATCTCCTGGGCCGATATCCATGGCGTGCAGAGTCAGGTGCATTAGCGCCGTGCCGCTTGTCGCGGCGATCGCCTCCTTAGCCCCCGTGCGCGCCGCGATCAATCGTTCCAGTTCAGCGACCTGCGGACCAGTCGTAATCCAGCCACTGCGGAGCACTTCCCCGACAGCGGCGATGTCCTCTTCGCTGATCGATGGTCGGCAGAATGGCAAGAAATTCAAACGCATCACAGCGAGACTATAGACGCAAACGCCTCCATTCCCAAGAGAGCATCGGCGCTTGGGATAGCGCGAAAGCGGACAGAATTGACGCAGAGAGTGGCGGTTCGTCGTCGCATCGCCCGTTGCCCCAGCAACCAACCGTGGCATTTCACTGCGGTCTGCCGTGCGGCGAATAGGCGTTCTATTCACCGCACGATCTGCGGTAAATAGCTTGCTCGTGCGGCGAGTTACGGACGCGCGCTGGGAAATCGGAACGACAGATCGGCGACTGAACTTTCCCTGCCCGCACTCACCGTCCCAAACACGGGTCATTGGCGCTGCATTACCCGCCAGACTGATTAATTCGATTTTCAAGGTCAGCCAGTGTCGCGAGAATGTCGTCAAAACTCGCAGGTTCGATGAGATACATGTCTCGCATCGCTTGGTAATCGCGCCGCAGTGCTTGCAGACGCTCCGGTGGCGGTACAACGCGAAAGGTTCCCGGTTTTGCCAAAGCGTAATTGGCCCATGAACTGCCAAAGAACTGACTCTTCCATTCGACGACGCGGTTGCGGAGGTCATGATCATTGATGGCTTTATTCGCGGCAGTGTGCTTCGCCAGGGCTGCCGTATCTGCGTAATGGCGGGAAAACCTGTCCGGGGTCGTTTTGTCGGCTGGCCGGTGGAATTCCGTGTGCAGGATCGTTGCCTTTTCCCAGAAACTCCGCTCCACTTCCAGTGCGACAACTTCGCATTGCCAATCCGCAAATGCAGCGGGTAGGACTTCGGCTACCCACGGTCGCACTGCGTGACGGCCAGTTGGTTGCTGGTCAGTGAGCGAGCCGAACTCCAGCTTGACCGAGCGTTTGAGATAGTCGAACCCTTCGGGCTGCAACGACGGGTAGTGAAACACGAGCACCGGCGAGTTGGTGTTTGGGTCCGTCAGAAACTCAAACCATGCGCTGCGGTTCTTTCCCAGCACGGCCTCGACCGCTGCCTCCATCGCAGGCGCGATCTGGTTTCGTACAGCGATTCCGCAAGCAGCTTCTGCCTTCGCCATCCACTTGTTGGCCTGATTCCGACTTGTAACCGATTCTGAGAGTTTCAGAAAGGTGGGCGAGAGCGAGAGGTCGATGTCTTCCGAGAAACGCTCGATCGCGCCGAACACCTTCGATAGCGAAGTGCCGCCTTTAAACACAAGGCTGCCTGCAAATTCTGACTCGAACAGAATTCCCAAGAGCCAGCAGACCCAGAAATCTTTCTCCATAACCACCGGGGTTATATTTCTTTGAATCGCCGCCTGCTCGATATATAGGCGCTGTTCGCCTTTCGGCAATTTCAGAAAGCCCAGTTTCATGATGCCCCCTCGGCGAGCTCGCGGAAGATCGGGTGCATCCACGCGGGCGCGAGCCGAATGTCTTTGATGAGTTCTCGCCGCTTGCCAGCCGGAAGGATCCGCCTCAAGTGTTCCCGCCGCTGCGGGGTCACATGCTCTTCGCCCAATTCGCGGAGGGCCTGAATCAGCAGGCCGCTCAACCGCCCCGCCGCCGCCATATTCTTGGCAGTTGTCCGCCGGAGTTGGATCGTCGTCGGTCCGATTTTTACCGTCCGGGTTGGGCCATCGGTCAAGAACACCGCCTTCGCAGGCACTTGCTCGCAAAGACCTAGGGCGTTTGCCGCATAGGCTCCCGCCGGTTGCAGCCATGTGCAGTCGCGCGAGGCAAGTGCCTTTGCAACGGCTTCGGCGGAGGGCGAAAGCGGTCCGAGCACCTTGTGCTCCTTGGGAAAGTCGTAAATTCCGCGAGCGAGCCTGCGAATGGTTCCTTTCTTAACGAGTCGGTGAAGGACTATATCGACCGCCGCGCGGCTGCCGATGTCCAGAAAGTCAGCCGGAACGAAGACGCAACCACGCCCACGGCGGTGTATGTCTTCACGCATCTGTAAATCAACGCTTTGAGGTTGGTTTCTGGTTTGCTTCATGTAAGAAATAATACCATGTTTTTCTTACACTGTCAAGGGCTACCTGCCGATTTTGGACAGTTGCGACGGTGGAAATTCCGCACATTCCGCTGCCCCAGCCATGTGAGGCGATGCCGCAGGATGCGAGACCTCGCAGCTGGCGTCGCAGATACCCGATCGACACCCGACCGCCGATGAAAGATCCAACGGCGCGCTTAGATGTCCTGCAACGGGCTCCGAAGGAGTCCTTCCTCTACCAACGCCGCAAGACGAGTCAAGTCTGCTGGATCGGCAATCGCTGAATCAAGTCAGAGGAATGAGGTCCAGGTTGACCAGATTTTCTCGCGCTGAAGGTGAACCTGATGTGGGGTACCGGTCACCTCGGTGGGAATGTTGGCGCGTTTGTCCTTGTGGCGGATGGATTCGACTTTCGTCGGAGTGGTTTGTTTTTTCCCCATGATTATGAATGCTGTTGAACGATGTTGAAAATCAGTCCGTCTTAAGGAGTCGCTTTGGTTTGGGTTTTTCGGCCAAATAATTGGCGCGGGTGATGACTTTCCGCCCCGACTTGGTTTCAAGCTGGCGACGAGCGCTGCCCGCGACCGACCCGCCCTCGCGAGCGGCCTTCTTGTTCGCAACCAAGCCCTGAGCGTTTTTGTTGCGGGCGATTTCCGTGGTGGCCGCTTCACCGAGCATGGTGAAGATAAGTTCGAGGTCGGTCATATGGTCGCACAGGTTTTCGCGCTTCAAACCCTTGAGCTGTTTGTATTGCGTAGGCGTGACACCGAAGGTGGCTTTGGAGATTTCGGCGGTGAGGATGGCGAAATCCCTTTGCTCTTGAACACCGCGCTTGCGCCATTCGCCGGTCAGTTCGTCACGGACGGCAATGCCACGGACGCGCTTTTCAATCCAATCGTCGGGGTAGCCTTTCTCCTTATAGAGATCCCGCATCCGCTGCTGAGCGAGTTCGGGGTTTTCGATTTCTTGGATGCGTTGATGGCCGACCTCGGCAAGCCAGCGTTTGAACGGTTCGGCCTTGGGGCTGGGGATCGACTGGATGATGCGGAAGGCCGATTCGGTGTTGACACCATCGGACTTGTAAGTCTTTCCATCTGCGCCAGTTAAGGCCACCTTTCTACAAAGTGTAGAAAGGTCAACGCCCGATCCCGCTTTCTCTCGCCGCTTCATGGCGTCCCAGTATTTTGGCGGACTGGCGCTGTCGGTCAAAGCTCCGACGATGTCGATCACCGAGAAGTACCACTGGTCATCAACCCAAGCGCGACGAATCTGGCTTGAGCCGAAAACGATCATTTTTCCCTGTGAACCGGCGGGCAATTCTTCACTCATGTTGTTGCTCCTTTCTGAAGGCTGACTCGGATTGTAATCTTCGCATCCTACGGGTCGGCGATTTCAATAAATGCCCAGCGTCCCAAACCGCCGTGATTGTTGACGGCCGGCACCCATCGCGCGCGCCGCCGCCGCGACCTTGGCGGCCTTGTCCTTTTTCTTCTCGCCACTGATGCCGAACCGAATTGTGTCAAGTTTTACAGCAAAAAAACTTGAGACAATCCGCCGTCTGGGTAATAATTCAGGATATGAGGAACTCTCAGAAGAAACCTCAAATCGATACCGCCTCCACAGCAGAAACCGTTCGCAAGTCCTCTCGAAAAAATCGGGCTAGCGGGATTTGAACCCACGACCTTTTGACCCCCAGTCAAACGCTCTAGCCAAGCTGAGCTATAGCCCGCGACGACACGCTCGACAGTCTAGCAAAGATAGCAATCGCTCGACCTGCGCGGACTCTCGCGGCACTTGCGCCGCGCGCTTGAATGCGAGCGCAACATTGCTTCAGACGCGACGCAGCAACAAATGGATCGCTCGAAACCCTGCAAGCAATCAGAGTTGAAATGTGAACATCTCAGTGATTCCTTCCCGAAATTGACAAGCGCACCATTGCCCATCCTGCACCTTCTCACCATCTGGCACATCGACACCCACCGCTTCGTGCGCTGGAACGACTGCAGTCGCGCACGCATCCGCGCCGCCAAGCTTCGGTTGTGCGTACACATCAAGGGCGGCGACGGCGTGTTGCTTGGGCAACTCGCCCGCGCCAGCGTTGGCGGTCTTCGCGCCCCTGAGTTTCTCTTACATCAACTTGACGTTTTTCGACCAAAGAAGTAGAAATGTACTACTTATGAACAAGAACCGTCAAGTAAATCTGGACGCATTCTTCGCTACCCACACGGTGTTCACGGTCGAGCAGATCGCCACATTCTTGCGACCGACCGTTGGTCCCGCGGCCGTCACGGCGAGGCTGAGTTACTACTCCCGCATCGGGCGCATTCGTTCGATTGCGCGATCGATCTACGCAGTTGTTCCTCACGGGCTGTCTGCTGAGGCACTACGCCCCGACCCGTTCCTCGTTGCCGTCGCCGCTCGCCCAAGCGCGATCTTCTCCCACCACAGCGCCCTCGAATTGCTCGGTGCGGCGCACTCGATGTGGTCGACATGCACGCTATACGGCGCGGGTGCACGACTCTCGCTCACTCTTAACGGAACTCGGATTCGCGTCGTGCCTCATCCCACCGTGCTCACTAGACGAGACGAAGTTGAGTTGGGAACGCGCAAGGTCGAACGGCGCGGCTCGATGCTGTACACCACTGGCCCCGAACGAACTTTAGTCGAAGGATTTCGGCAGCCCAGCCTTGTTGGTGGAGTGACAGAACTTGTGGCATCAGCGGGCGGATTCGCAGCGCTGGACTTCGACTTGCTCATCACAGTGCTCGATCGGTACGCGATCGGACGCCTGTGGGCGGCGGTCGGATGGTTTCTCCAGACACACGCGCCAGCGTTCGCAGTGACGCAAGAGAACCTCGACCAGCTCGAACGACACCGCCCCAAATCTCCGCGTTACCTTGTTCACGGCTCTCGCGGTGGAACGCTCCTGCCCAGATGGAATCTTGTGCTGCCAGCTGAGATCGGTAAGGGGGACCCCGATGCCGGCGAGTATTGAGTACCTGCAAAAATGCGCGGCACAGACTGGCCATCAACTCACGATGCTCGAGAAGGTGACCAGGCTGGGTGAAATCGCGCTCGAGGTCACCTGCCATGCGGCTCTTCGTGACAGCCTCGCGCTTAAGGGCGGCACCGCGATTAACCTGTGCTTCGGGGCACCAACGCGGCTGTCGATCGACCTCGACTTCAACTTCATCGGTTGCGCCGACCGCGAAGGCATGCTGCGCGCGCGGCCTGAGATTGAGAAGGCGCTCTTCGATCTCGTGCGCAGACTTGGGTATAAAGTGCAGCAGTCGGCGCAAGCCGCGGCGAGCCGAAAGTTTTACGCAACCTATCGATCCGTACTTGGCCATGACGACCGAATCGAATTGGACATCAACTATCTCTGGCGCACACCCCTCGCCGGTCTTCGTGAAGCGGAACTCTGGCAGCCTGGAGAGCTCGCACGACCACGGGTTCTCGTCGTCTCTGAAGAGGAACTTTGGGTGGGCAAGCTCTTGGCGTTCCTCGACCGAACCACTCCGCGCGACGCCTGGGATGTGTCGCGAATGCACTCGATCGCCCCCACTGTCGCATCCTCGCCATCCTTACGGCGCTGGTTCGTGGCGATGTCGTTCATGCTCGATCACCCAGTGTGGAACTACGACCGAGCCCGTGTGTCCGCGAGGCTGACGAGCCACGCGATCGAATCACAATTGCATCCGATGCTGACGCGCAATGATCGCCCCGACGCGGCCGAGCTGTTCGAGCTTGCATGGAATGTCGCAGGGCCATTGGTGACGCCAACGCCTCGTGAAGCTGAGTTCACGGCTCACGCTCAGCAAGCGAAACTCGATCCGAGCTTAATTTTTGGCAATGACACTAATGCAGCCCAAAGATTCATGACGCATCCGCAGGTCATGTGGAAGCTCGAAAACCTGCGGCGGCATCGCGAACGCTTGCCATGAGCGAAGGTTCGTCCACCTCATAGGCGCGTTCACGGCCACGGTCCAAGCCAGGCGCTGCGGCATGGTTTACTGGCGACCCACGCAAATTAAAAGCCGCCACGCTGACGGTCTCAGACGGTCAGCGCGGTGATGGGTGGACTTCAGAATGCGGTTCGTGCGCGGGCAGGCGCGCGCGGGGTGTGGCCTGGGACAAGCGGGGCATCCCCTCCGACGCCCGCTACACCCCATTTTACGAATCATGTCCTAACTAATCGGCGACTTCACTCGTTATTGAACGCCGCAAAAGACAAGGGCTTACGAATCTCGTAGTGCTGCTCCAACTCCGCGCCGGTAAAATCCCAGCCCGCCGCCTTGGCGATGGCTGCGACAGCGTTGGCGTCCGTCGCGCCCTGAAGCTGCTGCTGCAGCGACTTGTCGTTTTTAACCTTGGCCATGAACGCTTCCAAATCTTTCTGACTCATAGAGATCTCCTTGAAGTGTGCGTTTGCGACGGCCCTCCAACACTGGCAAGCCCTATCAATAGTACTCCCATTGCCGCGCTTACCAAAGAGATTTACGAATCAATGTGTGATACCCCCATCTTGCGTCCAGACTTTCGCCAACAAATCGCTCGCATTCGACATGCAAAAGGCGCGGTCGTCGTTCGCAATGTAATCATCCACTCGTATGCCGTTGTTGACCACCGAAGCAGTGTGGGATGTCGCAGTGCGATTCTTGCCAGAGTTGCTCGCTGACACTCAACGCGAGCTGGAAAAATGTTCGTAAAAATACTGATTTAGATTGTTCCGCGATAGCGTTAGCGGTCGTCGCACCCCTGAGTTTCACTTGCAGCGACTTGGCGTCTCTCGACCAAAGAAGTAGAAATATACTACTTATAAACAAGAAACGACAAGTAAATCTGGACGCATTCTTCGCTACGCACTCGGTGTTCATCGTCGAGCAGATCGCCACATTCTTGCGACCGACAGTTGGTCCCGCGACCGTCACGGCGAGGCTGAATTACTACTCTCGCATCGGGTGTATTCGTTCAATTGTGCAATTGATCTATGCGGTTGTTCCTCACGGGCTGTCGGCTAATAAGGCACTGCGCCCGCAAGCTTCGTTGGCATTCAAACTAGATTGCGATATAGTCAACCTGTCCACTGCATTGGGGCAAACTCACATATGAACTCCCCGCAAACGAACATGCGCCTTTCGTTCAGTCCCAGTTCGCGACCAATAGTGCGAGGTCGACGCCGTCGACATGACCGTCGTTGTTCAAGTCAGCTGGGCAATTTTGGTCAGGACAGTTGCCCCAGGCGGCTAATATGTTGGCGAGGTCTGCGGCGTCGATTCGGCCGTCACAGTTGGTGTCTAGGCGCGAACAGTAGTCGCCAGCGCCCGCCCAGAAGCCGCCGTTGATCGCGAAAGTCCCGCCACCCATCGACGAGGTCGCAACCTGGCCAATGGTGCCATTCATGATGAACGCCCCTCCAGCGGAACTACCACCTCCGCCCGCTTGAACCGAGGCGATCAGATCGAAGGCTGGATGATCGGAACCGCCCTGCGTAAAGGCGCTATTGGCGAGCGCTGTGGAGATCAGCAAGCCACTGATGAGCCTGCGGCGAGCTAGCACAGGGGAACCGCCAGAACTGCGAGTGGAATTTATTGTTGGAACCATTGTGAACTTTCTTCGAAATGAATGTATTACCAGTGAATACTCAATGCGCTGAACTGCGGACAGAAACCATCGGGCAGTCGAGTGGTTGCGGGGTTGGTTTCATCAGAACTTCATGCCCTTGATAAAGCTGTTCGCCTTTACGGTGATGGCGTTAGCGTCGGAGGTGTTCTGCGCAAAGCGGAACTGAAGCGTGCCGGCGGTGGTGCTGTTGACCACGATACCTTTGACGAGCATTATGTCGATGGCTGCACCAGTGACATCGAAGCTGCGCGAGGTTGCGCTGGCTTCTACTAGGCCGCTTTGCACCGCAGCCGAAGTGCCATCGACGAACGCGGCGGTCCAGTTAATCGTCGCGCCTGACGGTGTGGTGAAGTCGAACTTGAAGTCCGGCGTGGAAGTAGCCGCGGTTACGATCACATACGCCTCGAACTCCCACACTTCATTCGCGCCGATCGAAAGCGCCAACGCGTCGTCGTCCTGAACGGTAATACTGGAGGCCACGCCTTCATCGGTCGTCTTGCGCACCAAGGTCGCGCTGTTTCCAGCGGCACCTGCTGCACCAGTCAAACCAGTTCCGCCTGCTGCACCAGCTGCGCCAGTGGCACCTGTTGCACCAGTCAAGCCAGTTCCGCCTGCTGCACCAGCTGCGCCAGTGGCACCTGTTGCACCAGTCAAGCCAGTTCCGCCTGCTGCGCCTGTGGCACCTGCGGTACCAGCTGCACCAGCGGAACCTGTCGCGCCTGCTGCACCATCAACACCGTTTGATCCAGCTGCGCCAGCGGAACCTGTTGCACCAGCTGCACCATCAAGACCATTTGATCCAGCTGCACCAGCGGAACCTGTTGCACCAGCTGCACCATCGAGACCGTTTGATCCAGCTGCACCTGCTGCACCATCAACACCGTTTGATCCAGCTGCACCAGCGGAACCTGTTGCACCAGCTGCACCATCGAGACCGTTTGATCCAGCTGCGCCAGCGGAACCTGCTGCGCCAGCTGCACCATCGAGACCATTTGATCCATCGGGGCATGCCTGGGTTCATTGTGCAGGCAGGAGCCTATGACGCAAACTTCGTGGGCCGGCCTTCAAAGGCGCCAATCAAGAACGAGTCGACCAACGGGCTGAAGAACCTGCGTGGCAGCATCAGTATGGCCCGCGACCAAACGGCCAACTCGGCCACGAGCCAGTTCTTCGTGAACCTCGGGGACAATGACTCCCTCGACTCGGTGGATGGTGAGGCCGGTTCCGCCGTATTCGGCCGCGTGATTCGCGGCATGGACATTCTCGATGCGATCGCCGCCTCGCCCACTGGGGATAAACTTGCAACCGTGCCGGGCGGTGGCTCCGTGCAGCTGCACAATGTGCCGCTTCAGACGGTCACCATTCTCTCGGCACAGCAGGTGACTTCTGGTGAGGCCAAGGGAACCGACGGTCCGGCATCCGTGATCGGTGCGCCGAACTCCCCGTTCACAATCGAGCGCTGACGAGGAACCGAGTCGCTCGCTGAGCTTGCGCGTATCGATGTTTGAATTGCGCGATCGCTCGCACAAGAAGTCCCGATTAAAATGCCAGTGATGAACGCATTCTGCGCATGGGACGGCGATACTTTGGTGCTGAATGTTCTGGGCAAGCCTGGCGCCAAACGCGACGCCATCGGCAAGGTGCAGGGCGCGCAATTAAAAGTCAGCGTGACGGCTCGTCCGCAATCCGGTCAGGCCACCGATCACATGCTTCGATTTCTCGCCGAGGAATTTGGCGTCGCCAAGTCCGCAATAAAAGTGGTGTTCGGGCAAACAAGCGTGAATAAACAATTGCGCATTCACGCGCCGAAAAAAATTCCGGCAGTGATCGCGGCTGCGTTGGAAATGTGATGCCAAGGATCCTGTGGATAGAAGTGTCTATATATGTAGATACGATCGTGACATCTCAATCCATGCCCATAGCCGAGTGGGCTTGCTCGGCGGTGGGGTAGTCACCCAGTGTGGCAGTGCGCACGCTCGGTCGCTGCGGGATTTCGCAGCTTGGCAACACCCTCATGCACTCGCAGTCTTCAACACCTGCGCCGCCTCTGTCCCCACCGCAACAAATCCTCGCCAACCTGAACGGACAGGGGGAGATTCGAACTCCCGATACGGTTACCCGTATACAGCATTTCCAATGCTGCTCCTTCAACCGCTCGGACACCTGTCCAGGGGCGACTAGTCTAGCGAGATGCCGACTGACGACAATCCCAACTCGCTGCTCGAGGGCATTGTGCTCATTGACAAGCCAGAAGGTCCGACGAGCATGCGCGTTGTCGAGCGTGTTCGCAGAGCTGCTGGTGGAGTGCGTTGCGGTCACGCGGGAACACTTGATCCACTCGCGACCGGCTTGCTCGTGATCGCACTCGGCCGCTTCACACGCACGCTTGCTCAACTCATGGGCGGCGACAAGCGTTACGAAACGACGATCGATCTCTCGGCGTTTACTGCTACGGACGATCGCGAAGGTGCTGCGACGAGTGTCGCGGTCGAGCATCCGCCATCGCTGTCACAAGTCGAATCAGCACTTGTTGCCTTCCGAGGCGAAATCATGCAAGCGCCGCCAGCGTTCAGCGCGGTCAAGATCGAAGGCCGTCGCTCGTATGACATTGCACGCAAGGCAATGAATCAAGGATTGACTGCGCAGATGAACGCTGACTCTGCGGCCCCCACGGCCCCTACTGCCCCCACCGCTCCCACCCAGCCCGCGTTGCGCCCCGCACGAGTTCACGAATTAGTCTTGCGCGATTATTCCTGGCCACTACTCACCCTCGACATTCACTGCGCGAAGGGATTTTATGTTCGCAGTCTCGCGCGAGATCTTGGTCGAGCGCTTCAGACTGGTGGACATTGCCGAACGATTCGCCGCACTTGGAGCGCGCCGTTTTCCATCGACAACGCCATCGCGCTCGACTCACTCCCCGTTCGACTTCGAGCGAGCGACTTGATCCAAACTGGCTGATTCCTTCGCTCCTTTGGTACGCCGAATATCTGCAGATCTCGACTGCACGATGAGCATGCCCATGCCAATGAGCAGCAACATGTCTGCGACATTGAAGACCCACGGAAAGAGTTCGGATCCTCCGCCCGGCCAATGCAATCCAAATGGAAGATTGCGCCGCGGCAACATATATAGAAAGTCGCGAACAGCCCCGAAGACGATGCGGTCATACAAGTTGCCGATACCGCCTGCCAGGATGAGACCGATTGCGATATGCGCCCACAACGAACTTGCGCGAGTCCACCATCCAAACATGGCGATCGCTACTGCGACGGCGATCACGGTGAATCCGATCAAGAACCCACGCGCATTCTGTCCGATTCCAAAAACCGCGCCGTGATTGATCACCAGATGAAAGTCGAGAAGATCTGGAGAGATCACAGAGATTCCACGGTGCCACGGAATGCGATATGAAGGATCGGCAACTTGCTCACGCGGTTCCAAGACAACTGGATCGCCCGCGACGACCGCGAACGCTGCGGACTTCGACCAGAGATCGACGCTCAAAGCGATGACCGCCACCATGAGAAGTGTGATCCAAGCTCGCGGCGAATGCCACGCCAGAACATCTGGGTTCACACGCGACCCCGACTGCGCTCCGCGATGCGCTCCGACTCAACTGTGTATCTCGCCCAGGGCTTCGCATCCAATCGACCTTTGGGAATCGGCTGACCGCTCATCAAACACAATCCATATGTGTGATCCTTGATTCGAGCAAGTGCATCATCGACTTCGCGCACCAGTTGACGATCAAGATGAGCGAATTCCAAGGCGAAATCCTGGTCAAAAGTGTCCGTTCCGATATCTGCCATATGCAGCGGCATCGTCGAAAGATTTCCGTCGTTGCTCTTGAGCGCTTCCTTCTCGGTCAATTCGACACGACCAACAAGATCGGAGCGAACCTTGAGAAGCATCGTGTGATATCGCTCGAGATCGCGGTCAGACAATTTCGTTCGTCCCAGTTTCAAAGGCCGCGCATCCTCCGTATTCGCAGCGGCTTTGGCCAGTTTGCCCGCACCCTTCTTCTTGGGAAGTTTGATTCCCTTCATCGAAAGCACGCGCACACGGCGACCGTTGATCATCACAAATCCGGTCGGCGTCTTCTGCGCCAACACCGCTTGCACCGCTGCCTGGGCAACCGTCGATGCATGTGCAAAGTCAATCTTCTTCTTCGGTTCCTTCGAACGATCATTTGGACGCGGCGCCTTCGCCTTCACTCGCGGCTTGGCGATCACCGGAGGTGGCGCGCCCTTGGACCGCTTGGGCGGTGGCGGCGGTTCTCCAACGATGCTCTTGGGCATCACATAAACCTTTTTCGGTGGCGGCAACTTTGTCAACTGCGGCGCAGTCGGAGGCGGTTGCTTCTTGCCAATCACATTTGGCATTGGCTTGACGGCTGGCTGCTTGAGGGCGGCGACCTTCTTGGCGGCCTTCTTGGCGCCCTTCTTGGCGCCCTTCTTGGCCCTTTTCTTCTTGTCCTTCTTTGATTGCTTCTTCGCAGCGTTTTTCTTAGATGCCATGATTGCTCCTTCGACTGTGGGATATGCGGGCTCTGGAGCCGATGATCGACTCCTGTGCTCTCGCCCGAATCCCAATCAAGGTCATCGAGAGCGGAAGCCGTGTATTGTAGTGTTTTTTCAGTAAAAGTCAATCGGACGACGCTCTAGGTTCGAGGTCGACCCGATCCAATCTTGCGAAACTTCTCGTATCGCAAGCGCACGAGTGTTTCAGTATCCATGCGGGTCAATTCATTCAACTGCTCGACAATCCATCCCTGCACCGCGGCCGCCGTGGCTTTGGGATCGCGGTGCGCACCGCCGATTGGCTCGTGGATGACATGATCGATCAAACCATTGGCCAGGTTGTCCTTGGCCGTCAACGCGAGGGCCTTTGCGGCAAGCGGATTCGTGCGCTCATTGGCCTCTTTCCACAGAATTGCAGCGCAGCCTTCGGGAGAAATAACTGAATACCAAGCGTATTCCAGCATCGCGATCCGATCAGCCACTGCGATGCCCAGCGCTCCGCCCGAGCCACCTTCGCCAATCACGACAGTGACAATTGGCGTTCGCAGTCGACTCATCTCGCGCAGGTTCACCGCGATCGCCTCGGCCTGACCACGCTCCTCGCTCTCGATGCCGGGATATGCACCCGGAGTGTCCACGAGGGTCACGATCGGCACCCTGAACTTCTCGGCAAGCTTCATCTTTAAGAGTGCCTTGCGATAACCCTCGGGATTGGCGCAACCGAATCGGCACGAAATACGCTCTGGAGTGGTACGCCCCTTCTGGTGACCAACCAAGAGCACCTTCCACGGGCCGATTCTCGTGAATCCCGTGACAATCGCTGGGTCATCGCCGAAGCGACGATCTCCGTGCAGTTGGCTGAAGTCTCGACACATCAGATCGACATAATCAAGCGTCTGCGGCCTGGCGGGATGGCGTGCGACGCGCACGGTTTGCCATGGGGAAAGATTGGCATAGGTGTTGGTCAGGATTGTTTGACGAGTCGAAAGCAATGTG
>Ga0209284_10002778_pt1 | contig 23073 bp, 26 predicted proteins | sample FRY03_FD_187211 | JGI IMG/M metagenome (GOLD analysis project Ga0209284, IMG submission 187211) | Freshwater microbial communities from Lake Fryxell liftoff mats and glacier meltwater in Antarctica - FRY-03 (SPAdes) (version 2) | ecosystem: Environmental > Aquatic > Freshwater > Ice > Glacier...
AGTTGGCCGAGTTGCAGGAAGCTGGCTTTGACTTGGGTCTGACAGGCTTTAGCGCCGAAGAGTGGGACAAGCTCATAGCCGGTGACCCCAGCAACGACGGATTGACCGACGAGGACCAAGCACCCGAGGTGGCCGAGACGGCTATTTCAAAAACTGGCGACATCTGGATCCTAGGCGAGCACAAGCTGCTATGCGGGGACGCCACCAAGGCCGAGGATTACAAGGCGCTGCTGGGCGACGAGTTGGTGGATATGACTGCCACCGATCCGCCCTACAACGTCAACTACGCCAACACGGCCAAAGACAAGATGCGCGGCAAGGACCGCCCAATTCTGAACGACAACATGGGTGCTGACTTTGGTGGTTTTTTGCAAGCGGCATGCCAGAACATCTTGGATGTCACCAAGGGCGCCGTCTACATCGCCATGTCCTCAAGCGAGCTCGATACCTTGCAGGCAGCGTTTCGCGCAGCAGGTGGCAAGTGGTCCACCTTCATCATCTGGGCCAAAAACACCTTCACCATGGGGCGCGCCGACTACCAGCGCCAGTACGAGCCTATCCTCTACGGTTGGAAGGACGGTGCCCAGCACTACTGGTGCGGTGCACGCGACCAAGGTGATGTGTGGCAGATCAAGAAGCCGCACAAGAACGATCTTCATCCAACCATGAAGCCAGTTGAGCTCATGGAGCGTGCGGTGCGCAACAGCAGCAAAACACGCGACATCGTGCTCGACCCGTTCGGCGGTTCCGGCACCACCCTGATCGCCTGCGAGAAAGCAGGCCGTCGAGCCCGGTTGATGGAACTCGACCCCAAGTACTGCGACGTTATAGTCCGGCGCTGGCAGGACTTCACTGGACAGCAAGCGGTGCGTGAGGACGATCAAATCAAGTTTGACGACATGCGTGCGGTTCTGTCTGATGTGGCAGTGGCCGTCGCGCCACTTTAATTGGCGAGGTTAGCCCGCCGGTTTATCGCTTGCAGCGGGTTTGGCAGCTTCCTCGACGTTTGCTTCTGGCTTGTAATCGCCAATCACCTCTTTGAGAGGGCAAAAGCCGACAGCGGGGCACTTGTTGCAGGTTGCCATTAATGCAATTGGGCACAGAGTCATAGGACCCCCTTGTGGTGATGACCAAACAAAATGATGTCATTTACATTTTGACACTTTGGCGGCCTAAGCGCCAGAGGACAAGCCCCCCAACGCTTGGGCGTCCAAAACTGCTGAGCACCTGATCAGGTGCCAGACCAGATCAGCGCGAGGTAGGGAGCGAGATATAGGGCGAGACCCTGTAGACCCGCTCACCACCCACTTCTTTGACGGAGTCGATGGTCAGGCCCAGCTTCTTTTTCAAAGCACCGGCCATGCAGCCTCGCACCGTGTGCGCCTGCCAGCCAGTGGCCTCCACCATTTGCGCAAGGGTTGCGCCTTCAGAGCGTTTCATCAGTTCGACGATGACCGACTGTTTGCTACCTTCGCGCTTGGGCTTGGACATTTGCTCGATGCCGATGGCATGCAACCCAGCCTTGGTGATTGAAAAGATCGTGTTGCCAGACGGCCCTTTGCTGTGCGGTCGGATCAGGCTTTCGTTGCCTAAGCTGGTCAGCACTTTGATGAGAGCCCCTCCTTTGAGGTTGGGCGGGAAGTCAGCAAGCAGCTGTTGTGGGTGGTTAGCCGCTGCGGTGAGGAGCAAGGTCTGGCTGGGTGTGAGTTTCATGTGGATCTCCGCATTCAATTGTTGGCTGCTGCGCTTGATCGCTGCCCCGCTTCAAAGGCGGCGGTCAGGGCGGCTTTGATACCCCAGACGCTGACGTCCTGGAAGTCCAGGCTGTCGCTGTTGCGAGTTGCCAGTGTGTCGATGTACAGGTGCTCTGCGGCTATCTGGTTGAGCAGTTGCTCTAGGGTTGTTTTGGACATTTGATGGGTTCCTTTTGGGTTTGGTTGGTGACGTTTGTATGAACGCTCTGAACACAAGTAAAGCCAAGCACTTCAAGCGATAAATCGCTGAATCTTTCAATCTTTTTAACAACTGTCGACTTCATGCCACTGTCAGCACCTACTCCTTGCAGACACCCCGGTTGTGGTGCTGTGTTGGCTAAGCCCGGCTATTGCGATACCCATCGCAAAGCGGTGCACCGCGACTACGGCCGTGCCCGCAGAGGCTTTGATGTGGAGTTGGGTTTTTATCAATCAGTCCAGTGGCGTGCGGTGCGTGCTGCTTTCCTGCGTCAGCACCCGTTGTGCTGCGCGTGTGAGCAGCGTGGTCGTGTGGTGCCAGCCGTAGTAGTGGACCACGTGGTACCGATCAAACAGGGCGGTGCTCGGTTTGATCCTAAAAATCTACAATCGTTATGCGTGTCTGACCACAACGCCAAGTCCGCAAAAGAGCGCGCACAGCACCGTACAACGCATTAAAAGTGGGTGAGGCCGGTGGACCCCTAGGGGGGTCAAATCTCTGCATCTTGAGGTCAGAGATGCGTGCGCTTGCACAGATTTTTGCGCGTGCAAATTGGAACCTAGGGGGGATGCCCATATCAGGCAGCCTGATGCCAGGCCTGGCCGGTGGGTTTTTCGAGTTGGTCAGTTCAGATCGGCGATGAACTTTTCGATATTGATTGCTTTGGATTTACCCACCGAGCGAATGATGGAGTTGGCGACGTTTTCTTCAACGACGCTGTTCCATTTGGAAAAGCTCTTGTCAGTCACGCTCTTGTCGAACGCAGATCGGACCGCCTCGCGCCCAGCCTTCAGATCAGACGCGAGAGCGGACTGAACGAGGCATTTAGCGATGACGTCGGCTTTGCGCACTGGGAGTTTTCCGGTGTGTTTGAAGCCTCCATATTAACGATTATCAAAGACTGAACCCAGATGGCCGGACGAAAACCACTCCCCACGGAGATCAAAAAGCTCAGGGGAACCCTGCAAAAGTGCAGGACCAACCTGCATGAGCCACAGCCTCAAGGGGATCTGGTTGCGCCGCCCGAGTACATGTCAGATGGTGCCAAGCAAGCCTGGCGCTATGCCATTGATAGCGCGCCCGAACATTTGCTGCGCAAACTCGATATGTCGGTGCTGGAAGTCTGGTCCTGCGCTGCAGATTTGTACCGCAAGGCTCAGATCGGCATTATTAAAACAGGCCTATTGATCAAAGCGCCGAACACCGGTGTGCCAATGCAGTCGCCGTACCTAGCCATTGCGAACAAGCAGGCCCAGATCATGACCAAGGCAGCGGTGGAGATGGGATTTACGCCTGCTTCACGTTCGCGTATCACACAACCCACAGAGACCGAGATTGATCTCGATCCTTGGGCGGACATTGCAGGCTGAGACTGAACTTTGGCGACCGAGAATTACGTTGATGTTGCCCGCAAGTATGCGCAGGCAGTCGTTGCCGGTGACATCCCGACTTGCAAATGGGTCCAGCGGTCATGCCAAAGACAGTTGAACGATCTGGCAAAGTTCAAAGGCAAGGCCAGCCCGTATCAATTCAACCCGAAACTCACCGACAAGGTCGGGCGGGAGTTCCATCCAGCCGACAACTTGTGCGCATTCATTGAGCGTCTGCCCCACGTCAAAGGACCGCTGGCAGGCGAGACGATCAAGTTGGAACCCTGGCAGGTGTTCATCCTGACCACCGTGTTTGGCTGGGTCAAGCCCGATGGCAACCGCCGCTTTCGGCGCTCGTACATCGAAGTACCCCGCGGCAACGCCAAGTCGACCTTGTCGTCTGCGCTTGCGCTGTACATGCTAGCCGCCGACGGCGAAGGCGGTGCCGAGGTTTATTCCTTGGCCACCACCCGCGACCAGGCGCGCATCGTTTTTGGTGATGCGCAGACCATGGCTCGCAGGTCTCAAGGTTTCAGGACCCGGTTTTCTGTCAATGTCGGCGCTCACAACATGAACGTACTGCAGACCGGCTCCAAGTTTGAAGCGCTCTCCGCCGAGGGCTCGACCCTTGATGGTCTGAACATTCACTTTGGCTGCATTGATGAGTTGCACGCTCACAAGACCCGCACCGTCTATGACGTGGTGGAGACCGGTACTGGCAAGCGAGACAACTCGCTCCTTTGGGTGATCACCACCGCTGGCAGCAACCGCTCCGGCATTTGCTACGAGGTCCGGACCTTTGTGACCCGGCTGCTCGATGGCGTGTTCGAGGACGACAGCCAGTTTGGCATCGTCTATGGCCTGGATGACGGGGACGACTGGACCCGCGAAGAGTCGCTGATCAAAGCCAATCCCAACTGGGGCATCTCGGTGCGCCCGGAAATTCTGGGACCGCTGCAGGCCAAGGCCATGCAGTTGCCCAGTGCGATGAACAACTTTAAGACCAAGCACTTGAACGAGTGGGTCAACGCCGACACCGCCTGGATGGACATGCGCTCCTGGGACGCCTGTGCCGATCAGGACCTCGCCATTGAATCGTTTGTGGGTCAGCCCTGCTGGATCGGATTGGACTTGGCCAGCAAGACGGACATTGCCGCCTTGGTGATTGTGTTTGCCCATCCCGAGATGGCCGATGCGTTCGCGGTCTTTGGCAAGTACTACCTGCCCGAGGACACGGTCAACGCCAACGGCAACAGCCAGTACCCGGGCTGGATGCACACCGGGCGCCTGACCGTGACGCCGGGCAATGTGATTGATTTCAGTTGGATCGAAGCGGATCTGAACGACCTGTCCTCGCGATTCGCGGTGCAGGCCGTCGCCTTTGATCCGTTTCAAGCGACGCAACTCTCGACCCGGATGATGAGTGAGGGTCTGCCCATGATTGAGGTGCGTCCCACTGTGCTGAATTTCTCCGAGCCGATGAAAACGTTAGAGGCCCTGGTGCTGCAAAAGAAATTGGTTCACGACGGCGACCCGGTGCTGGGCTGGATGGTCAGCAACGTGGTGGCCCACCTGGACGCCAAAGACAACATTTACCCACGCAAGGAGCGAGCAGAAAACAAGATCGACGGCATCGTCGCACTGATCATGGCGCTGTCGCGCGCTTTTCTACCGGGAGACTCGGTGGTGCTGGGATCCGACTACGAACTGATGTTGCTCTGAACCTATGGGACTGCTTAGCTTTTTTGATCGCTTGCGTGGATCCGGTGGATCTGGTGGATCTGGTGGACCCAACGCCTCCGGCGGAGATCGCTCGCCATGGGGTGACTTCTTTTTTGAGTCGGCTTCTGCCCGCACCAGCAGCGGCATGCGCGTCTCACCCGACAGCGCGCTGCGCCTGGCTGCGGTCTATGCCTGCGTGCGCATCCTGGCCGAGACCATGGCCTCACTCCCCTTGGTGATCTACCAGCGCCGCCCCGATGGTGGCAAGGACAAAGTCACCGACCACTGGCTCTACCGCTTGATGGCCAAGCGGCCAAACCGGTTTCAAAACCCTTTCGAGTGGCGCGAGATGCTGCAAGGCCACCTGGCTTTGCGCGGCAACGCTTACAACCAGATCATCACCAACCCGCGCGGCGAGATCATCGAGTTGATGCCGATCCACCCGGACCGGGTCAAGATCGAGTTGCTGCCCTCCGGTGAATACCGCTACCGCGTCACTGACCGCTCGGGCACGGTGGTCATCATGCCCAGAGGCGAGGTCTGGCACCTACGCGGCCTGTCCTCAGACGGTTTGATGGGCATGAGCCCGATTGAGCTTGCCAGAGAAAACCTGGGCATGGCACTCGCTGCCCAGGACTACGGCGCACGCTTCTTTGCCAACGACGCCAAGCCGACTGGCGGCTGGATTGAGTTTCCCGGCTCGTTCAAGGACTCTGAGGCCAAGAAGGTGTTTCGTGAGTCCTACCAGCTGGCGCAGTCCGGTGCCAACCGGGGCAAGGTCCTGGTGCTGGAAAACGGCATGAAGTTTCATGAAGTGGGGGTCACCAACAAAGACGCCCAGTTTCTGGAGCTGCGCAAGTTTCAGATCACCGACATTGCTAGATTGTTTCGTGTGCCGCCACACATGATTGCCGACCTGGAGCGCGCCACCTTCTCAAACATTGAGCAGCAGAGCCTGGAGTTTGTCATGCACACCATGACACCCTGGGCTGAGCGCTGGGAGGCCAGCATCGAGTCCGAGTTGCTGCTTGAGAGTGATGACATCGAGATTGAATTTGATTTCGCCAACCTGATGCGCGGCGATGCGGCCAGTCGCTCGAGCTACTACCAAAGCGGGATTCAAAACGGCTGGCTCACGCGAAATGAGGCGCGCATGGCAGAAAACCTGAACCCGCTCGATGGGCTGGACCAGCCACTGCGCCCGCTCAATATGGTTGAAGAGGATGCTGCAGAGGATTTGGAACACAGCGCACAAGCAGGAGCACAAGAAAAAGTGGCAGAGCCATCGGCGCAAGAAAAAACCGAGCTCCCGATGGACGCCAGTAAAGCGCGGCTCAACGGTCGATTGAACGCCCTTGTTCAAACGACCTCCGAGCGACTTGCGCGCCGTATAGGACGATCAGGACACCTCGCAGACAAAGACCTCTTGCTGATCTCACAAGCCTTGGCCGTACCGCTAGATCGGGTGCAGTTATGGGCAAAAAACCAAACAACCGAGCCGCCAGATCAAAAGCAGCTCACCCAATCACTTGTCTCACTCGGACTGAATGTATAAAAAATCAACTTATGAAAAACCAACTTTTAGTCGCCGAATTTTTGGCAACGCCATGGGCCTTGATGCCCGAGCGCTTGAGCGCACTGGCCGCTGTCATCTCCCGCTGGTCACAAGGCTCGCCTGCCAGTGACGCCGCGATGTTCCAAATCCAAACCGACCGTGTGCTGCGCGACACACGCAGGCAGACCTCGGCTGCCATCTCCGGCGGTGGCATTGCCGTCATCCCTGTTTACGGTGTCATCACCCAACGGGGCAACATGGTCGATGACGTCTCCGGCCCCGGCATGGTCAGCACGCAGTTGGTGACCCAAATGCTCAGACAAGCCGTTGCCGATGATGCGGTCAGTCAGATCTTGCTGGACATCGACAGCCCTGGCGGCAGTGTCTACGGCGTCTCTGAGCTGGGCGATGCCATCTTGAGTGCCCGCGCACAAAAACCCGTGGTGGCGATTGCCAACAGTCTGGCGGCTTCGGCGGCTTACTGGGTGGGCTCCCAGGCCAGTGAGTTCTACGTCACCGCTGGCGGCGAAGTGGGCTCCATTGGCGTGTGGCAAGCGCACTTTGACTACTCTCAGGCGCTTGCTGCCGAGGGCGTCACGCCCACGTTGATTTCTGCGGGCAAGTTCAAAGTGGAAGGCAACCCCTACGCCCCGCTGAGTGAAGAGGCGCAGGGCTTTATGCAATCCCGTGTGGACGACTATTTCCTGGGCTTCACCAAGGCCATCGCCAAAGGCCGAAATTTGCCAATTGCCCAGGTCCGAGACGGCATGGGCCAGGGGCGGGTGTTGGGTGCAGATGCGGCTTTGGCACACAACATGGTGGACGGCATTGCCAGCTTTGATGAGGTGGTGCGCAGAATGCAAAAAGACGCGTCGTCAAGTGCCAAGTCCAGTCCGCCCGCCAAGCCCAAAACCTCCCGCTTGGCCCAAGCCCGCAGTGAACTTGGAATTTTGTAATTTGGACTTCTTAGAAGTGGCTCCGTTGAGCGACTTCAGTCCGAGCGGCGGCCCGTAGGTCGCAACCTTGACGCGCGAACAGCTTGCGCAATTTTTCAATCATTTTCATCCCGCCACCCAAGAGGTGGCTTTTTTACGTCTGGAGAAACCCAAATGAGTAAGCAATTGCGCGAGCTTCAAGCTCGCAAGTCTGACCTTGTCAAAGAGGCGCGTGCCTTAACCGACATCGCCGCCCAAGAAAACCGCGATCTAACGGATGAGGATGTCATCAAATTCGATGGACTTAAGAGTCGAATCGAAGCCACTTCGGCGGCGATTGACCGCGAATCGGCTTTGATTTCAGAGGAGGCCCAAATGAGCACGCATATGGGCATCCATGTAGGCGCTGGTCATGGTTCCGCTTTTTCCAGTGTGATGGTGAGCGACAACCGCGAGACGGACCCCAAACATGGCTTTCAGAGCCTGGGTGACTTTTTGCAAAACGTCTGCCATGCGCAAAAGCCAGGCAACCCGATTGACGATCGCTTGCTGATTGGCAGCGGTCGTGGTGCTGCCGCCCCAGCCACCTTTGGCAGTGAAGGCTCCGGTCAGGACGGTGGCTTCTTTGTACCACCCCAGTTCTCCCAAGAGATCTTCCAGTTGTCATTGGGCGAAGACTCGTTGCTGCCCCTGACCGACAACGTGGAGATCAGCGGCAACACCATGGCTTTCCCCAAGGATGAGACAACGCCCTGGGGCACCAACGGCATCCGTGCTTACTGGCAAGGCGAAGCGGCTCCTTCGGTCACCACCAAGCCCGTGTTGGGACTGTCTACTTTGCGGCTTAAGAAGTTGATGGCTTTGGTACCAACAACCGACGAGTTGTTAGAAGACGCCAACGCCCTGTCAACCTATCTCCCGGAAAAAATAGCCCACTCCATTCGCTGGAAAACCAATGAATCCATCCTGTTTGGCTCGGGCTCTGGTGTACCGGTGGGTGCACTGAGTTCGGGTGCCACGGTCACCGTGGCCAAAGAGACCGGCCAGGCGACACAAACGCTGCTGCCGCAAAACTTGGCCAAGATGATTGCGCGACTGCCCTCAGGCAGCCTGGCCAATGCGGTATGGATCGTGAACAACGATGTGCTGCCAGCATTGTTCACCCTGACCTTGGGTAACTACCCGATCTACTTGCCCACCGGATTGAACGTTGGCGGTATGCAGGTATCACCCTACGGCACGCTGCTGGGCCGCCCGGTGTTTGTGTCGCAGCACGCCAACACCTTCTCGGGCCAAGGTGACATCTTGCTGGTGGACCTGAAGTACTACCAGACGATTACCAAGTCCGGTGGCATGCAAACGGCAACAAGCATGCACCTGTACTTCGATGCTGATCTGACAGCGTTTCGAACGACCTTCCGCATGGACGGCCAGTCCAAGCTGAGTAGCCCCATCACGCCAGCCAAAGGCAGCGCCACGATGTCGCCGTTTGTTCAACTTGGCGCTCGCTAAACCCCAGACCTCAAAGGAGAAAACATATGTTTCCCAACGCAAAAGGCAGCGAACTGCTCTCAATCCTTGCCACCATCGACCCTGCCGCGCAAGCGGCAGGAACTGTCACCACGGGCTGGATTTCTGTGGCCAACCACCACGGGCTCCTCTCCTTGGTTCAGACTGGCGTGCTCGGAACCAGTGCCACAGTGGATGCGAAGTTTCAGCAAGCGGTTGATGCCACTGGCACCAGTGCCAAGGACATCACTGGCAAAGCGATCACCCAGATCGTCAAAGCCACAGGCGAGAACAAGCAGGCGCTGATCAACGTTAAGCCCGAGGAACTCGACACGGTCAACGGCTTTGGCTTTGTTCGCCTGTCACTCACTGTCGGTGTGGCAGCAAGTCAGACTGCTGCGCAAGTCCTGGGCGTCAATCCGCGAGAGCTCCCTGCCCATGCAGGGAATCAGGCGGCTGTTGTGCAGATCGTCTAAATGCCGCTGCAACTCGTTTCAGCTCCAGCCGGGGAGCCGATCACGCTTCTTGAGGCAAAGCAGCACCTGCGGGTGGATGTCGATGACGATGATGCGCTGATCGGCTCGCTGATTACGGCAGCCCGCCAAGCAGCCGAGACTCGCACCGGCAGGCAGTTGATGACTGCCCGCTGGAGGTTGGTGCTCGATGCCTTTGCGGGTGCGTTAACCATGCATGTCCCTAGCGATGCGTCCTTCAGCCTGCCCGGACACGCGATCCTTATTGCGAAATGCCCAGTGCAGTCTTTGGTGAGCATCGAATACCTAGACATGAATGGCAGTGTGCAGTTGATGCCAGCAGGTGATTACGTGTTGGACGCGGCCTGCGAGCCTGCGCGACTCACTCCGGTATTTGGAAAGACTTGGCCCCCGACTCTTCCACAGATCGGTTCTGTGATCGTCACCTTTGACGCAGGATACGGCGCAGGCTCCTCAGTGCCCGAGGGCATCAAGAGTTGGATCAAGTTGCGTGTGGGAAGTCTCTACGGACATCGGGAGGAAATGGCAGTGCTAACGCGCGGTCGCATCGACTCGTTGCCCTTTGTAGATGGTCTTTTAGACGGCTACCGCGTGAGCGTTGTATGAGCTCAGTCAGTGCTGGCCAGTTGAGCCATCGTATTTGCATCCAGTTGCCCACCGTTGCAAAGGATGTATTGGGTGCGCCGACACACACCTGGAGCGATATGGCGACTGTCTGGGCAGATATCCAACCGATATCAGGGCGTGAGGCGCGTATTGCAGATCGTATAGCTGCGGTGGTGAGTCATCAGATTACTGTGCGTCACAGATCCGAATTCAACGACCCCAAGAGCGTTGCACAAATGCGAGTTCTATTTCGAGAGCGCGTTTTTTCTATCCACGCAGCCCTACATGTTGACGAGGCCAATGTCTCGGTCATGCTTTTGGCAAGTGAGGGGGCACGCAATGGCTAGGGTTGAAACAGTTCGCATTGAAGGACTGGCACTACTTGATCGTGCACTTCGTGATCTTCCTGAGCGTGTTGCAAATCGAGGGCTCAGGGCATCGGTTTACGCAGGCGCAAAGGTTATACGGGATGAGGCGCGTGCTCAAGCTCCAAAAGCTGCGCAGTCGCTTGGCGCTAAGCAACCACCACCTGGAACGCTAAAGCGATCGGTGATCATGAAGCACGTTCGCGAGCTTTCAGGCGGGGGTCGCCAGACGTTTTACGTTCTGGTGCGCTACGGCAAGAAGTACCGCAATCAAGGCAAGCGCGGCACCTTGTCGCAGGATGCTTGGTACTGGCGCTTTGTTGAGTTCGGTACTCGCAAGATGGCTGCCAGGCCATTCCTGCGTCCGGCACTGGAGTCTCGTCGCCGCCAAGCCGTTGATGCCATCAAGCAGCGATTGACCCAGCGCATCGAGATAGAAGCGCGAGCCTTGAATGGTCGATAGTGATACAGGATTTTTGATGCAGGACTTCTATGACGCGATCAAACATCTGGCCGCTGGACAGGTGTACGCCATCGTTGCACCTGCGGATGCGCAGTACCCCACGCTTGTCTACACCCCTGTAGATCAATCAAGTGTTGCATCCCTGGACGGACCCAACCAGCTGCGGCGCTCGAGGGTGCAAGTTGATGCCTACGCCCAAACGCTGGTCGCTTGCGAGCAATTACAAGACCAGGTTCTCTCGGCCTTGCTGGACAGTATCAAAACGGTGGCCGATGTACGCATGGGTCTTACCGATTTCGATGATGAAGCCGGTACCTACCGGGTATCCGTGGACTTCACCTACTACCGGTCACGGTAGGTAGATTTTTTAATTTTTTTCATGGAGGCCTTCTATGCCTAGTACTGCCATCACCGCGCAGGGCATCGCCATTGCCCGGTTTGGAGCCACAACCTTTGAGACCATCCCCAACGTAGTCTCCTTTCAGGGACCTGGGGGACAGGCTTCTGTTATTGACGTCACCAACCTTGCCTCAACGGCCAAAGAAAAGAGAGTCGGTCTTCGCGATGAAGGCCAACTCTCGCTGAGCCTGCACTTCAATCCTGACGACACGGTCCATCAGGGCCTTCGTACCGATCGAGCCAACCGCGTGCGCCGCCAGTTCAAGATCACCTTCACCGACACCACACCTGCTGCTATATGGACTTTCTACGGCTACGTTACACAGTTCAGTGTTCAAGGTGGTGTGGATGCCGTGGTTGAGGCGAGCGTCACTATCGAAATCGACGGCGACATCACAGAGGCATGAAGACTATGAATATCCTTACAAAAGAGGCCATCCTAGCGGCCGATGATCTGCCGCGCGAAACCGTCCTTGTGCCTGAATGGGGTGGTGATGTCTATGTCCGCACCATGAGTGGCACCGACCGCGATGCCTTTGAGAGCAGCCTGATTGCGCGCGATGGTGCAAAGGAAGGTCGCATGGAAAACGTTCGAGCCAGGCTTGTTGCGTTGACCCTGTGCGACACAAGCGGAACGCGGCTGTTTGAGGAAGGTGACATCGCCGCTCTTGGCCGCAAAAGTGCACGCGCGCTGGACCGGGTGTTTTCGGTAGCCCAGCGTCTCAACGGTATCGGTATCGAGCAGGCTGAAACAGCAAAAAAGGACTAAAGGCCAATCCCACTCGTCGCTTCGCTTTTCGCTTGGCGCTTGCGCTGGGCATGCCGGTTCGTGAGCTATTGCAGCGGATCGGATCAGACGAGATAACCGAGTGGATGGCCTTCTACAAACTGGAGCCTTTTGGCGACATGCGTGCTGATCTGAGAAGTGGTGTGATTGCGTCGACCTTTGCCAACGCCAACCGTACCAAGCACGCACGTCCTTTTACGCCTGAAGATTTCATGCCATTTGTCGATCGACCCGAGCCGGTTGTCGAGGCCCGTAAGGATGCCGCCCTTTTAAACGTCGCCCGTTTTAAGTCAATGTTTTCTCACAGGGTCAAAAAGCATGGCTGATTTAGGCTCACTTGTCGTCAAGCTTTCGGCGGAAACCTCTGAGTTTCGTGCCGATCTCGGCCGGACGGCGCGACTTTTAAATCGACATGCCAATGACATGAAGACCTCGCTACAGCAGGTCTCATCCATTGCCAGGACAACCTTTGCGGTAGCGATCGGTGCGACTTCGGTTGCAGCCTTGAGAGCCTTTGTCAGCCAGTCCATTGAGGCCGCTGCTGCGCTTCAGGGACTTTCGGAGCAGACAGGTGCAAGTGCTGTGGCCCTTTCAGGCTTTGCACCCGTGGCCACCATATCAGGAACAGCGATCGAGGCAATCGGCGCTAACCTGGCCAAACTCTCCAAAGGTTTAGCCGCAGTGGATGATGAGACTGCTGGGGCAACGAAGGCGCTTCAGTTTTTAGGTGTTCGCGCCAAAGATGCCATTGGGAATCTTCGTGATCCAGCAGAGGTCATGAACGATGTCGCGCTCAAGTTGGCAGCGTTTGAAGACGGCGCAGGCAAAACCGCAATTGCAATGGAGCTCTTTGGGAAGTCGGGTGCCACCATGCTCCCGTTCCTTAAAGATTTGGCGGAAAACCAAGACCTGAACATTCGCTTGACTGCTACGCAAATTAAGGAAGCAGACAACGCCTCTAAGGCCATGAGCCGCATGCGAGCAGAGTCGAATTTCGTTGCTCAGACATTGGTCATATCGGCTATTCCCTCGATGTCCGCTTTGGCACAAGAGCTCAAGCGTGTTGTGCTGGGGACGGATAACGCAGTGGAGGGAATTCAGCGCATGCGCGCTGAAGGTACGCTGACCAACTGGGCAGAGACAACGGCTCATGCGGTTGCTGTTGTGATTGATGCACTTAGGGGTGTTGGCCACACGATCAAATCGGTCATTGGAAGCTTCTCTGGCGTTTGGGCAGATATTGAGCTGGCTGGAACGTTCTTGGCTGGGGGCGCAGGGCTCAATCCGTTTTCGGATGAAAACCGCTCACGCTTGCAGGCAGCGCTGGAGAAGCGAAATGCCATCGTGGCGCAGTCCAACCAGAACTATGTCGATCTGTGGGACATGCCGCTTTTGGCAGATGCCGTCACCAAGCGGTTTGAAGAGATCCGCAAAGGCACTGAGGCTTCAAATTCCGCGACACAAGCAGCCACGCAGGCAGCCACTCCAAGAAAGCGGTTGAACTACAGCACGGCGACTGGTGCTGTCACGGCCAATGCAATGGCCGGAATGGACAGCGAGATTAAGCGTCTGCAAGGCCAGGTAGATGTCGAAAGCGCCATCCTCAAGGACAGGCAACGGGTCATCGACCTCTACGAAAGTCAGGGCTACCTGAGTTTCAAAGAAGTAACCCTGGCTCGACTGGCGGCTCAGGAGGATTTCACCGAAAAGCTTCGCGCGCTGTCTGCAGATGAAGAGGCGATCTTGCGAAGCGGCCTAGAGACAGTCGCCAAGACCACGCAGGACAAACTCAAGCTTCAAGATCGCTTGGCAGACATCACCCTCAAGCGACAAAGACTTGAGCGTGACGCGCAGCAGTCCAATTTGGAGCGCCAGATTCGCTTGCCCGGCGAGTCGATGAAGGAGTTGCAAGAGCAAGCAACCCGAGGGCTGAGCGAGCTCCGCTTCGTTGAAGAGCAGATCAAAACGCTGCGTGAGACGGGCGCGACCAGTGAACTGAGGTCATTGCAGCAGCTGGCAACCGCACGTCAAGAAAGCGGTCTTCAACTTGCCACCCTTGCAAGGCAAGCGCGTGAACTGGCTGATGCCGCTCCTGGGAACGAAAAACTTGCAGATGTTTTTACAAGGATTGAAGAGGCGGCGCGTCAGGCCGCAGATGGTGCATCGCTTTTGACTCTGCGCGTCAAGGAGATGTCTGATCCCGAGGCGGGCTTTGCGAAAGGACTTCGCTCCGTTGCACAAGAGGCTGAGCAAATCGGCAAGCAAATGGAGTCCGCCACCACCCGTGCATTTAACGGCATGACCGATGCATTGGTGAATTTTGTGATGACCGGGAAGCTTGATTTCAGGACCTTGGCCAACGCCATCATTTCGGACTTGATCAGGATTCAAATTCAGCGGGCAATCACACTGCCGCTGGCCAACGCCATGGCTGGCGTCTTTGGTTTTGCGAGCGGCGGTGTCATGACTTCCGCAGGCCCAACCGCATTGCGCAGCTATGCCAGCGGCGGTATCGCCAACTCACCCCAGTTAGCCCTTTTTGGGGAGGGCTCTCGCCCAGAAGCCTATGTACCGCTGCCTGATGGTCGATCAATTCCCGTGACCATGAGTGGTGTGTGGGGGAGCGGTGGCGCCGGGGGGGATGTCTTCAACATCTCCGTTAGTTTGACGGACTCAGGTGCATCTAGCCGTGGCGATGACCCAGGTGGGCGCGATTTGGGACGAGCGATTGCGAGTGCAGTGCGCCAAGAACTCCTTGCGCAAAAACGTGCGGGTGGTCTTCTTGATGGACGCAGGGGAATATAAATGGTCACCTTCACCCGGACCTTCACCTGGACCTTCACCTGGACCCCTTCCGTTGGTGCCAATTTGTCAATGCGTCCCACCGTGCGCCGAGTCTCCTTTGGCGACGGCTATGAGCAACGCCTGACTTTTGGGATCAATACGCAGCCGCAGGTGTGGTCTCTGGAGTTTCGCGGGCGCACCACCACTGAGGCCGCAGCGATTGACAATTTTCTTCGAGCCCGTGGCGCTGTCCAAGCTTTTGACTGGGCACCACCTGGTGGACTGCCTGCCAAGTTCGTCTGTGATGAATGGAGTCGCTCGGTGGACGAGCCCAACGTTGAGTCCATACGGGTAACGTTTAAGCAGGTATTTGATCTCTCATGACCAGTGTTGCCATCACTTCAGAAATCCAAAAGCTCGCGCCAAGTAGCGTGGTCGAGCTGTTCGTTTTGGATCTCGCGCTCTTTGGACAGGGGCCAGTGCGTTTTCATGCAGGTACCAATGCGCTGCAGCAACGCGTGGTCTGGCAGGGAAACGCCTACGAGGCTTTTCCAATCGAGGTCGAGGGGTTCGAGTTCAACGGCAATGGTCAGGTGCCAAGGCCGCGTTTGCGCGTGGCGAACGTCACCGGTGTGATCACGGCGCTTGTGCTCACCTATCAGGACTTGGTCGGTGCCAAGATCACACGCAAGCGCACGCTTGCGCAATACCTGGACGCAGTTAACTTTCCCGGTGGATCAAACCCAACTGCTGATCCTTTGGCGGAATTTGCCGACGATATTTACTACGTGGACCGAAAGTCGCGTGAGACAAGAGACGTTGTGGAGTTCGAGCTCGCCGCGTCCTTTGATCTTGAAGGCGTGACTTTGCCGCGCAGGCAGATTGTTCAGAACGTATGTCCCTGGCGTTACCGTGGAGCTGAGTGCAGCTACACCGGCGCGAGCTATTTCAATGCCAACGACCAATCGGTAGCGTCAAGCAGTCAGGATGCATGTGGCAAGCGACTAGCTTCATGCCAAGCGCGTTTTGGTCAAAACGCAGAGCTGCCATTTGGTGGTTTCCCGGCTGCTGGATTGATCCGCTGATGCTGACTGAGAACAAAGGGCTGGCAATGGCGCACGCTCGTGACGAATACCCGCGTGAATCGTGCGGCTTGCTCCTAATCCGCAAGGGGCGTGAGGTGTACCGACGATGCCGAAACATCGGCGTGGGCACGGATCAATTCGTTATCCACCCCGAGGACTTCGCACAAGCCGACGCGCACGGTCATATCGTGGGCGTGGTGCACAGCCATCCTGGTTTACCGCCAACACCGAGTCAGGCCGATCGGGTGGCTTGTGAGGCCAGCGGTTTACCGTGGCACATCGTCAGTTTCCCAAGCGGTCAATGGGGGCAAATTGAGCCTTCTGGCTATGTTGCACCGCTTGTGGGTCGTGAGTGGTCTCACGGTGTTCTTGACTGTTACGCGTTGCTGCGCGACTGGTTTCAGTTGGAGCGTGAGGTGGAACTGCCCAACTTCACACGCTTTGATGACTGGTGGAAACGTGGTGAGAACTTGTACATCGACAACTTCGAAAAAGTGGGCTTTGCGCAAGTGAAGCCAGAAGAAATTCAAGCGGGTGATTGCATCTTGATGCAGGTGGCGTCTCCCGTTCCCAATCACGCCGCCGTCTATCTCGGGGATGGGCTGATCCTGCATCACTTGCAGGGACGGCTTTCGAGCCGAGATGTCTACGGTGGTTACTGGCAAAAAGTTACAACGCACGTCATTCGATATGGTCACAGTCATTCTTCTTGGTGAACTCGGTCGTTGCTTTGGGCGCAGGCACAGCCTTGCTATTTGCTCGGCTGCCGAGGCGATTCGAGCGCTGTCGGCCAACTTTCCAACCTTTGAGCGCGAGTTGGTGGCCTCGGGTGAACGAGGGGTTGGCTACCGGGTGCTTGCTGGCCGGGATTCCCTGAGCTTGCAGCGCTTACACGAGCCCACTGGCTCCCAGCGCATCACGATTGCGCCGGTGGTGTCGGGTGCTGGTGGCGATGGTTTAGGTCAAATACTGCTGGGTGCAGCCCTTTTGGCTGTCGCATGGTGGAACCCACTTGGTTGGGCTGCATCGGGTGCGTTTCTGTCTCAGGCCACGCTCTACTCGGTGGGCACAGCCATGATTCTTGGCGGTGTGGCGCAGATGATCGCACCCACGCCCAAAGCCTCTGAGCCGTCTGAGCGTCCAGAAAACAAGCCCAGCTACAGCTTCAACGGTGCAGTCAACACGACCGCTCAGGGCCACCCCGTGCCAGTGGGATATGGTCGATTGATTGTGGGTTCAGCCGTGATCAGCGCTGGTATTGATGTCGACGAGATTCCTGCATGACTGATCTGATTATTGGTGCAGGCGGTGGGGGTAAAGGGGGCGGAGGTGCCAGCGCACGCGTGGCCCAAGAAGCGCCTGACAGCTTGCGCTCCAAAGCCTATGCTCGGGTTGTCGACCTCATTTCCGAGGGCGAGATTGAGGGTCTGGTCGATGGACTGCAATCTGTTTATTTGGACGACACACCCATACAGAATGCCGACGGTACAACCAATTTTTCTGGCGTGACGCTTGAGACCCGAGATGGCACCCAGCAGCAAAGCTACGTAGCCGGATTCTCTTCTGTCGAAAACGAGGTGCCCGTTGGTGTGGAGATCAAGGCGAGCCAATCCGTGGTGCGCTCAATCACTGATCCGGATGTGGATGCCGTCAGGATCAAGGTGAGTGTTGGTCAACTGACCAACCAAGACACGACCAATGGAGACCTCAACGCAAGCTCAGTCACATTCGCCGTTGACCGGCAGGTCAGTGGTGGCGGGTTTGTCGAAGTGATCAACGACACGATCTCAGGCAAGACCACGACCAAGTACCAGCGCAGTTACTACGTGCCACTCGCTGGTAGCGGACCTTGGGAAATCCGTGTACGACGCATCACAGCAGATTCCACCTCCAGCGCCATCCAGAACAAGACCTATCTGGACTCCTACACCGAAGTTGTTGAGAGCAAGCTGCGTTACCCCAACAGCGCCTTGGTTGCATTGAGGGTAGATGCTTCGCAGTTTTCGGCGATCCCTCGGCGCAGCTACGACATGAAACTGCTGCGTGTCCGTGTGCCGGTGAACTACGACCCTGGTACACGCGCCTACAGCGGCGTGTGGAACGGAACCTTCAAAATCGCATGGACCGATAACCCTGCCTGGTGTTTCTATGACTTAGTCACCAGCACCCGGTACGGCTTGGGTGGATACATCCCTGAGTCACAGGTCGACAAATGGGCGCTATACCGAGTAGCGCAGTACTGCGACCAATTGGTACCTAATGGACTGGGCGGTTTTGAGCCACGCTTTACCTGCAACCTGTACCTTCAGACGCGCGAGCAGGCTTACAAGGTCGTGCAGGACATGGCGTCAATTTTTCGGGGCATGGTGTACTGGTCGGGTGGTGCGATCACGGTCACGCAGGATGCACCCAGTGATGCGGTTTACCAGTTCGCCCCCGGCAACGTGGTGGACGGTGAGTTTGCCTACCAAGGGTCCTCCGCCAAAGCTCGTCACACCGTGGCACTCGTGACTTGGAATGATCCAGAGGATTTCTACCGTCAGAAGGTTGAATACGTCGAAGATGCCAACGGTATCGCCCGCTACGGGATTGTGCAAAGCGATGTGGTAGCGCTCGGTTGCACTGCGCGTGGTCAGGCCCACCGGTTGGGCAAGTGGCTTTTGTTCTCCGAACAATCAGAGTCAGAAATTGTCACTTTTCGCACGGGTTTGGAAGGTGCAGTGGTGCGCCCAGGCGATGTCATCAAGGTAGCCGATCCTGTGCGAGGCGGTATGCGACTAGGCGGTCGCATCGCCGGTGCAACGGTCGGCACTGTCACGATCGACCAAGAGTTGCCCGCAGATTTGCCATGGCGTCTTTCGGTTATTGTGCCTAGTGGCGTTGTTGAGGAGCGTCTGGTTGGGCCTGTATCCGGTCGCACTCTGACAGTGACAATACCTTTTAGCTCGCCCCCACAAGTTGATGCCATCTGGGTGCTTGCGTCCTCAATCATTGAGCCACAGCTTTTTAGGGTGGTCGCGGTTGCTGAGCGCGATCCGGGTGTCCATGAAGTAACGGCTCTGGCGCACAACCCTACAAAATATGCCTCGATTGAAGAAGGGCTCACACTTCAGCCACGCTCGATTGCTGTGCTCTCGGACATGCCACCACCGCCTACGGGGTTGGCAATGCAAGAGAGTCTGTACCGGGTGAAAGACCAGGCTCAAGTCTTGGTCCAAGTCTCTTGGGCCGAGGTTCAAACTGCCATTGCCTACCGGCTGTCTTACCGGGTCGCAGGTGGAAACTTCGTAAGCTTGCCACTGACCAGCGCCAACTACGCTGAAATTCGTGACGCCCAAGAGGGGCAGTACGAATTCAGTCTGAGGGCCATTGGCATCACCCGTAAGGAGAGCGTTCCCGCAACGCTCAGTGGGGCAGTGCTGGGCAAGACGCTGCCGCCATCGGACGTCACGGGATTTACGGTTCAGCGCCGAGTTTCAGACTTGATGATGGCCTGGGATGAACTGCCTGATGCTGACCTCTCAGGCTACGAGGTGCGCGTGGGTCCAGGTTGGGATAACGCGCAATTGGTGGCCAAGACATCAGGTACGCAGATGTTGCATGACCAAAGTGCAGCAGGTCAGTACCCGTATCACATCCGTGCGATTGATACGTCTGGGAATTACAGCGCGCATGTGACAACCTTTGTGCTGAATTTGCTTGCTCCGAGTACGGTTCGCCAGTTCGATGTTGTGCAATCGGCCAACCGTTTGGAATTTCGCTGGCAACCCAACCCTGAGCCAGAGGTGGTGGGCTACGAGTTGCGCGAAGGGGCGGCTTGGGACGCTTCGCTTTTCGTTGCCGAGGTGAAATCCACCAGCTACACGCTTCCTTCAGGCTTTGATGGTGAGCGTAAGTTTTGGATCAAAGCAATTGCGTCTCCCGGGATTTACAGCGACACCCCGACCTTTGTCTCGACGGTGGTGGCCCAACCCCAAAACGCCAATCTGATCCTCGCCCGCGATGAGCAGGCTCTGGGGTTTCCTGGCACCAAGCACTTCGCGTCGGTCGTCTCTGTCAATGGCCGCAATGTGCTGCGCATGAGCACCGGTGCCCAGACGGCTGAGTATCTGTTTGAGTTGGACTTGGTCTCACCCATCCGTGCCCAGAATACGCTGCTCAACAGTTTGGGTGCATCGGTTGATGACCGTACAACATGGCTGGAGGCGAACTTTCCTTGGGCCAGTGATGCTGCCAAACGCCAATGGGCTTATGACGGCGCCATTGCCAACGTGGACGCGCGGTTTCAAATTGCGCGTGAAGATGCGCTGCAAGCTGGAGAAATGTACGGCTGGCGGCTTAATGGTTCCACCGACGGTCTTGGTAACCCGTTGCTAAGCCAAGCAGCAAGCGTGACCTATGGTGCTGGCCGGTATGGTGATGGTCTGATGGTCAAGGACACGACCCGAGTCGCTTGGAGTGTGAGCATCCCAGAAGTCTTTCACACCTCATTCTGGTTTGCGCCATCTGAGATTACGACTTGTGTGATTTGGACGGCGACAGGTTCATCGGGGCAACTGCTCGTGGGCTATGACGCTTCAAATGGCTACTTTTTCTTGGAAGACCATCTCGCCAGGCGCGTGAACGCTCCGTTCCCTGCATCCATTGCTGACCGAATTTGTCTTGGCGTTTGTCAAACCGCCAGCGAGCGCCGACTCTTTGCCGCACGAATGGGCGGTGATGTTGAGTCCGCGAGCGCATCACTGTTACCGATTGGCCCGTTTACAAGCTTGCGTTTGTACTAGACCCAATTTATCCAAATTCCATCCCAACCGTGGCGCTGCTCTCGCAAGAGGCGGCGTCATTTTTTTTCAATGAGGACTGTCATGATTCAAGAATCCATGCAACTGTACGGCGCGATGACCCTCATCGTGCACCGTGCCAACGGCGAGGTTGAAACTGTTCACAAGGACAACATCATCGTCAACGCAGGCTTTGACTTCATTGCCGATGCCATCGGCAAGTCAGCAAGCCGTCCCGCTGTGATGGGCTTTATTGCGCTGGGCACTGGGACGACAACGGCCGCAGCAACGCAGTCGGCGCTGGTGACGGAACTCGATCGAAACGCTTCGACCTACGCGCACACAGTGGGCACCAAGACATTTGCTTTCACAGCTAACTTTCTGGCCGGTGATGGCACGGGTGCAATCACAGAGGCGGGGGTATTCAACGCTGCATCCGCAGGCATCATGTTTGACCGAGTGGTATTCCCTGTGGTCAATAAGGGTGCCGACGACAGCCTGACTGCTGTGTTCACCTTCACGATGAGCTGATCGATATGCCCGATACGGTGACGGTCACTGAAACCCAGGGAACTCGCTACACCTGGGCATCGGCTGGATTCACATGGTCGAGTACCAGTGCTGGGAAAAGCTGGACAGCAGCCTATCCAGCGGTCTATGGCATTGCTGTAGCCGCAACGCTTGCCTTTGTCCAAGCTGGATCGCGAAGCTGGACAAAGCGTTCTAGTGAAAGCCTTCCAATTTCAGAGGGGCGAAAAAATATATTTACCCTGCGTGAGTCTGAGTCGGTTGGGTTCTCTGAAACCTACTCGGACCTCATCGCTTTTGTTTTGCGCTGGGTTGAATCGATGGCCTTTGCAGAAGGCGTCGCGAAAGGTAATAAAAAACAAGCGGCAGAGTCTTTTCAGGCTGCTGACTACCTCACGCGCGCACTGACAAAAAATACCGGCGAAAGCGTCGCATGGTATGAATCACTTCGGCAAAACAGCATAAAGCGCCTGGCTGACGTGCTGCCCGTCTCTGAATCCCTTCAAAAGCTAATCGTCAAAAACAGGTCCGAAAGCTTTGGACTAGACGACGACTTGGATCGGGTGATCACAAAGCAGGTTGCAGAGGCGATTGCGTTTGCTGAAACCTACACAGACCTGATTGCCTTTGTCTTGCGAGTGAGTGAAAGCCTCGGCATCAGCGATTCAGGCGCTAAGCAGGTAAGAAAGCCACTCATTGAATCCTTTGGCACGTCCGACAAGGTGGGCCGCCAATCGATCAAGCGGGTTGCCGAAGCCGTGGCCATTGGCGAGGCCCTGGGCAGAACAGTGGCATACCGGCGCAACCTCACGGATGGATTTGGTGTGTCTGATGCATTGCGCAAGGCCATGAGGCTGACCGCACGAGAGGCGTTGCTGCTTGCCGAGCAGTACCGCAGGCATGCCAATGGTGTGATCAGCGACATGATTGTTGCAAGCGGTGAGATCACTGAGGATGACTTTGCAGCCATCGTTCAGTCTGGACACCCACCGGGCTACACCGACTTTCGAGACTTCATTCAGGGTGACTACACCTACCGGCGCGCTTTATTTCGTGCGATCTTGAACGCTAGAAATTCAGACCGTGGCTTCATTGATGCCCTGAGAGTAACGGTGGACGTGCCCGACATCTTTGATCGGGGTACGGCCCAGATCACTGATGCTGCTATTGGCGCTGTGATTGGTTTTACTCGCAGCTTTCGTGTACCGCCCGAAGTCACTGTGACGCACAAGGGCGGCACTGCAGTGGCCATTCCACGCCTCATAGGTTCCATCACGACCACCGGCTTTACGGCCGTTCTTGAAAACACTTCCGCCGCACGCGTGAGCGGCTCCTTCACTTGGATTGCACAGGGGTACTAGATGCAAAACTTCACCGATATACCGTCGTCCAGAACGCTCTCGGATTCGCTCATTGAGATACTGAACAACGACAAGACAGCGATTTCATGCAACAGCGGCACAACGTTTCCAACCACCAATCAACAGGTGGGGATGCTGTGCTACCGAAGCGACCAATTAAAGCTGTACCAGTTGATCAGCACCAACCCAGACAGCTGGCGTCTGATCATGGACCTGGCAAGTGGCATAGACACACAGTTCGCAGCCAAGCTCAACGCCGCCACCTACACGGCTGCCGATGTCTTGGCCAAGCTGCTGACGGTTGATGGTGCAGGAACTGGCCTGGATGCCGATCTGCTTGATGGCCAGCAAGCGACTGCCTTTGCATCAAGCACGC
>Ga0209284_10002782_pt1 | contig 23022 bp, 23 predicted proteins | sample FRY03_FD_187211 | JGI IMG/M metagenome (GOLD analysis project Ga0209284, IMG submission 187211) | Freshwater microbial communities from Lake Fryxell liftoff mats and glacier meltwater in Antarctica - FRY-03 (SPAdes) (version 2) | ecosystem: Environmental > Aquatic > Freshwater > Ice > Glacier...
GGGTAAATAGAAAAAAGTGTGTGCTGTTTTAGAAGAAAAAACTTGAATACAGAGCCAAAACTCTATGCTAAAACCGTCATATAGTTTTAATCTGTAACTTTCATTATTCAAAATGAGAAAAAAAATGTCCAAAGTGTTCCAGTACTGGACTTAAAAAGAACGGGAAAAATCATTATTGAAACCCGAAGCTTAAATGCAACGATTGTGGTCACTGTTTTGTGAAACGTAGAATACAACGTGGAGAGAAATGTTTTAGGACTGAAAACTGGTTCTTGAAATATATTTCAGAAGGGTATTCTGCCCGACAGATAGCCAATCAGTCTTGAAGAGAAGAACATTTCGTACGAAATGATATTCAACAGCGTTTGGATGAAAACAAAATCTACTACATCGACGAGGTTTTTGAGAATAGTCGTCATCTCATGGTAGACGGCTACGTACTTCCATGAGGAGGAATCCTTCTTGTATACTACGCGTTTACTATCAAAAAGGTTGTTTGGTTTAGTATTACCCAAAAGGAAGACAAAAACTCTATCGTACATGATTTGAAAATCCTTAAAGATTCCTTCCGGTACGATATTACTGCGTTCGTTGTAGATGGTGGTCAGAGTATTCTTGCTGCAGTGCATGAAGTCTATCCACAAGCTGTCATCCAGAGGTGTCTCGTACACATCCAGAGACAGGTTTTCAACTATGTTTCTAGGAATCCAAAAACTGCTGCTGGAAAAGATCTAGTGAAGATTATGAATTACTCCGTTCTATCCAATCCCGACATCTTTCCTGAAGCATTTGAGATGTGGAAGACAGAGTATTTCGAGTTCCTGATTGAAAAATCTGTCTCTCGGGAAGGGAAACGATTTTTCACTCATACATCTCTCCGCAAAGCTATTCGGCATATTGAGAATGCACTTCCAAATATGTATAGGTTCGTATTGGACTCTGGCATTGAGAAAACCACAAACAAACTGGAATGATACTTCGGAGTCTTAACGAATGAGTGAATCAATGAACACAAATGATTATCTCCCAAAAGACTTCATTCTTTTGTTGCTCTTTGGATCTATTTTCGGAACAACCGGTAGCACACACTTTTTTCTATTTACCCGCATTTTCTAGTATTTTACGAAGTGCCTCCTCTGAAGTTTGTTGGAGATGTAGTTCTGTCAGTGTGAGAAGCTGCGGTATATCGGTATTCATATAAAAAAACTCTCCATTGCTGGAGAGTTGATAAGTGATAAAATTGTCACCTTTCTACTCCCCAATAAATTGGAGAATCACGCTTGAGACAATGAGAGAAAGTGAGCGAGGCATAGGTATATGCTATTAAAAAAATATTTTTTACAAGCGTAAACCCAGAAGCAAGTGATCTATGGCAGAGAGAGAGGCATTTGCATCTTCTGTACTTTTTGTATTGAGAAAATTTCGCAAGTCCTCGATATTGATACTAGGATCCAGAAATATATCGATGGTACCTATAGCTCGCCGAAGTGTATTGACTCGTAAAAGGAGGGGCTCATTGTTTACACGTATGATAGCAAAAGACCCTATCTGACTGTAGGGAAACATATCACCCTCGAGCCTGATTCCCTCCGTGGTTATGCTAATATGAGTGAGGGGATGGCTATTGACCTCGTAGAGGAGATAAACACCAGCAAAGAGGATAAATACTATGCCGAGGAGATACGCACTGAGGAGAAAACTGACGATGATAATCGTGATTACCAAGGTAGCAGCGACAGCATACCAGTTTTTCCCTCGTTCGAGTCGATTTTCAAATGCCCAAGAAAAAGCTTCCATATAATTTAAAAGTTATCAATAACAAAGTTGACGATGAGCCAACCAGACCAAGAAACCACGGCGCCTATAAGTGCCATTTTTATAGCTTCTTTTCCTTTGCTTTTCATCGTTTCGCTGACACCACCAAATACATACATCAGTGCTCCTATGAGGATGACTCAGAGGCTGATATATCCCACAAAAGAGAGGAGATTATTCGTGATAGCGACGATGACGCCTGGTATTTCACTAAAGGAGATATTACCCTGACGAAGTCGGGCGTTTTCTATGCCATTTCAGTATTTATCCTGAAAAATTGATCGTCATTCTGCTGCACACGATAGTGTCGTGATTATCCAGAAAAAAATAAAACCTATTATTCGCATGAGAGAGAGATAAGGAGCTGGTCTATGAGATATTTTGCAATCGTATTGGTAGTCTCGAGGAGTACTCGAGTTTCCGAGATACGTCGTGCATGTCTCGTAGACAGTGTACCATACTCGATAGCATCTTGCAAACCCTGGACGATCCAAAGTGCATCATCTCGACCAAATTTTGATTCTTTACTCGGAGCGAGCGTCAGAGCAAAGAGAGGTTCAGGGTTCCCAGACACGTACGCATCGACAGCAGACTGATGGGGATTTGCTATTCCGAGGGTTACCCCAGGAGCAAACATAATCATGCGGGACTGGAGAGTGGGGATGATTTTTTGAGGAGAAGAGCTCGTGACGATGATGAGGAGTTGCGAGGGGACATCTTCAAAAAGACGCAAAAGAGCATTTTCAGATTTTTGTTCTCCAGATGCACGGAGAGCTTCTAAATTTCTGAAAAGTGCCACCAAAATAGTACCAAATGGTTTTTGATAGAGTTTCTCGATATGTTCTTTAAGTATTTTGACTTTGAAATTTTCGGACCCTTTATGAGATTTGTCCGAACAATCGTAGTAGAGAAAATCAGAAATACCACGAGTTTCGAGCTCGTCCAGTGACTCTATTTCCTCATGAAATACTATAGTGTAGAGTTCGCATGCTTGGGCTTCTGTCAGAAGCATCGGCGCTGTCTGTCATCAGGCTCGTAGAGTGTCTATTTTTTCTATTATTTGTTGTGCAATCATAGGCTTTTGTCTATACTATCTGAAATTTCTATTTTTACCACATGAATCTCGCTGATATACGTGAAAAAACCCTTACTTTTCTCTTACCGATTTTTATCGTCGGAGTAGTACTTGGTGGTAGCGTAGCTCTCATAGGCAAGACATATTTTTGGGATGTATCTCGTCTGACGCTCCTCCTCCCTACAGAAAATCAGACAGTACAGATAGAGGTACAATCACGACTGGTATATTTTGATGCAGATTTATTCTGATTTTATTATCCTGTACATATCACGATTCCACGTACATATGAGAAACAGTGTCCAGCAAAGTGTATTTTTGATGCACTTCCCTCTGGAGATGCTCTCGTGATTATCTCCCGAGAAGGTACACGATCGAGCAATCGTATACTTATCCTGCCCGATACAGCAGGGGAGATAGACTTTCGCCCTCCTTTTCAGATTATTCCACTCATCGATTCTGAGCGAGAGCCACTATATATGGTACTGACATCTGATGAGCAAAAATCACTCACAGGTTCTGTAAAAGAATATAGCCGAGTATCAGGGCTGATAATACTCTCGTACAAGAGAGATATGATGCTCTATGATAATATTCTCAAGCAATCACTCTTACTCCCTCCAGAAATAGACCTAGTACATGCAGCTCGCGGGGAAATAGAGGGAACATATTTTTTGTGGGATGGAAGTGGAGTATTCCTCTGGGATAGGTATGGCCGTGAACCGACGAAAAAAACGACGAGTCTCGAATACCAGGGATATACATTTTCATGGGGAGAAGGGGCAACTTCGATCGCTGATAAAACAGGAGCACAAACAGTTTCTGGATTATGGTTTCCTCTTTTTTCCAGAGAAAAGCTACTTATCACGGATGGAAATGAAGTCCGAGAGCTTCTCCCGAGAAAATAATTGTCAATCTCCTCGGGAACATCTACCTTGTCTATAAAATCGAACAGATGTGTTGCATTTTTGCTTTTTCCGGCTATACTGTCTCCGTAATCAGTTGAAAACGCAAGAATTTGGTACCCCAGATTCTTTTTTTTACCCAGAGTATTCTTATACTGTTTTCGACTGAAGAAGAAAAAATTCTTCAATTCTAATTTTTCACTTGTACGAATTATGCTCGATCTCAAAAAAATAGAGGCAGCCATCAATCACATCGCTGCTGAGCGAGGACTTCACCGCGAGGACCTCGTGGAAATCATCGAATCTGCGATCCGTACTGCCTACAAAAAAGACTACGGAACCAAGGATGATATAGTAAATGTGAAACTTGATTTTGAATCAGGCGAGATAGCTGTCACACTCGAGAAAACAGTGGTTGATACAGTCGAAAATTCAAATACCGAAATCAGTAAATCTGAGCTCGGAGATGATGCTGACGCATTTGATATAGGAGATATTATCGAGATTGATGTGAGTGATTTTCTCCGTGAAAATGAGCAAGTTTTTGGGCGTATCGCTTCTCAGGCTGCTCGACAGGTTATCATCCAAAAAATTGGAGAATCAGAAAAGGCAAAAGTCTACGAGATATTCAAAGACAAACAGGGTGAAATCGTGAATGTAAAAGTCGATATGGTCGAAAATGACCGTGTTTTCGTCGAATTCAATGGTTCTCAGATTCTCCTCCCGCGAGGTGAACAAGTAAGTCGTGATAAATATACTCCAGGTATGCGTCTCCATGTCTTCGTCAAAAAAGTAGAAGATGAGGGACGAGGTGATCCAAAGATTATTCTCTCTCGAAAGGATGCAGGACTGGTGGCAAAACTCTTTGAGCTCTCAACTCCTGAGCTCGAAGATGGTACTATTGAAATCGTCAAAATCGTTCGTGAACCAGGATTTAAAACCAAAATTATCGTAGCTTCAGAATTTGAAGAAGTCGATCCAGCAGGTGCCCTTATTGGTCCAAAAGGTATCCGCGTCAAAGCAGTCGTCGAAGAACTCTCAGGAGAAAAAGTCGATGTCATCAATTACACTGACAATGCTCGTGAGCTCGTTGCACAATCTCTCAATCCGGCCCAGGTTATCGATGTTCAGTTTGATGAAGAAGGTGTCGCTCAGGTCACAGTACCAAAATCAGACGAAGTCCGTGCTATTGGTCGCTCAGGTGGCAATGTACGTCTCGCTGAACAGCTCACTGGCTACCGTATCCGACTTATCGGAGTTGAAGAAGGGGGGAGTGGCGGCAACAAATCTATAATTCCGCCAACGTATTAAACTTGGTAAACCTATTACACTTATAAAACTTTCCTATGGCTGACAAAAAATATATCGGTGGTTCTGCAAAGACTATCACGACACAGTACGGTGAGATGATGAATCTCTCGCTCAAGCTCGAGGACATGCAAGCGATCGTCAATGAAAAGGGCTACGTCAATATGACTATTATGAAACGAAAAGAGCCAGGACAATATGGTGATACTCACTACGTTGTCGAAAATGACTATCAGAAAAATCGTGAAGCGAGTGGTTCTCCAGCACCTGCTGTCCCTTCTACGAAGCCGGCAGAAGTGGATGTTCCGTTTTAGTTTCTGAGGAGCTCTGGGGCTCTTCAATGAGAGGAGTTGTCTCATCTACTTCTTCGATATTTACTGGAGCATATGCAGATTTTTTTGTTTGATTAATAAAATCATTGAATTTTTGAACTTCTCAAGCTCGAGAATTGAAAAATGGAATAATCTGAGACCATCCTTTCGCTGATATCCAGAAAACTATTTGTCACACTATATCCGGTCGAAAGATACTCACCTGAAAATTCGGATCACTGATATCTCGTCTTTGCTCTCGGTCAAAATAAAAATTTTGTATGCTTGAGAGGGATTTTTCAGAGATAGGTATACCATCAGTTATCACTTCTCCATTCATTATTCACGTCGTAAATATTTGGACACTTGACATGTGATCATTGGTAATGGTATGCCAATATTTTCCCTTATTTTCAAGGTCATCGATAAGGAGAGAGTTGAGACTCTCTGTATATCATTTGATTAATCGTGGAGACATTTGACTTGTCTTGAAAAGCTCTTGAGTATCGGATATTCCACTCATTAATAGAGTAGAACTCAACACTGAAATCATTATACCTTTTCAATTAATGAAGAGATCATGTGCAAATCGGAATCTCATCAAGATAATATCACTACATTGTTTATTAATAAAGTTATGACAATCAAGAGAATTTCGTAGTGCCAATAATCGATTGATTTTCATAATTTGCCAAGTTCTATCTGGTCAAAATGGATATTTTCATGACTCTGCAAATAAAGCATGAATTTGAGGCACATAGGTATCAACTATTCTTACAAATTTTTCTCTTTGCTCAGGATCATATTTAGAAAAGAGAGGAACGAAATCTTTATTTTGCTCTGGAGATTTTTTCAGATTGCCTGAATATTTCCCCCAATAAACCTCATCATACGCACTTCATGATTTTTCGAGCTCTGCTGTGAGTTTGATGTATAAGTCTTCAATTTTTTTGTAATATTCTTTATGGCTTTTTATCTCTTCATCTGTCTGGAAAACAAAGAAGTTTTCAGGTGCTTGTGGTAGATCAAACGAGAAAAAATCTCGCCGAGAGACTATGTTTTGGAAAATAATAGGAATAAGTATACAGATCGTGATACAGAGGATGAAGAATTTTTTCCTATGGTTGACTGGCTCTGTTCGCGGGAGCAGAAGTTTTTTCCTATAATGCAGTATCGCCCATATATTCCATAAGTTTAAAATTGCTAAAAAACCCATAATTATTGACAGCGTAATAATAGATCATAGCGACAGAATGCTTTGCACATCTTGTGCTAAATTCCATAATCCTAATAATCCTCAAGCACTTCCGAATATATTTATGAGAGTGAGAACGAATAATATCCATAACCCTTTTATCTTATCATGAAAAACACTATAAATGATGGAGACATACAAGAGTAAAAAGAGTATATTTACTATATTCATGGTGAGCGATCAGTACACTCATGAATATATGAGACTGTAGAATAGATTTCACAAGAGTGCACTTATGGTGAGGGCAATTGCCAATAATATACTCCTAGGTGTTTTGATCATATAAAAACAAGTATATTTGATATGCTCAGAAAAACTAGCTTTTATACCCCCGGCACACGACATATTCTTCGAAACTCCTATCACGACAAGCATCTGGCTTGATACATTCGATTTTTCGAAACATATTTTTTGCTTGCGATAGGACACGTGCGAGGTCTCGACCGCGAAATATCTTCATCACGAGATTTCCTCCTGGTGCGAGAAATTTTTCTCATATTTTGAGCACTGAGAGGCAGAGCTCTGCACTGTGAAACTGATCATCGTCGTTGCGACCAGTTGTTTTTGGCGCAACATCAGAAGTAATCAGATTAAAGTTTTTTGCTTTTAGCTTACTATTATCATTGATGCCCCACACACCTCATTCTTTTTTCTCTTCTTCCAGAACCTCTCACTCAGCTCGGATATTTTTCAGATAGAGCTTTATCTGCTCATGCGTTTCTGCGGCTGTCATGTCTCAGACTATGGTGGTGATATTTTTTTGAGAAAATTTATCGACCACTTGGAGATCAATTCAGAGGATTCTCCCTTCTGGTCCGAGTATCTTTGAGAGTACTTGTAACCAGCTCCCAGGGGCACAGCCTAGGTCGAGGGCTATCAGACCTTCTTTAGCGACAGGTGCTTCTTCTTGGATTTGTATGAGCTTGAAGGCACTACGAGCACGATATCCTGCCGCTTTAGCACGATGAAACCAGACATCCTGTACTTGATATCCTGCTTTATTGGCGACACGAGGGGCTACAATTTTTGATTTTTTCTTCATGATATTTGCATTATAGAGAAAATAGCGAAAATAATAGTATGAAACACCTCCCTCTCCAATATTCCTCTCGAGGCATTATCACAGACCGTGATGGTCGGATTCTCCTCGTGAAGCATGCAGAGCATAAACCGTGGACACTTCCAGGCGGTCACCTGGAGGAAAATGAGACATTTCAAGAAGCGCTCATACGAGAGGCAAAAGAAGAGCTCAGTATCGCCATTGAGCTCATCGGTTTGGTGACGCTTTGTCAGGAGCCAAATATCACTACCCTTCCAGCGCCAGTGAGAGTACAGGTGATCGAATACGAAAATGAAAAATGATTTCATAAAAAATATGAAGAATTTTTCCTCGCTCATATCATCAGTGGTACTATTTTTCCGCAGGCTTCTGAGATAGCTGATTATGATTGGAAAACACTCGAAGAGATTCGTACTATCCCAGAAGATGGTATCTATATCAGTATCCGAGAGCTGATTCTCTGTGTAACAGTCTAGGTATAACAAAAATAGTTTGACATATTTAATTTTTTTAGTAAAAAGAATAAAATTATTTTATGTCACATCCATCATCACCTTCACCACAAGAAAATTTACCACGTCGTGATTTTTTACTTCGATTTGCTTCATGTCTATTGACTGGGGCATTGGCGGATAAGATTACAGGGGGGAATGTAGCTCAATCTATAGCGGATGTTTTGGTTCCTCAGAATCATAGTCAGTCGTGAGCTGATATAGAGCATGAATTTGATGAAGCAGAAAAAACTATACGCAAAGAACATCCTGAAGCGTCTGACGCTGAGATTGCTCAAAAAGTGATTGATTACCTGGGCTGTGGTGTTTTTACTTCTTGAGTTATATCATTGCTTCAAGGCGGACACATTACCGCACGTCACTATGGAAAATTGACTGCTATGTTATTTGCGAAATATATCGCTTCTGACGAGCCTGGGCAAAATCATCTTGATCATGAGTTTGCTGCGAGTGCTCAAGCATTAGTGATTATTTCATGAACGGTAGTCCTCGCAGAAGGTGTCAAAGCTGAACTCGATACTATGTATAATTCTATCAATCCTAGTGAAATGAGTGAAGGAGATATGGTTGGATTACTCACTTTGCTTTCTTCTTCTACGAGCCCACTCATGACAACAGTCGGAGCAGCTACACTGTGTAAAAAAATATCTCGTCGTCTTGCTGGGGATGATAACACTATGAAGGCAATATTGACTGGACATGTTGCTAATACTTCGGGTTTTATTTTGTTTGGAGATCCACCATTCATCGCTATCTGTGAGAAATATGGTTTCAGAGAAGGTATACAATGGCAAGCACAAACTATGTGGCCGATGGCACTGTATAGTCTTTTTTCGTCTGCGTACAAGCTCAATATGGTTCGTGCACCACAGGATCTATCCATAACCGAGAAATGCACGTGGGCATTTAGAGAAACACGAGAAGGTATTTGAGCTAATCTCTGACTTCTTGCCACTATCATAAAAGTTTCTCTTCAAAATGCAGCACGTTTTTATGGTTTTACAGACTTTTTTGGGAAAGAACAAAATCCACAATGATTGCAATTTGATGTTGATACAGTGCTGCGTCAAAAATTTACATGAATTTGTGCTCTCTTGTGAGGCAATATCTCACAACTTCCTGGGGCAGGTGAACATCACGGTTTGGATGATACTTCTCCACGGGATCATATAGTAAATATTATATGGAAAACATTTTTCGAGGATCAGATTCACAAGAAATCAGACCATCATGATGTTTTTTTAGCATCCCTAGATAAAGTATTACGGACAGAAGATGACGAGCTGATTGCTCAATTTGCAGAAGAAAACAATATAGAGCTACGCATGGTGCGGACAATTCTTGAAGTTGCCAAAGGTGTGCGTCAGAAAAATACACCTCTCGATCCTGAAGAGTCGTCTCAATCCCTGCCTCGACGTATTTTTGATAGAGTTATGTATGTAGGTGATCTCGGTCATTTCAAAACAGCTGTTGGACATAATTTGTGAGATATTGCCGACGTATTTCCGTTTCAGGCACTGTGTGTACCATTTTTGGTTACAGCTTTTCAAGATGTGAAAAAATCACTTGAGGCTACCATCAAAAGCCAGCCTCAGATGTCGCCACAAGCTCAAGAGACAACCATTGAAGCAGTCCTTTTTTTACTTATTATGGCATTTAGTTCGATTGCTGATAACTATGTAGCCTGTAAAATCGGTCTTGACCTATTTCCAGACAAACCTCAGATACCTCTGATTGCATCAGTGATAGGATGAGGCATGTCTGCTGTTGGTAATATGGCGAATATTGCACAATTTGATCTCTCACAGTTTCCACTTGGGGTGTCTTTTTGTAAATCTCACCTCCATGCTGACATGGCAGTTGTAGGATTCTTCTATGCCCAGTTTCTGGATTCTCCTATGATAAAAAGAATATTTACTCCACCACCAGTCCACCACAAGAACCTTCATGCTCGTACTTCTGGAACAACAACAACTGTCTGAGCTCTCCCTGGTTTAGCATAATAGTATATCTGATAGTTTAGTCCTGTTCGCTTAAATTTGAGTATTTTCTGATTTATCTAAGATGTTTGTATGTCCTACCGAGAAAACCCACAACTTCAGAAATTCGTCTCGCTCTTTCTGGAAAAAAATAAACACATCAATCTCTCCGCTATTCGCGATGAAGAGGGGGTGTGGGAGAAACACATTTGAGATAGTCTTATAGTGGAAAAATTATTGCGAGACTATCTCACAATTAAAAATGAAAATTGAAAAATGAAAAATGGAGGATTTATTTTGGAAGTTCTTGATCTGGGAACTGGTGGAGGATTTCCCGGATTGCCTCTGGCTATCATGTTTCCAGAGTGTCATTTTACTCTCCTCGATGCTACGAGAAAAAAAATCGATTCTATCAGAGAATTCCTCGCATCTCTCGAAATTACCAACGTCAGACCTCAGTGGGGAAGGACAGAAGATATGAGATCTCACAGCATGAAAGTAGAGAGAAAACATAATAAAAATGGTATCGTATATATGGATGGGAGACCTACGACGAGTGATCATTTTGACCTCGTTGTGACGCGAGCAACGGCTTATATCGATGATCTCTTTACATGGATTAAACCACTTCTCAAACCGGACGGGAGAGCATGGCTCTATAAAAAGGCATCAGAAGAAGAGTGGAAGGATGGTCAAGAGCTTGCCAAAAATCGCGGTTTTACTCTCACAAAAGTCCTCACTTATAACCTCGCAGATCAGGAAAGATGGATCCTCGAGGTGAGGAAGATTTAGTGTACAATTTTCTGTAATAATTTTTGATACCCTCTGGATCTCTCCTGAAAACTCTCCCACTCTTGTGGTCTCAGAAGTGCTTTCGTCACAATTCTAAAGAGGCACGCTCGAAGCAGTATTTGCTCAGAATCTGGAGGGAGGAGGTTTAGAGCTTCTTCTCAGCCATTTTCCCAGGCGATGGAGTCAGCGATGAGGATAGCTTCTGCATATTCTCTGGGTCGATAATCGAGTGAGAAATCGATCACAACAGGGGAGAGAGTTTCATGAAAGAGGATATTTCCACAGAGGTCACCGTGGATTATTTGATTCTTATAGAAACGCGGAAAAGCTTCGCCTGACTTCGTCAATTCACTTTCTCACCTTGGTCACTGAAATATCGGTAAGTTCCTTTCGTCTCAAAAGTTCTTTCCTTGTGATGCTCGTTTTTGCACGTTTTCTACATTTTCCTGTGGTTTCTTGATTGCAATAGGCTGCAATTTCTTTACTATATCTGTAATTGTTTCCTGAATTTTCGGATGTATATCTTTTGGCAAGCTCCGTTCTCACCAGACAATTTCGTGAGCCTGTGACCAGGGAGAGTTGCTGGGTTTCCAGTTTTTTGGTATTTCTATTTTAGCAAAGAGAATGTGCAATGATCGTGCAACCTGATATTTTTCAGTAATTCTTCCTGTGACTTCTTCTCCGAGTTCAAAATGAGTGCACCCCCAGCCTTTATACGCGTAGCTTCAGGTGAGAGTCTTGTGATGATATGCAACACGGAAATTAGGGAAACGCGGAAAAACTTCGTCTCACTGTGTCACTTCGCTTGCTCGTCTCAGTCACTTACGCATCAGTAAATTCCTTTCGCCTCACAAACTCGTTCCTTGTGATACTCGTTTTTGCACGTTTCCTGGCTTTTCCCCTAACTCCTTAGTTGGTTGTAATTGATTAACCATCTCAGAGATACCTTCATAGGCTGCTTCATGAGGTTTCAGGACGAATTTTCCGACGCGCCAAGACGAACCCTGTCCTCCTGTGAGAGGGAGGGCTTCATGGGGGAGTCAGAATGCATCTAGAACATCGATAGGAATCATGGTTTATCTGAAGAACTTTCTTAGTATGCTGATTCCTCGGAGTAATAGGAGAAAAAAAGGCTTGTAGACTATTACGTATTCATGTGGCCACTGTTTTTTTTCCGGATTGAATCGGAGTTTAAAATCTGTGACTCCAGCGAGTTTACCCTTTCCATCAGCAGAAATACCGAGAAAATCGTATGTGCTACATTTTCTCTTCATAGCTTCTCTGATAGCTCCCCATTGGAGGAGGTAGGTAGCCATATCGCGACGAATCTGAGGATTACTCGAAGATGCTCCATAATAGTAAATCGCAGTATCACCACAGTAGGCAAATATACCAGCAGCATGAAGCTCTCCATCCTTTTCTGCTATGAGGAGACCTCCTGCATTGTTTGCTTCGAGCGTTTCGACGAAATGCCTATAGTATTCCAGACTATTATGGGCAAAGCCATCACGTTTTGTTGTCTCATCGAGGAGATCATAGAAACATTTGAGGTAAGTTTTTTCATGTAACAAAAATCAATGTCATTTTTCATTGCATGCTTCGCTTGCCACTACCCACCTCGTTGTCACGCCTCGTTTTTCCGCAAGACGAATATTGTAGCGTCCTTTCTCTGCGAAGCTGGCAAGGAGGATTTCTTCGGTCGTTTGTAAGTCGAGGAGAGCTGTTACAGGCTCAATAAAGCGACGAAAAGGAGCTGTGTGATAGTTTTTCGTTGATAGTTTTTCGTTGATAGTTTTTCAGGAGCCGATTGGTTCTATCTGGAGGAAAAGATCGTATTCAGACACCACTTTTTCTTTTACAGAAGCGATGAAGTCATCTGTAATTGTCAGGGAATTCACTCCGAGAATATAGAGTCCTGAATATTTTCACCAGATTTTTCGACGTTCGATCAGGATGGAATTATCTTCATCTTGAGCCAAAATAACCTCAGCTTGACCTGTTTTGGTCAGTATCTGTGCCCAGAGAGAGGATTGCCAGAAGCTTTCATCACCTGAGTGAATGTTTTCTACATCACTTTGCCTGTCTATGTCTATATGATTAAAATTATAACTTGACATAATGTAAAATATGATTCATAATATGTGTGTAAAGTTTTTATTTTCTTACTTGCAACTATGTCAGCTATACCATTGCACACACCATACACAATTCAGGTACGAAAGCAATACAGAGACATCATAGAGGTTATCATTGCAGGAGAGCTGGATGAGACAAATGCCGACGAAGCATTTGAAAATCTGAGCCACGAAATGGAAAAAAAGAGGCAATATGGTCATATAAACTGTGATTTTTCCAAACTCACGTATACCAATTCTACGACACTTGCTTACCTGACTGAGTTTATCGCACGCACGCATCGTAAGGGAAAGACTATAACATTTAAAAAAGTGCATCCGAAGACGCAGTATATATTTGACATGATTGGCCTCTCAAAGGTGGCTGATGTAGGTCCAGTAAAGTAGGACTACAATGAAAAGTTCTCTACATACACCTACACAAATGAAACAATAGATATTAAAAGTATCACACAGAGTCCATGATTTTCAAATATTATTGAGTGGACTTTTATGTATGATCCTGAGAGTAGGAAATAATCCGACTTTTTTATAAGGAAATAAAGATACAATGTATATCTATATTTAGAGGTATTTTTTTATGAGCTCAAAATCTACTCCTTGTTGAGTGATTGTCGCTGCAGGCAATGGCACACGATTGAAACATCTCACGACTCATTGTCCAAAGCCGCTTGTATTAGTGGGTGGTGAGCCTATGATATTACTCCCTTTTTTGAATATGGTGAGAGCGGGTATTAAGGATATTGGTATCGTCATTCAGCCACGATTCCGAGAACAATTTGAAACGTGTATAAAAAATGAAAAAATTCCGACAGGAGTTTCCGTACATTTGATCGAACAAGACGAACCGAGAGGCATGGCTTACGCTGTCAAAATGGCAAAAAAATTTATGCAAAATAGGGCTTGTATGATTCTGGCAGGGGATAGTGTGAATAGTTTTGATTTTACTGATTCACTCGCGAGTTTTACGTGAGGAGCAATAATTTTTGCCCGTCGTGAAAATGATATCACTATTCAAAAAGCTTCTGGAATGGTACAAATCGACGGGCAGGGAAGAGTCTTATCTATCGTAGAAAAACCGTCTGAACCAGTCTGAAATCTCTGCCAGATAGGAGGAGGTATTTATCAGAGTGAGGAATTGCTGAGATATATTCATACTCTGGAGCCAGAACAGGGGGAACTGGGTATTACTCAGGTACACAATCGCTATGTATGAGAGGGCAATATCCACTGTGTTGTCATGCCAGAGGGGACATATTACAACAATGTGACTCATCCGGAGGATGTAGAAAAAGCGAGTACGTGGGTCCGGGGAAATCCTACTCTATTTCTGACTTAAAACTGGGGTATCTTTTCGTTTTTTGGTCTCCAGTTTTGAAAACCGCATCGAAACTCTCGCTCGTTTCGGATCAGCGAGAGAGAGGATTTCGGAGTGGAGAGATGTGAGAATTGGTATATTTTTGGTTTCGGTGATGGATTCCTGCCTACGCAGGAATGACGGTGAAAGAGATGAAAAACTGCATGGAAACTTTCGCACGTTTAGGGTTGGTGAGGGAGTGGATTTCGGAGTGGAGAGATTTGAGAATTGGTATATTTTTGGTTTCGGTGATGGATTCCTGTATTTATAGGGATGACGGCTGCAAGGATAAAGATATTTGATGAGTCCCTGTCACTCCTGCGTAGGCAGGAGTCTATCACAGAATTAATAAGGATGAGATGCAATTATTTCATCATACAAGTCATACCATTTTTTATTTTTCTCTTCTATAAGTTTTATTTTCCATTCTCGTTTCCATTTCTTCATCTGTTTTTCTCGCTGTATAGCTGACTCCATTGTTTCATGTGTTTCGTAGTAGATTAATACCGTTAAATCATGATCTGCCGTGAATCATTCAAATATGTGATTTTTATGTTGGTACGCTCTTTGTAATAAATTACTCGTCACCCCTATGTAGAGCGTTCATTTTACAGTATTTGTCATGATATATACGCAAGGAAATTTCATGGAAAATGTTTTACTTATTCGGTGATGGATTCCTGCCTACGCAGGAATGACGGTGAAAGAGATGAAAAACTGCATGGAAACTTTCGCACGTTTAGGGTTGGTGAGGGAGTGGATTTCGGAGTGGAGAGATGTGAGAATTGGTATATTTTTGGTTTCGGTGATGGATTCCTGCCTACGCAGGAATGACGGGTGAGAGGACTTTTCGTTAATTTCCCAACCAAAGTTCTTTTAGTCATGTATAAGCAGAAATACATAACATCAATATGACACTTATGTTAATTAGATCATTTAATGTATATTCTGAGATTGGAATATCAGATAAATCTCGGAGATCAAAAAATGTAATTAACCAGCATACAAAAACAATTGTACTTAGAGAAATGATTATCTTTAGAGTGTTGCTCATAATATTATTCTTACCCCTTATACTGCTTCAACTCTTCCTTTGCTTTCTCAATTTGTCGGAGAGTGACTTCTTTTTTCTCTTGCGTGAGACGGATGACATTTTCTGGAGCTTTGCCGACAAAAGTCGGATCCATGAGCTTGACCTCGAGGAGGCGAGCGTAGTCTTCTTTTTCTGTGATGAGCCTCTCGAGCCTCTCGATGTCATCATCATGAGTACAGGCGCTAGTATCGACGAATACTTCGACTTCTCCAGCCATGCCATAAGTATATTTCTCACGAGAGAGTTTTTCCTTTGTGAGTGTGAAATTCACCTCACTTGCTTTCCCGAGGCCAGCGATGAGCGCGATATTTCTCTCGAGAACAGCTCGATCACGAGGATTAGCATAGATGACGACTTCCACTGATTCTCCTGGCTTGATTTTTCTCTCTCCGCGAATAGTACGGATAGTTTTTACGACTTCAAAAACTGACCTGATGAGCTCTTCGCTTTCTTCATCGATATCAAATGGACAGGTAGGCCACTTTGAAGTCATAATTGCTCATCAAATTCAAAATTCAAAATTCAAAATTCAAAATGATGGACTTTCTTTTTCTCATTCCTCTTTTTTGCTTTTTGCTTTTTTCTCTTTGCTTTCTTGTTGACCAGTTATGATTGTATTGAGCGCTTCTGTCACGAAAGGGATATACGGGTGCCAGAGCTTCAAGAGAGTGAGAAGTGAATACATCATGACTTCTTTACCGTATTTTGAGGTGTCTTTTGAGAGCTTGAAACACTCGATAGCATAATCTGCGAATTCATCACGAGTAAATGAGACGAGTTTTTCACCCATCATGGAAAAATCATAATCCTCCATTCCTCGAGTCACATCGAGAGAAGTGCGCTTGAGTCTCGTCAATATCCATCGTTCATAATCGAGGAGCTTATCCCAGTTTTTTGTGAGAGTTTTTTCTAGCGTATTTGTGTCAAATTTTTCATTTTTCTTTTTTCATTTTTCATTGTCTTCGACACAGTTCATCCAGACAAATCGCGCGACATTCCAGAGCTTATTGAGAAATGTCTGATTATTTTTCACAACATCCATACTAAATCTAAATGGATTCCCCGGAGTATTGCCGACGACCAGAGAGAGCCGGAGAGCATCAGCGGAGTATTGCTTGATAACTTCTATAGGGTCAACACCATTGCCGAGAGATTTCGAGAATTTCCGTCCTTGGTCATCGGTGACGAGACCGTGGAGATAGACTGTTTTAAATGGTGTTTCTCCAGTAAGTCCGTATCCAAAAAGGAGCATTCTCACGACCCAAGGAAGGAGGATATCATGACCAGTTTCGAGGACTTGCGCTGGATAAAATTTCTGGAAGAGTTCACTCTTTTTCTCAAAATCCCAATTAAGCAAAGAAAAAGGCCAGAGAGCTGAAGAAAACCATGTATCGAGCACATCCTCGTCGCGGACGACATGTTCTTTTCCGTATTGTTTGTAGAGTTTTTCTGGATTATCTGTGACGCCGAGGAGGTCTCCGGTAGTTTTGTCATAATAAGCAGGTATCTGGTGTCCCCACCAGAGCTGACGACTGATACACCATTCATGCAGATTATTCATGAGACCTTCAAAAATCTCTCCATACCGAGAGGGGATGATATCAAATTCTTTTGCAGCCCACCCTGCCATGACTTTTTCAGCGAGTTTTTTGCTATCGACGAACCACTGAGTCGAGACAATGGTCTGGACACGGACTCCACCGCGTTCTGAGTAGCCCACCTGTGATACATGAGGAGAGACTTTCATGAGATTCCCTCTTGCACGAAGCATCTCGACCATCATCTCACGGGCTTCGAGTTCTTTTTTTCCAGCGAAATCTCCCGTGTGTTTCATCATGATTCCATCATTATCTATGACACGAAAATCGAGGGGGAGATTGTGCCTCTTTGCTGTTTCAAAATCAGTCGGATCGTGTGCAGGAGTGATCTTGACTGCACCAGTACCAAAATCCATATCGACCATCTCATCGGCGATAATAGGAATCTTGCGATTTGCGATAGGGAGGATAGCTGTCTTCCCGATGAGTTTCTTGTATCGTTTGTCCTTTGGATGGACGGCAATAGCCATATCAGCGAGAAGTGTCTCGGGACGAGTCGTCGCGACGATGAGTTCTTTGTCAGCACCAGAGACGAAATAGGCTATCTCATAGAGAAAACCTGGTTCTTCTTTGTAGATTATTTCTGATTTTGATATAACGGTTTTATCTTTTGGACAATAGTTCACCATATACTCTCCACGATAGATGATTCATTCGTTGTAGAGACGGACAAAAGTATCGGTGACAAGTTTATTATTGCCTTCATCGAGTGTGAATCGTTCATGATCCCATGAGACACTTGCTCCCATCATACGCATCTGTCCGGTGATAGTGCCATGACACGCATCTTTCCATTCCCAGACTTTTTCGAGAAATTTCTCACGTCCGAGTTCATCTTTTCTGATTCATTCTTTTGCGAGATTTTTCATCACTACATTCTGAGTAGATATACCAGCATGATCCGTTCCGGGAACCCAGAGAGTTTCATCACCCTTCATCCTGTGATATCTGACCATGACATCCTGGAGAGCGAGCATGAGAGCATGCCCAGTATGGAGTACTCCTGTGACGTTTGGAGGAGGGAGAGGGATATAAAACGTTTTACCTGTTTTTGATTTTCGAGGAGCATAGAGACCTTTTTTCTCCCACATTTCAGCAAGTGAGGATTCAAACGCTGAGGGTTCGTAGACCTTTGGAAATTCCATAAATCGAGGTTAGGAGGGAAGAGGAGAGAGGTTTACAGAGGACATTCCTCCATTATTCCTGATTCCTATTACCTCTATTCTATTTTTTGTCCAGGAAATGCAAAAAAATCCGCTCGAAAAAGCGGATTTTTGTGGGATGGTGAGGTTAGAGCTTACGAATTAAAAATATAATTTTCTCAATCTTCTATATCTGCTTTTTTTGGATCATCTTCCTGCAGGGTAATCTTTTTATTGTTACCTTCCTTGTCTTGATAATAGAGAGCATCAATACTTTTGTATTTATGAACTCCGTAAATACGCGTAAAATCAAAATAAAATTCTTGAATTCAATTTTTTGTCAATAAAATAAGAGCTTTTTTTTGACTATTTATAACAAAGCCTTTTAGATTAATTTTGTATCGTTTGCTATTAGTTACAAACGAAAGTTGAGGATTTTTTGTATTTACACAAATTGTCTGACTCAGTTTTACTGTTTGAGTTTCTTCTGTACCATTATTCTGTTCATTCGTTTTTTCCGAATTTACTCTGTACATGAGCCAATCTGTTCTCTCGATTCGTAGATTTTCGACACTGGTAATTCTATCTGTTTCCATATCAGTAAGAAGTTGAATTTTTAGTGTGGCTCCAAGGATATCATCAGTTGTGGGTAAGTCGTAAAATTTTACGTAATGATCTGCAAATACCAATATGCCTGAGTTATCAGTATGTATCCTCTCCCCACTGAGAAAAGGTTTTATAGAAGTAGCGTCTCCTTCTTTTGAGATACATATAATTGTATTAATTATTTGAGTGTTTCTTTCCCCAGAATAAGTATTTTTTGTGTCGTGTCATGTCCAAAATTGCACAGTTGCTTCCGTCCAAGTGGCAGGACAAAGACGATTTCATGGTATTACAGCGTGTTCGAGCATCAGAAGACGTTCCGGCTGGTTAATTATCATATCTACGTGGGGCGTACTATGAAGATAGTGAGCTAATTCTTTATTTTTATGTTCACCTTTCGCAAGTCTTTCACCAAGAAGATACATACATGCCCGAGCCACTATGTTTCGTGTATCTTTATCAACGTTCATCGTATCAACTGGTTTTCAGTTTGAATATTCTACGATTAGGCCTTGTACAATCAGTTGAAGAGCAGCAAGTTTTTCCGCGGGAGGGTGCGGTTCGGCTAAGATTAATTGATCCCCTAGGCTCATTTGTTGTTTTGCTCTTCTTTTTTTATTATACCAAGACGACAAATCTTATAAGCTAGACGAGTAATCATCTCTGAGTGTTTTTCTGGTTCGCGTATTGCTTCGTCTATCATGGCAAAAAGGCCTATTTCTTCTAGTTTCATACTATTGTGTTAGTAACTGATGAATCGTTACTATAAAACTATTTTATAAAAAGCAAGTGAAAAATAAAATGGTATTTTCATAACACTGATGAGTGGTGCTGTTATGACTCCCAGTACGAGTAAAAATACAATTCGATAATGGTCAGATACAATTATACATCACATATGCTCAGGCGCGATCCTCATCCCCCGAAATGTCCGAAGTGTAGAGGATATTATTTGCTGGACGTGCCTCGATATTTTATAAAACCCCTCTTTTTGAGAGGGGTTTTATAGAGAAAAATTGAGATAATTATGCAGCTATAGGCGAATGGTCTACATTTTCCTTAGCATTACAACTTCCAAGTTCATACATATTGTCACCCAGAACCTCATCCAGGCTGCTGCTACTGACGTCATCCTTTCCATATTTGTTATCAACATTATTTTGGCTTTCAAAATGAGTTGAGAGTATATAACCAGTACCACCATCACAAACAGTATAATAATATTGACATGGAATAGCTCATCCTGGGTCGATTGCTGTGCCTGATTCTAGACATGCCGTCTTTCCATTGAGAGGATCAAGTATATTTTTACCAGCGACTTCTTGAATTTTCGTTTTCAGCGCACTTACATCATCTGGTACAGTACCATTTGCCTGTATAGAATCAAGTATAACTATGTTGAGAGCATTGAGATCGGCGACTCGAGTTGTATCCCGAGCTCCTTTGATAAATCTCCCATACTGAGAGATACCAGCAGTTGAGAGAATCGCGATGATAGCCATGACGACCATGAGCTCGACGAGCGTGAAACCTTTTTGAGTTTTCATAGAATGTGAATAATTAAATAATAATAGAAGTATTATATTTGTTTGAGACTCTCTGCAAGCAATGAGTGAGACTTTTTTTATTGTTATGTCTGCATATACTCTGACACTATGCATCTCGTACTCAATCCATCGGATATATATTACCTTACAGGAGTTCGTTCTCATGATCCCGGGGAAATACTTATGATACAAGATAATAAAGCAGAAAGAATACATAATAAAGAGGGAATTATTTTTTGTGATGCGCGCACTTCGGCACTCTTTGACGCAGAAAAATATCACATCATCAGAGAGAGAGCAAAATGGTGTGAGGAATTTGCGAAATATCCACTCCTCGCAACTGATCCTGATTTTCTCACCCAATCACTTCGCGAAAAAATCGAGTGATATGGTGTACAGCTCGAGATGCAAAAAAGCCCCATAACAGAAAAACGAACGATAAAAACAAGCCCAGAAATAGAGTTCCTTCAGGTATCACAATCAATGAATAAAAAGGTGTATGAGATGATTCTCCCGTTTCTCGTTCCTGGCGTTTCTGAAGAGGAGATAGCTCTGAAAATACAAATTCTTCAGCTCGAGCTCTGAGCGAGTGGGTCGAGTTTTCCACCGATTGTCGCCTTTTGAGAAAATTCTGCGATACCACATCATAGTCCGACGTGACGGGAGCTCCAAAAGAGTGATATAGTGCTCATCGATATGGGTCTTATCTGGAAAGGGTATTGTTCGGATATGACGAGATGCACCATCATAAAGAATAAAGCAGAAAGAATAAACAATAAAGAAGGAAATAGTGACGTCACCTCTGCGGAGGCAGGGGTCTATCAGGGAATATCTGGGATGGACCTTGCCTACTTGCCTACCGGACAGGTATTTCGGCAGGCAGTTTCCCACCTACGCGGAAATGACGAGAAAGATTTCTATGAGATATATACGCTCCTTCAAAATGTGACTCATTCTATTATCTCCTGGGCAAAACCAGGGATGAAAGTATCAGATCTTGATAAAAAAGCTCGAAAAATGCTCTGAGATTTTGAACCATATTTCACCCATTCGCTTGGGCACGGAGTGGGAATTGATATCCACGAATCCCCTCGAATATCATCAAAATCAGAAGAAATACTTCAGCCATGAATGGTTATCACTATTGAGCCTGGTATTTATATTCCAGGGAAATATGGTGCAAGGTATGAGGAGATGATAGTAGTCACCTCTAAGTGACTTGAGCTTTTGTAGAACTTGCAAAATAAAAATAATGGGCATAATCAGCTTTCATGGTAGAACAAATGATATGATTTTGATTAAATCCTCCACAACATACGCTCACTTGAAAGGTTGTCTTAAAGGGTAAAAATATAGACCCTTTTTCTGGCTGACTTTGTAGTACAGATTCTTTTTTCACCATACAGCCAACAACGAGATCTGGTATATCGTTTTGTATCAAGGATAGTGTTATTCCCTACGATGATGACCATATGGAGGCTATAGATTCTCCTCTCTGAAGGATGCTATGTATAAAAGATGAGAGCTCAGATACCAAAATTATGCTTGTCGAACACCTCCTCTCAGCGATTCAACTCCTATGACTTACTAATATCGAGATTGTTCTCAATGATTCATCGTATTGACCGCTCACATCGACGAAAGTTCCTCTTTTCTGATTTTGACACCCGACATATTGGATCCCAGTTATGTGACCATGAGTATCTGGTTTCGTGCAACAAATCTTACCTCATTGTCGTGAAACAAATAAAACCTCGGAGATAATTACTGTGAATAAAAAAGCAGTATATCAAATAACAGATCTCGATCCTCGATATAATGGGATTGAGAGAATGATGAGTATCGAACCCGCAGATAAACTGATTACCAAGATTATTTCTGCAGTTCAGCCTGATATTCTCAATAATCCCGAAGCTCAACCTTTCACAATAGCTGAGTGAGAAAATATTATCCCATATCTGAATGCGAGACCAATCATGCGACTAGGGTCAACAGCTCCTAACCCAATCACGCGACTCTTGAGCTCAAAGTGAAAAGAAATATTTCTCTGGTTACTCAATCTCCGTTCATACGCTCTCACTCGGGACACATATTTTCGTTCTCGTAATGGTATGACGAAAGAAGATGTCGTAAAGCGTATGCATATACAATTTCGTGAAAATCAAAATGAGCATCTTGTTCACACCGCTATTGCTGATTTTCCAGCAGAGTTATGAGCCTTTCTTCGATGACGTCATTTGCATGCGTGTATTACTCTCGCAGATACTACACATGTCTTTCGTATGGCGGCCCTCAAACAATTACTCACCAATGAAATACTATGAAGATAACCCCAGTTCAAATCTAGAATCTTCCAGAATGTGTAGCAGTTCATTATCACAATGTACCCATCCCTACTATAAATTCAGTCGATTCATATGAATTATTTGACTTTAATAGTAATTATTTTATAATGGATAAAATATTTTTATGACTGAAATATCTGCATTACCTAACAACATTAATCAGGTCATTGATATATGACAACTTGCCGAG
>Ga0209284_10002788_pt1 | contig 22994 bp, 22 predicted proteins | sample FRY03_FD_187211 | JGI IMG/M metagenome (GOLD analysis project Ga0209284, IMG submission 187211) | Freshwater microbial communities from Lake Fryxell liftoff mats and glacier meltwater in Antarctica - FRY-03 (SPAdes) (version 2) | ecosystem: Environmental > Aquatic > Freshwater > Ice > Glacier...
AGATTCTGTTTTTATTCAAGACCTAAATAACTTTCAGGTTGATCTTGTAATCACTCCAGATACTTGTTCTTTTGGAAGAGGTAGGGTAGATGCTATTGTTTCAGGAGGAAGACCATTTATCGAACGCCTTAATCGTCAAGAGTATACTTATTTTTGGAATGTTACTGGCCAAAGAAATGATACAACTTTTGTAGACAGCCTGCTTACGGGTGCTTATTCTATGTCTGTTAGAGACAGTTTTGGGTGCGTTTACGACTTAGATTACATTATCCCTGATTACAGATTCAATCTTATTGCAGATTTCGTTTTTTCACCTGATACCAACCCTATTCCAGGGCTACTTCCAACGGTATCTTTTATTAACCAATCCTTAAACGCGAGTCAGTTTCTTTGGAATTTTGATAGTGGTGATGTGTCCACTGAATACGAACCCGATTATATATTTCCTGGATCAGGAACATACGATGTGAAGCTCTATGCTATTCATTCCTCAGGATGTATAGATTCAATTACTAAACCAGTAACTATCGATTTCTTCTTGAACTATTTCGCCCCGAATGCATTCACGCCGAATAATGACTTAGTAAACGATTCATTTAATATCGTCTTGCAAGGAATAATGGATTCGACCTATTTAATGGTAATATTTGACCGGTGGGGCCAGGAAGTATTTGTAACCAGAGAGCTTAAAGAGGCATGGTCTGGGAAAAAGAATAACGCTGGTAGCACTTGTCCTTCGGGTTTCTATATGTACCGTACTAGCTTTATAGATCTTTCCGGTAAGAAACACGTTATTCACGGTAAAATACTGTTGCTAGGATAATTATATTTCAAACTTTAAGCCATCGTAAGCTAATTTCACATTCTTAGGCAGGCTTTTTTCTACTTCTTCGTGCAATCCCATTTGATGACTTAAATGGGTCAAATAAGCTCTTTCTGGCTTTAAATACTGAATAATTTCAAGAGCTTCATCTAAATTAAGGTGGGAAACGTGAGTTTCCTTTCGAAGAGCATTTAACACAACAACTTTAGCTCCCTTTATCTTATCAATTTCCTCAGATTGGATTGTTTTAGCATCGGTGACATAGCAAAAATCACCAAACCTATACCCAAACACAGGCATGAGATAATGGCTCACAGAAATTGGCACAATGTGATGCCCCATTAAATCGAATGGCTCAGAATCGATTCTATGAAGGTTAATAAGTGGAATGCCGGGATATTTTACGTCAGCAAAAACATAAGCAAATTCCCGTCTTAAAGCTTCTTCAACATGATCACTGAGATAAAGATCCATGTATTTCTTTTGAAAGTAGTTGAATGCTCGAATATCATCCAAACCAGCAATATGATCTTTGTGCTCATGGGTGTACAATACTGCATTCAGATTTTTAACCTTCTCTCGCAACATTTGTTGCCTAAAGTCAGGACCAGTATCAATTAACAAATTGCCATGCTCATTATTGATTAATATGGAGCAACGTAGACGATTATCTTTAGAATCGATTGAACTGCAAACAGCACAAGGGCAAGAAATAACGGGAATGCCTTGAGAAGTCCCTGTACCTAAGAATGTGACCTTCATAAATCCAAACCTACACGAAATAAACGAAAAACGTAAAAATATTCAATTGAATGATTTTCTTTGCAATGATAAAATTATGAAATACTACATAATTGCAGGAGAAGCTTCGGGCGATTTGCATGGAAGCAATTTAATTCATCACCTAAATAAGCTCGATTCTAAGGCTCATTTTCGGGCCTGGGGAGGTGATAAAATGCATGCTGAAGGAGCTGAAATTGTAAAGCACTATCGTGATTTAGCCTTTATGGGTTTCATTGAAGTGATTGTTAATTTGGGAACGATACTTAAGAATATCAGCTTCTGCAAAAAAGATATTTTAGCCTACCAGCCGGATGTAATAATTTTAATTGACTATCCAGGCTTCAACCTTCGAATTGCAGAATTTGCTCACAAGAACGGAATTAAAGTCTTTTACTATATCTCACCTCAAATTTGGGCTTGGAAGGAAAATCGTGTCCATAAAATTAAGCAGGTTGTAGATCGTATGTTCGTGATTTTGCCATTTGAGAAAGACTTCTATGCTCGTTTTGATATGGAAGTGAGCTTTCCTGGTCATCCATTATTAGATGCAATTTTATCGTATAAAAATCAAGTTAAGGAAAGTAATTTATTTTCAGATTCTCAGCCAATTATAGCTCTTTTGCCAGGAAGCCGGAAACAAGAAATTAGCACAATGCTTCCAGTGATGTTAAATAGTCTTCGAGATTTAGAAAAATACAAGATAATTGTTGCCATGGCTCCATCAATTCCAAAAGAGTTTTACACAGCCATTGTTGGAGACAAACAAGTCGTATTAAGAGATGGTGTAACATATTCAATTTTAAGCGAAGCTAAAGCTGCTTTAGTCACCTCTGGTACAGCAACATTAGAAGCCGCATTATTTAAAGTTCCTGAAATTGTCTGTTACAAGGGAAACGGAATTTCATTCTGGTTGGCTAAGCAATTGATTAAAGTGAAGTATATTTCATTGGTGAATTTAATTTTAGATAAACCAGCATTGCCCGAATTGATTCAGGATAAAATGAATGCAGAAAACATAAATATTGCGCTCAAATCAATATTAAATCCAGGGGAGTCGAGGAATTCGATGCTAAATAGTTTTGATGAATTAGAGGAGAAATTAGGAGGTTCTGGGGCATCTGAAAGAGCAGCTAAGGAAATGTTTAGCCGATTAAGTTCGATTTGAACTTTAAGTTGTGTAAAACATTCATACTAAGCAGAATTCGGAAAGAGTTAATGCAATAATTTTGTGCTGATGCGAATTGTAATACTAACTTTCCTTTTTATTCTAAACACACAAGTAAACTGCCAGCAACTAATAAAAGTTGGCATTTACAAAAGCTCCGTAATAAAATCTGCTGAAATCAGTTTGTTGGGAAGTAATTCTCAATTGAGCATTGGTAATGATTTGAACTTTTACGGTCCAACAAATTCGGATCGTTTTCTAATAATCCCTGAAGGAAGACATTTATCTATTTATTTAAATGGATTTCCGATAGCCAAAACGTTAGATTTGAAAATAAGCTGTGCTGCACCATCAAATTGTTTGTTCAAACCAGTACAACCTGATTTAAGGGGCAACTATTATTCAGGAGTATTGCAAATAAAAAACGTTAATGGAACTTTACAAGTTACCAATGAAGTATCAATGGATATTTATTTGGCAGGAGTTTTAAGGGGAGAGATAGGCTTTGATAAACCCCAAGAAGTTTATCAAATGCATGCAATTATGTCTAGAACTTACGCAACTCACTATTTGCATCGACATAGATCTGAGGGTTTTAATACGTGTGATCAAACACATTGTCAGGTTTATAAAGGTTGGTTTGAATATGAACTGTTTCATGAGGCAATTAATAGTACAAGAGATCAAATAGTAATTAATCAAGGCGATCACAAAGCCGCAGAATGTCTTTTTCATTCAAATTGTGGTGGCAATACAAATTCATCAGAGCAAGTGTGGAGTGCCGTGTTGCCATATTGCAGAGCTGTTGTAGATACTTTCTGTTTAAATAGTAAAAATGCAAAGTGGATTAAAAATATCAGCGTAGCAGATTTTATTAAAAAGCTTAAAATTCCAAACGAGCAAATAACATATATATGCGATTCGATATGTTATTATGATGCTGATAGGTCTCAAACTTTAAAATTTAATGGTAAATCATACGATGCTATTTACCTTAGAAATACATTCGGCTTAAAATCTACTTGGTTTAATTGGGAATGTAATGAAGATTCTGTAACTATTTCAGGACGAGGATATGGGCATGGAGTTGGCGTTTGTCAAGAAGGGGCAATTAGAATGGCAGAATTAGGATATTCAGCAGAGAATATTCTTCATTTTTATTATCGTGATGTTATTATTTCGGAAGGTAAAAAGGAAGAGAAAAAAAGACAATATCCTAATTAATCTTTTGTCAAAACCCTATAGCCAGAATTAAATTACGCACCCAATTAATGAAATTCAAGTGTTTTTTTTCTTTTTTGTGGAATTTTAATTAATTCATGAGTATTTTTAATTACCTGGAAATTAGGTTATTAACAATTGTAGGTTAATTATTAACTTAAAAAAGCAATAATTTATGTAACCTATTTATAATAATCGAAATATATTAGCTGAATAAATTATAAAAACACATGGCAAATACGATCCAGTTTAACGATGAAGAGCTAAGTGAATTACAATCATTTTATCTTCAGGAATTAGAGAAGACTGAACAACGACTTAATGCGATTAAATTAATTGTTTCTAAAATTGGAACAGGTTCAAAAAAGCGAGGACGCAAATCTTCAGCTGATAAATCTGCAAACGCATTGGTAGAAACTGGGAAGTCATCTTCGAAAGAATTGAAATCTCCTGCTAAAGGTAAAAGAGGTCGTCCTGCTAAAGCGAAAGCGGAATCCTCTGCCCCCAAAAAAATAGGCAGACCTTCAAAAGATTTAGCTGAATCGGTATCTACAGAAGTAGTAGCAAAACGTCGCGGACGTCCATCTAAAGCAAAAACAGAAATCGCTGAAGTCGCTAACCCTGCAGTTGAAAAACGTCGTGGTCGCCCATCCAAAACAGCACCATCTGCTAAGCCAACACTATTAGCAACGCCCAAACGTCTCGGAAGACCTTCTAAAGCAGAAACTAAAGCTCCTACGACCACAGCACCTGCTAAGCGCCGTGGAAGACCAACCAAGGTGGTAGCAAATGCAAGTTCAACTCCAGTTGTATCTATAGAGGCTAAGCGTCTCGGCAGACCTGCAAAAATTGCAAAAATTGCAAAAGTTGCAAAAGTTGCCAAAGCTGCAAAAGTTGCAAAAGTTGCCAAAGCTGCAAAAGTTGCTAAAGTTGCTAAAGCTGCAAAAGTCGCAAAAGTTGCAAAAGCTGCAAAAGCTGCAAAAATCACGGTTGCGAAACCAAATTCAGGTAAGCTTGGACGTCCTGCAAAAGTAAAGGAAGTTAAAGTTGAGGCAGCTAAATCTTCAGGAAAACGCGGTCGTCCTTCAAAAGAAGCTGTTGCTTCAACATCTACAACTGCAATTGCAAAAGTTTTGGCTCCTGCTTCAACTAAGAAAACCTTAACTAGAAAAGTGACAATTAAAAAAGTTAAGGCAGCGAAGGCAAATAAATCAGCAAAAGTAAAAACAGATAATACCACATCTGATAATATTTCAGGATAGATTTATCCATCAAACAATTTGTTAAAGGTGAATTTGGTTTTCCAGATTCACCTTTTTCGTTTACCAGTATCCGTGAATAATATTATATATTGATTCATTATCAACCTAACTAGAGTCTGTCTATAGAGTCTCCTGATGTCGTTGCACTAGTTCGAAAAATGCTCATTTACAAAAGTAAACTGCGCTTTTTCGGCCTTCGTGCGCCTAATCAGAAGCTTCTATAGTTCAAACTCCTGACTCTGTGCCAGACACTAACTAGAGTCTGTCTATAGAGTCTCCTGATGTCGTTCCACTAGTCCGAAAAATGCTCATTTACAACAGTAAACTGCGCTTTTTCCGCCTTCGCGCGCCTAATCAGAAGCTTCTATAGTTCAAACTACTGACTCTGTGACCAGACACTAACTAGAGTCTGTCTATCGAGTCTCCTGATGTCGTTGCACTAGTTCGAAAAATGCTCATTTACAAAAGTAAACTGCGCTTTTTAGGCCTTCGTGCGCCTAATCAGAAGCTTCTCGAGTTCAAACTCCTGATTCTATGGACAGACACTAACCAATGGTGAATACTTTTTAAGCAATATTCGTATTTTAGGCTACGAAGCGGTATTTTCGTTGCATGAAATTTAATCTAAGAAAAGCAGAGCCTCGGGATATTCCTCAAATCCTTAACCTGATTAAAGAGCTTGCTGAATTTGAAAAAGCGCCGGACCAAGTTGAAATAACAGAAGCGAATTTATTTGATGATTTGTTCGGTGAAGATTTTATTATCGAATGCATAGTTGCTGAGGAAGGACCAAAACTATGGGGTATTGCAGTTTACTACGAAAAATATTCTACTTGGAAAGGTAGATGCTTGTTTCTTGAAGATATAATAGTTACAAAAGTTGCTCGAGGAAGTGGCATTGGAAAAGCTTTATTTAATTCAGTAGCAGAGATTGGCAAGCAACGAAATTATGGTCGAATGGAATGGCAAGTTCTCGATTGGAATACTCCTGCAATTGAATTCTATAAAGGCTTTAATGCTTTTATAGACCCAGAATGGCTTAATTGTAAATTTACACGTGAACAATTACAAGCTATGGATTTATAAATATGCATAAAATTCACAAATTTGGTGGTGCGTCAGTTAAAGATGCTGAAGGAGTTAGGAATTTGTTAAATGTATTAAAGCATTACAAAGATGAATCACTTTGCGTAGTTGTTTCGGCAATGGGAAAAACTACGAATGCTTTAGAACAAGTTGTTAATGCATTTTATTCAAAAAATGGTGAAGCCTCTTATTTATTGTCTGAGGTGAAAAGGTCTCATTTTAAAATTATTGAAGAACTATTTCCTAAGGGGAATAGTAGTCTACAGAATGATATTGAAAACATTTTTGTTGAGTTGCTTTGGGCTGTGGAAGAGGAACAAATTAAATCATATGATTATGAATATGATCAAATTGTGTCTATGGGAGAGCAGCTTTCAACGCGCATTGTTGCTGCTTACTTGAATACAAACGGATACAAAATCAAGTGGATTGATGCTCGTGATTTAATTCGCACCGATAATACATACAGGGAAGCAAAGATTGAATGGGAAGAAACTATTGAAAAAGTAAATGATTTAATGGGAATTCAAGATTCGCATTCAGTAAAGAGATTTATTACCCAAGGTTTTATCGCAGGTACGAGTGAAAATTTCACTACCACACTTGGTCGGGAAGGCTCAGATTTTACAGCCTCTGTTTTAGCTTTTTCCACAAATGCATCTGAAGTAATTATTTGGAAGGATGTACCTGGTGTTTTAAATGCAGATCCACGTGTTTGGCCTGCAGCAGTTTTATTATCCGAATTATCTTATCACGATGCGATTGAATTAACTTATTATGGAGCCACAGTTATTCATCCAAAGACAATTAAACCGCTCCAAAATAAAGGGATTCCTTTAAGGGTTAAATCATTTATTGATCCCAATTCTCCAGGGACTTTAATTTGTGAGAATGAAGTCAAGCAGAATATTCCTTGCTACATATTTAAGGAACAGCAGCGATTATTATCCATTTCTGCTCGAGATTTTTCTTTTATAGTTGAAGGTAATATTCAAGATATTTTCAGCACCTTTAATCTTCATAGAATCAAAGTCAACTTAATGCAACAATCGGCACTAAGCTTTTCAGTTTGTGTTACTGCCGAAGAAAGGCGTTGGAGAGCTCTTTTGGAGGATTTAGAATTGCGTTATAAATTGAAATACAACGACTCCTGCGAATTAATTACCATACGAAATTATTCAGAGCCGCTTCCTGTTGAAATTACTGAAAAAGGAGAGATTTTGTTAGAACAAAGATCTAGAAACACACTTCAATTGGTTGTTAAATCTAAGAATTATGCCTAAAGGTTATCTTGTACACAATGCACTTATAATTAATGAAAATAAGCGTTTCATTGGTTGTTTAAAAACGAATGGACTAGTTATCGAGTCGATTTACGAAGGAACAATCAGCGAGAGCGAACAAACAAAAGGATATGAAATAATTGATGCAAAAGGAAATTATTTAATTCCAGGAGCAATTGATGATCAAGTGCATTTTCGAGAACCAGGTTTGACTGCGAAAGGTGATTTGTACACTGAACCAAAAGCTGCAGTTGCAGGAGGAATTACCAGTTATATGGAGATGCCCAACACAAATCCACCAGCAGTAACGCAGAATTTATTGGCCGATAAATATGTCATAGCCCAACATAAATCTTTAGCGAATTATAGTTTTTACATGGGGACAACAAACTCAAATTTAGATGAGTTATTAAAGACAGACCCGAAGCAAGTCTGTGGTGTAAAAATTTTCATGGGTTCAAGTACTGGCGATATGTTGGTGGATTCAAATGCTGCTTTAAACAATATTTTTAGTGAAGTAAAAATGTTGATTGCATTGCATTGTGAAGATGATCCGATGATTAAAATAGAGGCTGATAAAGCAAGAGCGATTTACGGAGAAAAAGTACCCTTTTCAATGCATCCTCAGATCCGAAATACAGAAGCTTGTTACGCATCTTCTTGTCGGGCGATTGAAAGGGCAGCAAAGTATGATACTAGATTACATATTTTGCATATTTCCACAGCCAAAGAAATAAGCTTATTTAGAAATGATATTCCTCTTTCGCAAAAAAGAATTACTGCTGAGGCTTGTGTCCATCATCTTTGGTTTTGCGATGAAGATTATGAAAAAAAGGGAAGTCTAATTAAATGGAATCCTGCTATTAAAACCGCAAATGATCGTGCGGCAATTCGTGAAGCTGTAATTAATGGAAAAATTGATGTTTTAGCCACAGATCATGCGCCCCACACAATTGAGGAAAAAAGAAACACATATTTTAATTGTCCATCAGGAGGCCCTCTTGTTCAGCATGCTCTTCCAGCATTATTTGAATTAGTTAGCCAAGGAGTTTTTACACCTGAGTTGATTGTTCAACGTTATTGTCATGCTGTCGCAGATATGTTTCAAGTTAGTAAACGAGGATATTTAAGAGAAGGATATTTTGCTGATTTTGTTATTTTAAAACCTAATAATCCAACGAAAGTAAATGCTGATTTGCTTTATTACAAGTGTGGTTGGTCGCCATTCGATGGAGATACATTTAGCACCACTGTCGAAAAAACCTTTGTAAATGGTCATCTTGTTTATAATGATGGTACTTTTGATGAATCGCAAAAGGGAATGAGATTGACATTTGAGAGATGAGAGAACTAATATTATTCGCGGCTGTATTGATATTATTCAGCAATTGTTCAAGTGAAATATCTGCACCTGAAGGCATTATCCCAGATACTACCATGTCGCATCTTTTAGTTGAATTTACATTGGCAGATGCTGCTTATAATGTGAGTTTGACCGATCCTACATCAGTGCGATTTAAACCTGAATTATTTTACGAAAGTGCACTTGAAAAACATGGTTACTCTCGCGAAGAATTTAATCGCAGCATTCGTTGGTATAGCGAAAATACCAAACAGCTTTTGAAAGTTTATGATAACGCTCTTATTGATTTAAGCCAACGACAATCAGCATTAAATCACTAGGGTTTGCTCAAAAAAACTTAATGCATTTTGATTGAGGTGTTTCTTGAGGAACTCTTCATTATGATTGCGCTAAATACTAGTCGATCGTAATTTTTGAGGTACTAACTCCATGACAAGAGTTACAAGAGCCAATACTGATGCTGCTCGACATATAACTTTTAACGCCATTGAATTCAACAACAGGGTATAAGCCTGTTCTGAAGCTCATAATATCGGTGATGAAAAAGTTTCTTAGTAAATCTCCTGGAATCTCTTTTACTAGATTTCCGGCACCATCAGGTTGAGAATACAATTTAACCGTTACATTTTGAGCAGTAGAATTATCTGTATGATAAGCAGTCCCAGCGACCGAAAACCAACCTTCACCTTGACCACCCTTTTTATGACACGACATGCAGTTTTGACCCATGTTGTGGCTCTTGCTTGAATTATATAAACTGTTATTTACAGTTAATTCCTTAGAATGATTGCAAGAAACGTAAACGATAACAAGAACAGAAACCATGAAAATCCCGACGAATCCTGTAGATTTTATAAAATTAGTAAAGTTATATAAAGGGAAATCTCTGTTGAGATTATCCTACTTCGCTTTCACAGATAAAACTGGAATCTCATTATGATAAGCTAGAGTTTTAGATTTACTCGGATCAAGAATTTTGCTTACCCAATTTCTATGGTGCTTAACAGCACAAATCATATCAGGTTTTCTTGTTCTATGATACTTGCTAATTCCTCCAAAAAAATCGTTGTCTTCTTTGGTTTTTACAAGTCTAAACGTTAATTCATCCAATTTAAATTTTTTCTTTAATGCTGGAATTTCTACTTCAGGATTGAATTTCAAAAATGCTTTACTCGTTGGAAATGTTGGTTCAATATGGAACATTTCAATCGTTGCACCGAGTGAATTAGCAACTGGAACTATAGCTTCTAATTCTGGAATAATATTATCGAGATCGCTAGAATATCCAATAAGTTTTATTGATTTTTGACGGAATGCACTAGGTATAACTATAACAGGAACATGAGATTTTTCTATCACTTGAGCCGCCACACTTCCAATAAACAATCGCTTTAATCCACTAGCGCCTGTAGTTCCTAATATAATGATATCTCCCTTTAGCCTTTTCGTTGCTTGAATTAAAATATCGGCAGTTCCAACACCGGGAACTATTTCAGATTGGATATTCTTAGCATTGAATTTTCCTTTAAAACTTGAAATTGCCTTTTTTACGAATTTGTGTAATTCGTTCTCTAAAAATCCAATATGATCGGTTTCGGAAGGAATATATAATCCTGTAAATGCAGAATCTGGAGCTAACTCAAGTATGCTTGTTTGATGAACTACATGAACCTTTCCGTTATTTGCCATTGCATTCGACATGGCAAAGCGCATGGCTTTCATGGAATTTGCAGAAAAATCTGTAGGTACTATTATAGTTTTCATAATCAATTGGGTTTCCTCAAAGGTAAGATTGTATTTTTGTGAAATCAATGATTTACGACATGTAATTTGATGATTTTTGTCAGGTTTGTTGTTTTGTTAGAATATTTATTGAGGATTTTTAAAAAAATCCTCCGAATTACCTATTGGCTTTATTGGTTACCAAGCTTATTATTCAAGTTCGATTAAAGCAATTATCCATTCATGCAGTAACTTAAATAGGGTCCACTTAAAAACACCAAAAACTATGATTATGTGAATGTTACAACGTTTAGTTTTTGATTTGGTGAGCATTATTCGACGAAATCGAGCAGATTGTATGCATCACAAATTATTATTTTTATTTTTTTCTAGAATTTGGCTTAGCCAGAAACACGCCATCTGCTTCGTTAAGAGTATTTTGAAGTACTATTTGTACGTCATAAAATCCTCTTGTCTCTCATCTGACGTGTTTCTGACTTTTTATTGAACCCTAAATAATCAAAACATTTCAATTTTTAAAATCTAAAGTGGTGCCTTGATTCTTTTAAGCTCCATTTTAAGAAAAGTATCTGTATCACTTGTTTTTTCAGGAAGTGAAGAGTAGAACAATGTCATCTCCTTCAGTGATTTACCACTTAAATAGATGTCTTTAAATTTCTCATACCATTGGTAATAATATCTATTTCTTAGAATATAAGCATTGTTTACAGGATAATTGTATCGCTCTTTTTGGAAAATATTTGCATCAAGCAAAATTACTTTCAGAGCAGCACTAATTGCTTGATATCTTAACTCTTTTTCTGCTTGAGTGAGGCCCTGCACTTGAGTTTCGGCTTCCGATAAAAGTCGATAAATCTTTTCTTGAACGCTACGTTGTTTTTTAATTGCTGGTATTAATTCAGGATAGTATTTCTCGGCAAATTTTAATGAGGCATGATTTCCTAAAAATTCTCCAAAAGATTCTTCCGCAGGATAAGGAATTTTTAATTTCGATTTATCTCGGTGAACATGAGCCATCTCATGCAATACAACAAAGATTATCGCTTCTTTTGGGTAGTTTAGTAAGTGATGAGTTAATAAAGTTGCACTAGTACCTGAAGTGTTGTAAACCATCGCATCTAAACCTTCTTCTTCTGATTTTACCGCATGAATTCTAGCTGCAAGAGTATCTGTTCCGAAGTATTTAAAAGGACTAGAATCCTTGGGAAGAATAATACTATCTGGTCTTGAGATATACACATAGGTTAATTGTTGTTCTTTTTTTTGCCACTTTTTATAAAACTTTCTTTTGAGATTTAGCCCTAATTCAATCTCGGCGTAGTCTTCTAATTGTCTAATTAGCCTCAGATTTTCTTTCTCATTTTTTGGCAATAAAATAGCTTTGGGGAGCAAGGAAATACCTAGCAACCCAATGCTATTTTGGATAAATCTTCTGCGTTTCAAGTTTACTTAGGGTTTACTCAAAAAGTCAGAAATGCGGCGGATGCAAGGCATGGACATTGAAGATGTATATTTAATACTTCGAAATGGCTGTAACGAAGCAAATGCCGTATTTCTGGCTAGTTTTTGAAATTCCAAATTCATGTGAAAAGTTAATCTTGATGCAAAGATTTTTGCATATAATTGAAAAAATCCACGCAATAGTAATGGTTGTCTCCGTGATAAATAACTCATTTAAAAGGAATTAAACGTTTTTGAGTGAACCCTATTTAGTCCAAAACCTTATGGTATTATGCCGATGCAATAGCTGTTTTGTCAACTGTAATTGGACTAATACAGATATGCTTTCGGTATTATCTATCTGCTAAGTTCACGTAATTACGCTTAACAGCACCCGTATAAATTTGTCTTGGGCGAGAAATTGGCTCTTTATTTCCAATCATTTCCTTCCATTGAGCAATCCAACCTGGTAAACGACCTAGTGCGAACATAACAGTAAACATGTCGGTTGGGATACCCATCGCACGATAAATAATTCCAGAATAAAAATCTACGTTCGGATATAGCTTACGTTCAATAAAATACGGATCGTTGAGTGCAGCTTCTTCCAACTGCTTTGCGATATCCAACATGGGATCACTCTCTCCTAATTTATTCAACATTTGATCGCAAGCATCTTTGATAATGCTCGATCTTGGATCGAAATTCTTGTAAACACGATGTCCGAATCCCATCAAACGGAAAGGATCATTCTTATCTTTTGCTTTGTTGATGAATTTGCTCACATCACCACCATCTTTCTGAATCTCTTCCAACATCTCAATCACAGCTTGGTTTGCACCGCCATGAAGTGGTCCCCACAAAGCACAAATTCCTGCCGAAATAGAGGCGTACAAATTTGCCTGCGACGAGCCAACCATACGAACCGTAGAAGTTGAACAATTTTGTTCGTGATCGGCATGTAGAATTAGCAATTTATCTAGCGCATTTACAATCACTGGATCAGCCTCATAATCTTCGGTCGGCATTCCAAACATCATGTTAAGGAAATTCTCTACGAAGTTTTTCGAATTCTTTGGATACATAATCGGATGACCAACTGAATTTTTGTAAGCCCAAGCTGCAATAGTGCTGAACTTAGCCAGCAATCGAACGATGGTTAATTCAATTTCTTCTGCACTACGATTGCTTTGCTGCGATTCAGGATAAAACGTTGAAAGTGAACATGTAATAGAAGCCACAACTCCCATTGGATGCGCCTTGGAAGGATATGCCTCATAAAAACGCTTCATATCCTCGTGAATTAGGGTATGGCGGGTGATTGCCGTTTGGAAACGTTCTAAATCAGCTTTTTTCGGAAGTTCCCCGTAAATGAGAAGATAAGAAACCTCGATAAAAGTGGATTTTTCAGCCAATTGCTCAATCGGATACCCACGGTATCTTAAAATGCCTTTCTCTCCATCTAAAAACGTGATTTTACTTGTAGTAGCACCTGTGTTTTTGAAACCTGAATCGAGTGTAATTATTTCGGTTTCCGACCGTAATTGCTGAATATCGATTGCTCGCTCGTTTTCTGTTCCCGTAATTACGGGCAATTCGTATGAATTACCATCTATTTGAAGGCTTGCTGTTTCACTCATGATTTTTGGAAATTTGATTTTGCAAATGTAGCAAAGACCGAGCCTCAATGTTCTATTTAATACAGATATTTCTACGATTAAATTTTGGCCTCCGCTTGAATAAATGTGAACGAAAAAACAGCATCCTTTTCGTTCTTCAAATTCAACAAATGCTCGCCCGTTTTTTTGCGTTTTTCAGCTGAAATATATCCTCGCTGCTGCATTTCTTCGCCCGCACTTTCCAGTAATCGCCACCAATAATTGCATGTTTCATCCAACAATTCAGGATTGCTTTGGTCGAACAACTTCAATTGCGGCCTAATGACGATTTCTTCAAATCCTGCGTGGTGCAGTAACGACTGAAGCTTCACTCCCACAAATGGATCGCCTTGCATATCTAACTGCATTCTGTTGTAGGAATTCCAATAGTCTTCCAAATCCGCGGAGCGAGGAAAAACCTGCAAAGAATTATTCTGAACTTCCGTAATATGAATGGTAGCTCCTGGCTTGAGACTTTTTCTGATTTGCCTTAAAATTGAACTTGGGTCCGAAGCGTGCTCCAACATCCAACAACAAAAGGCAGCATCCGCTAAATGTTCAGCTTTGTAATCGGTTAAATCGGCACAAATAAAATCGACCTGGGAAGAATATTTTTCGGGAATGATTTCTTTAGCAAACGCAATCTGCTCACCTGTTCTGTCAATCGCCGTGATGTGCAATTCGGGATATCTTTCTAATAGAATGCGCGTTTGAGCTCCAACACCACAACCCATTTCAATAAGGTTTCCGCGTTGCGGGATGTGTAAATTCGAATAAACACTCTCTGCTAAAAAGTTAGCTTGATGCTGCAATCGCTCGAATTCAATTCGGGAATAACCGTGTAAATATGTCGACACAAAGTGATTTTTGGGCAAAGCTAGACGATTTGAAATTGACTTCCGTTTTGTAATTTGATAAAGGGAAACTGCAACATTTAAAGAATAATAAACCTGAATAGGGTTCACTCAAAATTCAGAAATGCGGTGGATGCAAGGAGCAGAAATTGAAGGTGTATATTTAATACTTCGAAATGGCTGTAAAGAAGCAAATGCCGTATTTCTGGCTAGCTTTTAAAATTTTAAATTCATGTGAAAAGTTAATCTTGATGAATGGGTTTTGCATATAATTGACAAAACCCATGCAATGGTAATGGTTGTCTCCACGATAAATAACTCATTTAAAAGGAATTAAACGTTTTTGAGTGAACCCTATTTATCTAAAAAGTACAAGTAGTGGAAAAAATATTCGTCGACACAGATATTATCTAGGACTTATTAAGCTTAGGACTGCCCTTCAATCCATTTGCTGCTTTATTAATTACAAAAGCCAACCAAGGCAACATTGAGATTTGTATTTCGTCGCTTTCATTCTCAAATGTGAGTTATATTTTATTCAAACAATACTCGGCTCTTCAGGCAAGAATGTCCTTACTCAAGTTTAAAACGCTCGTAACTGTGCTTGCCGTAAATGATAAAAAAGTGAAACTAGCCTTATCCTCCAACTTTACTGATTTTAAAGACGCCCTACAATATTATTCAGCTATAGAAAACGGAGTGAAAGTCTTACTAACAGGGAATCTAAAAGATTATAAACCGGCTGAAATTGCAATTATGACTGCTGACCAGTTTGCGAAAAGCAATTAGCGTTATCAATTATTAAAGCACTTTAAACAATCCCGCTATTTTTGCAGTTCAGATTTCCATCATGCAATCTTGGTTTAGAGTATTTAGCAAATTAACATTCTACTGTATTTTATTAGTCATCTTGGCTGGTTCCATTGTGCGCGCAACGCAGTCTGGCATGGGTTGCCCCGATTGGCCTCGTTGCTTTGGATATTACATTCCGCCTTCCGAAGACAGTCAAGTTCGCTATAATCCTGGACAAGAATACAGCAAGGGAATGATGGTGATTCTCAATGATACGCTTTGGCGCGCCGAATCTTCATTTGTAGCTCCGCAAGAATTCGACCGTGTAGCTTGGAAAAAATACCCGAAACACAATTATTCCGATTTTGTCGTGCATCAAACATGGATCGAATACATCAATCGTCTACTAGGCGCCTTGTTGGGATTATTCGTTTTAGGAATGGTCATCACTTCCTTCAGCTACAGAAAAACGCAAGCATCCTTAATTCTTTTGAGCTTAGGTTTATTATTCGTCACCGGATTTCAAGCTTGGTTAGGCAAATTAGTGGTCGATGGGAATTTAATTCCACAATCGATCAGCCTTCACATGATTGGAGCTTTTGTACTTATCGCGCTTTCCCAAATGGTGTTGCAACGGATCTCGATGAAGCGCAACAACGAAACAAATTCCAACCTGAGAACATTTGCCATCTTGGCTACAATTGCAGTTTTAATTCAGGTGTTAATTGGAACTCAAGTGCGCGAAGAAATCGATATAATATCAAAATCACTAGGCTTCGACATGCGTGCCTTTTGGGTAGATGAATTATCATCGATATTCTTGATGCATCGTGCATTCTCATTGATTGTTTCAGCGCTTTGCGGATATGTGGCTTACATTGCTTACAAATCTCCATTGCTCAAGAATTTGGGTATATTGGCATTCGCGTTTTTAGGGATCGAAATAATTGCAGGAATCGTACTTGGTTTCTTTGGTATGCCGATCATTGTGCAACCTATTCACCTGCTGTTTTCTTCCCTCCTATTTTGGAGCATGTTTGCCATATTCTTGGCTGCCAAGAAGCAAGAACTCATCGCCTACACGGCAAAGTAATATTCTGCAATTGGTATAACTCAACTATTTCCAAGATAAAGTTGAAATCAAATGTTCGATATCTTCAGTTAAATAGGCGTTAACAGGTAATAGAGAATCGGCATTTGGACTAGCATAAAAGTACAAGCTGCCGTGTATGTAGTGCGAAACACTGTCGGTCATGTAAAATTGTGCAGAGGAAGCTGCATTTCCGCCAATCTTATACATCACCCCATAAACCTTGCTTTCGGCATTATTAAATAGTATTTCCTGAATACCATTGGCTTTAACGGCATGTTTATAAGCCATCGTTCTTGAATCTTCAGACAGAGAGCTTAGATTCCCAGCAATATCTTTGTAACTCAAGTGAACAGTAGCATGCTGCTTAGGAAATTCAAGATTTAACCAACAACGTTCACCTGATTTTGCTTGAACAGGTCGGATTATTGAATACTTCGGAATCTCAAATTTAAAGGGACAATCAGCTTCATAAACTGTGTATTCTTTGGCTGGAAGATCTATTCGAAAATAGCCACGAGGCCGAGGAATTTCGCTACTTTCATCATCCAAACATGAACTAAAAAACAGAACTCCGATAAGTAGTAGTAAGCTAATCCGCATAGGCACAAATAACGGAATTAATGACTTAAGCGTATGCTAAAAATCAATGTGCCACGTCGTCGTTATAATGGCTTTCGTGCGAAGCATTTCCTACGTCATCTCTTTTTGAAGACAGCATCGTTAATACATCTGCCACAATTTCAACGGAGTAGCGTTTAATTTTGTCTTTGTCTTCCCAAGTGCGGGAACGCAATTTTCCTTCGATATAGACCGATGCTCCTTTTCGCACAATCTTCTCGGCAACTTCTGCTAAGCCTCGCCACAGAACAATATTATGCCATTCTGTTTGCTCAAATCGTTGCCCGTCTTTTTTGTAAATTTCGGTTGTTGCCAGAGGGAAATTCGCCACTCGAACTCCATTATCTAAGACCTTAACTTCTGGGTCTTTCCCTACATTCCCAATTAAAATTACTTTATTAACCCCCGCCATACGTTCGATATCAACAATTTATCTTCAAATATAACAATTATCAATTCGAAAATAATTTCCTCGCGGGATATTTAATTTGGAATCTTACAATCATTCGTTTTCCTCTAAATAGTATCTTTCCACATAGTCAAGAGTTTGAACTATAGAGGCTTCTGATTAGGCGCACGAAGGGCGAAAAAGCGCAGTTTACTTTTGTAAATGAGCATTTTACGGACTAGTGCAACGACATCCACAGAGTCAAGAGTTTGAACTATAGAGGCTTCTGATTAGGCGCGCGAAGACCGAAAAAGCGCAGTTTACTTTTGTAAATGAGCATTTTTCGGACCAGTGCAACGACATCAGGAGACTATATAGTGTTTGTCCACAGAGTCAGGAGTTTGAACTATAGAGGTTTCTGATTAGGCGCGCGAAGGCCTAAAAAGCGCAGTTTACTTTTGTAAATGAGCATTTTTCGGACTAGTGCAACGACATCAGGAGACTCTATAGACAGACTCTAAATACCTCGTGATAGCGCGAGGCATCGCAATAGCATGAAGGTCGATTGAGGCAATTTCTTGAAATCCATTCAAGCTGGGCAATTTCTCAACAAGAACATGAACGAATTTAACCTGCAACTTTTGGTGACTAAGAATATGTTTTATGATGGAGGATGTCTTTCTTATCTCGAAAAAATCATTTCCAAAAATTTGAGAGAATTCTTCAGCGTCGTGAAACTGGTTTAATTCATCAATTGACATAAGCTCTATCAACGGAAATTGAAATAATCCAGCCCAAATATCATTTTCGGCGCGCTTTTCAACAATGGTAATATCTTCACTATTCTGAATAATAACGAATAGAAGAAAGCGTTCCCTAACCTTGATTTTGCCTTCTTTAACTGGTAGCTTAGAAACGAGTCCATTTTTCAAGGCAATACAGTCGTTAGACAATGGACAATTGGCGCAATCGGGCAGAGCTGGTTTGCAAACCGTGGCACCAAAATCCATCAAACCCTGGTTGTAATCGCCTGCCTGCTTCGATGGCAAAAGTCTATTCGCTAATTCTTGGAATTCCTTAATGCCTTTCGAAGAGTTGATTGGCGTTACAATGCCGAAATACCTGGATAAAACGCGGTAAACATTACCATCAACCACGGCATGTGGCAAATTAAAAGCGATTGAGGCGATTGCTGAAGCGGTGTAGGGACCAACACCATTCAAACTTAACAATGCTGAATAATCCTCAGGAAATTTGCCATTAAACTCATTGACAACTTTCTGCGCGGCCTTATGAAGATTTCTGGCTCGAGAATAATATCCGAGTCCTTGCCACAATCTCAGAATTTTATCTTCATGTGCTTGAGCTAATAAGTCGACCGAAGGAAATTCCTCTAAAAACCTGAGATAATAGGCTGTTCCCTGCTCTATTCGGGTTTGTTGGAGGATGATTTCCGATAGCCAAATCGAATAGGGATCTTTCGATTCTCTCCATGGCAATTGACGTCCAAACTGCCTATACCATTGAAGAATTTTAGAACAAAAAGGGTGATTACCTGTTTCCATTGCAGCAATGATAAGCGATTCGAAGTTTTGAAAAAAACTTTTTCGTTTGAATATAAAACCAATATATTTGCACCCCGTTTTTCAGAAGGCTAACTTCCACGTTAACAAAAAATTATACTCACAATAAATCCTTAAATTCCAACCAGCCATGACCAAAGCTGAAATTGTAACAGAAATTGCAGACAAGACAGGTATTGAAAAAGTAACTGTACAAGCAACCGTTGAAGCATTCATGAAGAGTGTAAAAGCCAATCTTTCTCAAGGGAAGAATGTTTATCTTCGTGGATTCGGTAGCTTCGTAGTGAAAAAGCGTGCAACTAAAAAAGGCCGTAATATCTCTAAAAACACTACAATTGTTATTCCTGAGCATTTCATTCCTTCATTTAAGCCAGCTAAGACCTTTAGCGATAAAGTGAAGAAGTCTGTTAAAGCTTAATCTATAAACTGTAGATGAAAATTCGGCTGCTGTTGGTAGTTGTAGCATGTTTGCTAGTGGGAGCGGCCATTTACTTGGCTCCTCGCGAAAACAAAGGTGCTAATCAAGAACCAACAGCAAGCCAAGCTTCAAACAATGGTGATGCTTTTGAGCAACAACTTGAAGAGGTAAAACAAAAGATGGATGCTACAGTTTTGGCAAACGTCGAGTTCTTTGAAGGTAGATTAGCACAAGCAAATGCTTCCGATAAAGCTGTTTGGTTAGATTCTCTTACTTCGGTTTGGGATCGTCAAATGCGTCCAGGAATTGCTGCTGAGTATGTTTTGCGTAAAGCAGAAGCCACAAATTCAGCCAATGATTGGAAACTGGCAGGAACTCGATTCTTAGGAATTTCGAGATTCTTTCAAGGTGAAGACAAAGAAGCACTAAACGACAAAGCAACCGATTGCCTTATTAAGGCAAATCAACTTGCACCAAACGACATCGAGATAAAAACTCAACTAGGTTCTTCTTACGTTGAAAGCGGCAAAGAGCCTATGAAAGGTATCTTTTTGCTGCGCGAAGTCGTTGCTCAAGACTCTACCAATGTGGATGCTCAATTAAACTTGGGTTTCTTCTCAATGCAAAGCGGTCAGTATGATAAAGCGATTAATCGTTTTACTACCGTGTTGAAGTTGAAACCAAGCATGATTGAAGTCCGACTGTACCTCAGCGAAGCCTTACAAGAATCAGGAAATTCAAAAGGTGCGCTCAATGAACTCAAAGCATTAAAGAAATTAACGTCCGATACTTTGCTCATCAGCGAAGCTGACTTAAGAATCAGACAAATCGAATCGAATACAACTCATTAAACAAAAACATTATGCCAAGCGGTAAAAAAAGAAAGCGTCATAAAATGGCAACTCACAAGCGCAAAAAGCGTCTTCGTAAGAATCGTCACAAGAAAAAATAAGCTGCGGCAACTATTCTGAATGCCCTCTTCTTAGCTACCAATCAATTTACATTGAATTAGTGGCATGACTAGAGCGCATTCAGATTTTTACCGTTTCGTTTCACACACTGTGGGCGACTCTCATCAAGGCTTCATATCACATGGGCCTTTTGGTGTTGGAGTGCATGCCTGCAGCTGAATAATAAACCCGTGAATAAAGAACTGATCATCAATGCCAGTGGCAGCGAGGTCATTATCGCCCAGCTTGAAGACCGACGATTAATAGAACTCAACCGCGAAAAGAGCAATGTATCTTTTGCAGTTGGGGATATCTATTTAGGTCGGGTAAAAAAAGTTATGCCCGGTTTGAATGCTGCATTTGTTGATGTAGGATACGAAAAGGATGCATTTCTTCATTACTTAGATCTGGGCCCTCAGGTGCTTTCCCTCGTTCAATATATGAAGATGGGATTAGCAGGTAAGGCCCCAACAACGCGCTTAGCCGATTTTAAGATGGAATCGGACATCCGAAAGGATGGTAAAATAGGCGACGTATTAAGCAATAACAATCCAATCCTGGTTCAGATTGCCAAAGAACCAATCTCTACAAAAGGACCGCGAATAAGTTCAGAACTTTCGCTTGCCGGTAGGTACCTTGTTCTAGTTCCCTTTTCTGATAAGGTTTCTATCTCTCAGAAAATCAAGGAATCAGAAGAAAGAAACAGACTAAAGCGACTCATTCAAAGCATTCGTCCAAAAGGATTTGGTGTAATCATTAGAACCGTTGCTGCAAATAAAAAAGTAGCAGAACTCGACCAAGATTTAAATGAATTGGTTGAACGTTGGGACACGCTCGTAACCAACCTTCAAAAGGCGCAACCCAAATCAAAAGTTCTTGGAGAAATCAAGCGTACTTCCGCTTTACTGCGCGATGTGTTAAATGATTCTTTCAATAGCATTGTTGTAGATGATCAAACCATCTATAATGAAATCAAAAACTACATAGCGCACATAGCGCCTGACAAAGAAAAGATTGTCAAACTTCATAAAGGAAAGGAAGACGTCTTTGAAGCTTACGGAGTTGATCGCCAGATAAAGGCTGCCTTTGGCCAAAATGTAAGCATGAAAAGTGGGGCTTACCTCATTATTCAGCATACAGAAGCAATGCACGTTATTGATGTAAATTCTGGTCATCGTTCAAGATCAGATAACGACCAGGAAACCAATGCCTTCGACTGCAATCTTGAAGCTGCTGCGGAAATTGCTCGTCAACTTCGATTGCGTGACATGGGCGGAATTATTGTCATCGATTTTATTGACATGCACTCTGCTGGAAATCGTAAAGTATTGTTCGATAGTTTGAAGGAAGCAATGACTCAGGATCGCGCCAAGCATACGATTCTTCCTCCCAGCAAATTCGGATTGATTCAGATTACGCGTCAGCGAGTTCGTCCGGAGTTGGTTATCGAAACTCTTGAAAAATGTCCAACCTGCAACGGAACCGGCGAAATTCAACCTTCGATACTGATCACCGATGAAATCGAAAACACCCTTCGTTACATCTTAAAAGAGCAAAACGAGAAGTCTGTTAGCCTTTGGGTTAATCCTTTTATTGATGCCTACCTTAAACAAGGATATCCATCTATTCGGATGAAATGGTTCATGAAATATAAGCGTTGGATAAACATCAAAGCCAACTCGAATTACCATTTTATGGAATATCACTTCCTCAATAATAACGACGAAGAAATTAAACTTTAAGCACGTAATTTTAGGGCATGGAAAAATCTCATGCTCTAAAATTATTAGCATACGACTACTGGGCTAACTGCCGCGTATTCTCTGTCATCGCGGAATGTCCTGAAGTAATTCCTTCTGAAATCGAAGACGTTTTAAGCCATATTTTTGGTGCTAAAAGCATTTGGCATAAACGAATCATTCAAGAAGTAGCATCCTCCGATTTATTCGACCGGAAAAACCTAAAAATACTTATCGAACTTAACGAACAGCTAAGGTCTGATTGGGATTCTTTGCTCGAAAAACACCCAACTGAAATGATGGTATCGTACCAGAATTTGAATGGCGAAAACTTCCAAACATCAGTGGCAGACATCTTAACTCATGTTGTAAATCACGGCTCTTATCATAGAGGGCAGGCAGCTCGAATCATGCGCCAAGCAGGTGTTGCACCTTTAGCCACCGATTTCATTGTGTTTTGTAGAGAATAAGAATTATCTCGTATCTTCATTTTCAAATCAATCGGCCTTAAATAGGGTCCACTTAAAAACACCTAAAATTTTGATTATGTGAATATTATAATGTTTAATTTTTGATTTGGTGTGCATTATTTGACGAAATTAATCAGATTGTATGCATCACAAATTATTATTTTTATTGTTTTCTTAAATTTGGCTTAGCCAGCAACACGCCATCTGCTTCGTTAAGAGTATTTTGAAGTACTATTTGTACGTCATAAAATCCTCTTGTCTC
>Ga0209284_10002795_pt1 | contig 22949 bp, 20 predicted proteins | sample FRY03_FD_187211 | JGI IMG/M metagenome (GOLD analysis project Ga0209284, IMG submission 187211) | Freshwater microbial communities from Lake Fryxell liftoff mats and glacier meltwater in Antarctica - FRY-03 (SPAdes) (version 2) | ecosystem: Environmental > Aquatic > Freshwater > Ice > Glacier...
ACAGCCAGACATAGATACACAAACAAGCGCACACAATCTCTCTCTCGCTATGGCATATACAAGACCTGTTCGATGCTCTTCGGGGCCCTTTGATAGCTCTGCACAAGTGAGCCGTTGAAATCCTGTTCATGCAATCTATGTGTTGCCATTGTTCGATATGGTGCTATTACGCCCGACTCGTTGCCATTCAATTCGAGTGCTTTCAGATGCGAAAACAAACAGAGGTCCTCGTGAAGGTGCTTACAATAGCTACAATTGACAACCAGAAACGTGATCTCTTCCTTGTACTTTAACAATCCACAAGGTATCTCTGCCAGAAACATCTTTTCCTGCCGCCCAAGTCTTGGCAACATCGTGCGGCGTATTCCCTGTGCGTCCAAGATAACCGTTTGCAGGTGTACCTTCTGCTGTTTGCATACTGCTACCCGCAGTGGCTCGTATGCCGCGGCAAGTGTTTGGATGTCAGCAGAATTCGGCTGTGCTTGTGCCGCAGCCACCAGTTGCAGCACAAGTGCTGACAGTTCTGCAGATTCGCCCTGGGTTGTCGGTTGTCGTGCTTTGGCGGCGCGCGGCAGCCCCAGTTCTACTTGCACGAGCTTCCTCTCGTTCAAGTGGTTGAATATCCACACATTGCATGTCAACGAGACATTTTCACAATCGCCCTTTAGCGCATGCATCTGGCTGCCACCAGCAGTCGGTGTCAATGCTGCCATGCTCGATATGTTTTTGATTTGTTCGATGCTCGCATGGACTCCTTATATAGTCAGTAGTGAGTTGTCTCGCGCGAATCTGCGCTGAAAAAGAAGTGGCAGTTGCGCCGAAACAATGGGCGCATGCGTGTGACTTGAATGTGAAAATCAAACAAAAATGTATATTCGTTTCACAAACATGTACATGTGCGGAAGCTATATACATACGGTGTTTGATTCCCCGGACCGTGCAACACCATGAGCGTGGGACTTTCACATCGCCGCCCTTTGAACACCCATTTGGAAAAAGATGGTTACGAATGGCTGCTATTCGCACTGCAACACAATGAGCGTGCGAACCCAGAGGGCATCGCGTTTGTTCGTTCGCTGCGTGGCGTTCATACCATTTGGCGCGACACATGCGACGATGTAATGACTAATCCCCATTGGATGGCTCCATCTGTGAACGGAGGATTCGCGTTTGTAGAAGACGAGATGCCAGGTCTTGTGCATGGTGCGATACAATCCATCTTGGATCGTCGTCCATTGCAGAATTACACGGCGCGTCCCGGGCCCGCGTTGGAGGACTTTCCCGTCTTCCAACAGAATGTGGCTCGCATTGTGCAGGCCATGCACACGTATTCTTCGGACATGCCCACTCAAGCACGCATTATGCACGAGTTGGTTAAACTTTTTTCGACCCGTGCCATCGTGCCGCATGTGCGCCGTATTATGCAAGACCTTCCTCACAGCATGCCACTGGTGCGGGCAGTACTCAAAAACATGAAGTTGTACCGCAGGGAGTACGCCGTAGCTATGCTTTGCGTTGAGCTGCTTCGGCTGCTGTGTCGCAACACACTTGTAAGTCGGCGGATCGCCATTGATTGCGGAGCAGTAATTGTTTTGCTTGCAATCATGAATACAGACGACATTAATTTCGACGACCAGCCTGCTTCTTATGCGCCATTGCGGATCGCCTGCTACGATGTTTTGAAGGGACTGTGTGCGGGAGAACCTGAGACGAGTCGACACGTGTCCGAGCATGGCGGCCTTCCGATTGTGCGCCAAGTCCTGATGCGCGATATGGGCTTCACCGGGCCCACGGTTTCCGCCATGTGCAGGCACTTCAGGTGACCGCTCCCATGACAAATTACAGGCCATGGCACGGGCATTTCGCAAACATTCGCGGAGTCTTAGTGTCGTTTTGCTTTGTAAATGTGTAATAAAAATAAAAACCTCCCGCGAGTGCCAACGAAACCGTGTAGGGGTTTATTATGTGCATTGTGTCTAACTGTCAGGTATCTCGAGGTCAGCGATGGATATGGTCTTGTGCTTTATGCTGTTGGCGCGTTTGTTGGTGATCATGAATTTAACAATTGCAGAGTCGAACACTTTTACAACAATCAAAAACGTGCATGCCTTCCGCCGACATGTACATGTTGTGAACCTATATAACCGCAGTAATACATTGCCCGGCACCGCGCAACATCATGAACACACATTCGGATACTGGTGGACCGAGCTTGCTGGGTTTCATACTCGAACACAATGAGCGTGCGAACGCAGAGGGTATCGCGTTTGTTCGTTGGCTGCGTGGCGTTAATCCCTTTTGGCGCGACACATGCGACCACCTATTAGGCAACCACCATTGGATGGCCCCGTCGGTGACAGCAGGATTTTTGTTTGCAGAACGTGATCTGCCCGTTCTGCTCCAAGAGGCACTGGATGCCATGTTAGCACTCGATCCCACCCACGATCACACGGCGGTCGAAGGGTTTGTGATGATGTATTTTCCCGTCTTTCAAGACAAGGTGTCTCTCATTGTGCAAGCCATGCACATGTATTCTTCCGACATTCCCACTCAAGCACGCATCGTGCACGGCTTGGTTGAGCTTTTCCAGAATCCTGCCGTTAAGCGGAATTTGACTCGATGTATGGAAGACCTTGTTTACACGATGCCACTCGTGCGAGCTGTGCTCAAAAATTTGTACCTATACCGCAGGGAGTATCAAGTAGCTATGCTTTGCATCGAGTTGCTTGAGCTTCTGTGTGACGACCAGAATGTATGGTTGGAGATCGGCATTGAGTGCGGAGCACTAAAGGTTTTGCTTTCGATCATGAATACGGACGACCAGCCCGCTTCATATGCGCCATTGCGCATCGCCTGCGGTGAAGTTTTGATGGAACTGTGTCAGGATCATAGGGTCATGACGGAATACGTGTATGTGCATGGTGGCGTTCCGATTTTGCACCGACTCATGACACGCGATTTGGGATTTACCGAGAGTGAAGCTGTCGAAAGGTGCGCGATATTCAGAGCACCGCGCCCATGAGAAGGTGTTGGCTATGCCACATGCATTTAAACATTTGGAGGTCGGCGATGTATATGGTCTTGCGCTTTACGTGGTTGGCGTGTTGTTTGGTGACACTGAATTTATCAATTACATAGTCCTCGACAGCCTCTTGTCCAGCGTGCTTGATCTTCACTTGATATGGAATGGTTGCTTACTCCTCTCACTGAGATTACCGTTAAATACACACTCTTAAAACAATAAAAACAGTGCGTGCATTCCGCGGACATTTATGTGTGCGGGAGCTATATAACACAGTGATGGACTGCCCGGACCGCACAACATCATGAGCGAGGGACTTGCACATCGGCACGCTTTGCAATCGCATTCGAGTAGTGATCAACACCGCTGGCTGCTATTCACACTCCAACACAATGAGCGTGCGAACCCAGAGGGCATCGTGTTTGTTCGTTCGCTGCGTGGCGTTCATACCATTTGGCGCGACACATGCGACGATATAATGGGTAACCAACATTGGATGGCTCCGTCTGTGACAGCAGGATTTGCGTTTGTAGAAGACGAGCTGCCCGTTCTCATACACCATGCAATACAATCCATCTTAAACCGTAATCCCATGCAGCATCACTTCTTGGGCCACGGGTCCTCGAAAGAGGTGTATCCCGTCTTCCAACAGAATGTGGCTCGCATTGTGCAAGCCATACACATGTATTCTTCGGACATGCCCACTCAAGCACGCATTATGCACAGCTTGGTTCAACTTTTTTCGACCCCTGCCATCGTGCTGTATGTGCGCCGTATGATGGAAGACTTTGCTTACAGTATGCCACTGCTTCGTGCTGTACTCAAAAACCTTCAGCTGTACCGCAGAGAGAATGCAATAGCTATGATTTGCCTTCAGCTGCTTCGGCTGTTGTGTCGCAGCAGATTTACATGGCAGGAGTTCGGTATTGACTGCGGAACAGTGAGGGTTTTGCTTGAAATCATGAATACGAAGGACCAGCCCATTTCATATGCAAACTTGCGCATCGCCTGCTACAAAGTTTTGATGCAACTGTGCGAGGTAAAGAATCCCTTAAGGCAAGAAGTGGCCGAGCACGGAGGCATTCCGATTTTGTACCAAGTCCTGATACGCGATATGCACTGGACAGCGAGCGCGGCTGAAAGCTGGTGCGTGCAATTCACGCGATAGCCCGTCCGAGACTGGTCATGGCATATGCCTTTCATATGCATTCGCGGGGTGTCGATGTCGTTTTTGCTTTAGCAAATGTGTAATAAAAAACAAAAACTACTCGCGACTGCAAACGAAACCCTTCTGCGGTATGCAGCGTGCATTCGATCTAATTGTCGAGCATCTGCAGGTCGGCGATGGATATGGTCTTGCGCTTGGCGTGGTTGGCGTGTTTGTTGGCGACCTTAAATTTATCAATTACGTAGTCCTCGACGGCCTCCTGCAGGGCCTCCATTGCCTTTTGTTGATATAGAATGGAAATGCCCATTTCGGCTGTGATCTGTTTGACGAGCTTACGAAATGGACCCTTCTGCACCAGAAGATTGGTGGTGGTCTGCAATTTTTTGATCACCCGGAGCGCCACGGTACCACTCTTGAAGCGATATTTGCGCTTCTTGACACCGGTTTCGAGAATGGGATCCTCGGGGTCCGTGGCGGGCGTAGTATGTGAGACGGACCTCATGGCGGCGGAGTGGCGCGTACGATCCGTGCGGTCTTGCCGACAGAAGACACGGAGGTACTTGTGCAGAGCACGTAGAACACCACCATTCGAATCTAGGCCACTTTTTCTTTTTATCCACCTATGTGAGCACGCAGAAACCACAGATTTGTCGTGGACGACGCAATAACGCCCCTTGTTCTGTATTTACAGACGCACTTGGTCGTGTTTCGTACATTTCGCCCAATGCATGCGAATGTGTATATATGCAAAGGAGGCTGTCGGGTGTCGCTTTGCCCATTGTCATTGGCTATGGCATCCGGACAGCATGTGCGCAACGATGACGCAATTTTTTCAGAATACGTTGCCATTTCTTGTGCTGCTGTGCAGCACGACGAAGACGACGAGGCGCACAATAGTATGACCAAGACTGCACGGGACTTTCTGAAGAAAAAGTTTGGCACGATCTCGCGTTTCTATTCTGGAATTTCCAACGCAGACACAGGCGATGTGAATGGATTCTCGCGAATCGACACACTGCGCAAGGCGCTGGCGGCACTGGATCGCGGCGGTTGGGAAAGGTCGTTCCATCAGCGAATTTTCCACGTAAGTGCGGCGTGCGGCGATGTCGAGGAGCTTGAATCGTAGCAGTTTTTGTTGGGTTGGAAATCTTGCATGCGCTGACACGCATGGTGTCGACAGGAGTCGTTTCTGAATTCCGTGGTACGTGTCCTATTCAAGACGGACCCGCCTGGATTTTTTGAGCGGTCGTATCCGCGGCTGCTCGAGATGAACACGTGGCAGAGCATCAATCAGGAGATCCTGTGGGTGTGTGTTGCTTATTTGCACGCGTTTTTTTTGATGTGGTGTCGTGGAGCGTGGCTCACGGTCTGTGCTTTGTGTGCAGAATTTCCACCCCTCGCCGCTTCGGCAAAACCATTTCGGTGTGTCTTTTCGTGGCAGCACTGGTGTTTGCGTGCCCCATGGTGGAAATTTCAATCTACAGCACATGTAAGTGAGAGTGTCGTGCTGTTGCCACATGCTGCAATAATACAAGCATTGAATGACCTTGGAAGGCGACAGGTAAACGCATCAGCCAGAAGCTGCTGCGGAATTGTGTGAAATTTCTGTCCATCATCCATGATGTGCTGAAAATTGCCCCCATGGAATACATCAAGCAAAGCAGCGACGAAGTGGATATACGTGGGCCGGAGTCCAAGTATGACAGCAGAAAAATCAACTCTTACCCTTCCAAGGTGGGTGCACTCCCATTTTTCAGTACTTGTCGTTTCATAGAGTATGCTGCAGTGCTGTACGTGCTGCCACCCACCTCCCCCAAACCTCAACTGCTCCACCACGTCATCGCCCGCACTACAGCAGCACGCCACCGCACCTATTGGTACCCGCATGCTGCAAACGCGCATGCGACACGACAACGTGTGTGGCCGTGCGCACCAGTATTATAACGACGTGCATTTCAGTATTATAACGACGTGCATTTCACGCTACCAATGGGCTTTGCGGCAGCGCAAGTGTCGTCCAAAACTATTGCCATGGGACTTTGGTGTCCGTGCAAAAATGGGTGCCCATGGCCTCGAGCATGCACTCGTGGTTCGAATCCACGCCGAGGCCCTTGGACAAAATACCAGGGAACACACAGGAGGGCAATACAGGCTCTCATAGCCATGAAAGGCCACCCTGTACCGCTGTGTGTTCGCCTGTTTCAAGAACAAAAACTATATAAGACGCGAGGGTGCATGTGGATAAAACATGTCTTTTATGGCCAACGCGCGTGAGAAGGCCGGTGCAAATGTTTTTAATGTTGCTCCGGCGGGTAACGCACCAGCTTTCCAGGGTCATGCGCACCCAAAACACGGATCCTATGGAGGTCAGCAGTTTGGCCCCAATCCCAACATCTGGCCGTCCGGTTTCCCGCCGCCATCAATGCAAACCAGCTCGCCATATGCTCTTGGCCAAAGCGCATATGGCGGTGGGCCGTCGCCCTATGGCGGTGGACCGTCGCCCTATGGCGGTGGATCGTCATACTATGCCGGTTCCACTTCTTCAGCTCACTCGCCGTACGGTCCCTATGGTGGATATGGTAGACGGCCTGGACCATTCTGATATGCGTCGCACGCAGCACCTACATCCGAGTGCTGCTTTACAATCCAGACGGGTGTACTAGGTTTCTTTCCTTTCTTTCGTGAACGCGACACTCAAAATCTGGCAACAATAAGTTTTTATTAAATACAACCCCACTAAATGAAATAAAAAGTGTGTGTGGTGTGTGTGGTGTGCTCGTGAGCAGTGGCTTGGGGTTTGGTATATGTTGCAGACTTTGTTGCGAGTATCGGAAGCCTCGGCGTACCAGGATGGCAGTGTCAACACATTCGTCTGTCATGGATGCGGAAATGTATCTGCAGGCGGTACATACACGAACAAACCAACTTTCGACCGAAGCTCAGATTCGAGACCTGGTGACACTGGCACACAACCTCATGGGCACACGTCAAGATATGGCGCAAGCCCTGTGGCCCAAGCTCGATATTGTCGTGAATTCGCTCCTGCAGACGTCGGAGCACTTGCAAGCCCAACAAGCGATTGCGCTGGCCGCCAAGCTGGAGCGCGACAAGACCGCCTCTTCTTGCAGCACAGGCACAGCTGCGGGCAACATGCACATCTCTCAGCACACAGCCACACGAGGTGCGACGGCACAGAGTACAGTGTGCGACCACGAGAACCAAGACAGTAGCAAGGCCCACAGCGGTGGTGCTGGTGACAACGGTGGTCCCGGAAGCGAAGAAATAGGCGACATAGAATGGGAGACCTCGCACAAGTCCGACGTGCGTTTCAAAGATGTGGTGGGATGCACCAGCGCAATTGAGGCCATCCGCGAGTCTGTGGTGATTCCCATGCAGTTTCCGGCGCTTTTTAAGCGCTTAAATGTGAAACGCAGTAACGGCATCATGTTGTATGGCCCCCCCGGCACGGGCAAGTCCTTGATCGCGAGGGCGACGGCGTCGGAGGTGAATGCGTGTTTCTACAACGCATCGTGTGCTGAGCTCACCTCACGGTGGGTGGGTGGCAGCGAGAAAAAGCTACAGTCGCTCTTTGCAGCGGCTGTACGCAACAGTCCGAGCATCATATTTTTCGACGAGGTCGACTCGATTGCGTGCAAACGTGAGGGGGACGGCTCCATTGCCGACCAGCGGCTCACGAATCAGCTGCTGATCGAACTGGACAAAATATTCCTGCAGCAGAGTGGGGTGTTTGTCATTGCTGCCACCAATCTGCCGTGGCAAATTGACCCTGCCGTCATGCGTCGCTTTCCGCACTGCGTCTACATCGAGCTGCCGAACAATGATAGTCGCATGCTCATGTTCCGCTCCTTCTTCGGACCCACCATATGTACGGACGATAACATTCGCGAGCTTGCCCAGCTCTCGGAACACATGTCAGGCTCCGACATTGCCAACATTGTCAATGGCATCCTCTTCGAGCCCATTCGCATCCTCTGTCGCACAACGCACTTTGTTGTGCATATGCCGACGCGGAAGCAGCGACAGCTGGCGTCGGAGGCGGCCGGGACAGCCGCGGACAATGTCTTGGGCCTTGAGGACAGCCATGATGCCAACAGCGACAGACACCCTGCCGCGCACGACGGCACAGACCCCAGAGCAACCATCGCTGTCGCCTCCGAAGCCCAGGTGCTGGCCTTTGAAGAGGCACGAGGTGCCGCCGGCGACAAGAACGATGTTTCTCCGTTTGTCATTCGACGTTCTCTCTCGGACCTGGTGAACGAGTACGGAGAAGGCTGCATCGACATGCCCCCCGTTGAATTTGAAACTATTTGCACCAAGGTGCGGACCTTCCGACAGACGGTGTCGCACGAGTACTTGCTGCAATATGTCAAGTTTCACAATCAACGCGTTTGAACCAGTTGTATTACAACATAAACATATTTTCCATTATATCTCATCCCGTACACTACACTACCTACTGACACGCGACTACTTGTATTTCCCCCGTCTTGTATCACACACTGCATTCGGCGCCATCGGGCACGGTGCTGGAAGCCTGCGACGGGCACTTGCGTTTCTTTACACCGTCCTCTTTCGTTGATGCCGACAGCATTTGCGCGATGATGGCGGTTTTCTCGGCAATGATACGCTTCTGCTTTTCGTCGATCTTGACAATCTCCTTGGATATTTTCTTGTATTCGGCCACCATGTGCTCCGCCATCTCGAGCATCCTGGGCCGGAATGTAGCAATTTCCGCCCTCTCCTTCTCCTGCTCGCGCATGCGCACGCCCATTCTTTCCTTGAGTCTTTTGTTTTCGTCGCTCATCTGCCGATTCCGCACACGCACATTGTCAACCTCCATCTCCACCAGCTCGATCGAAACACCATATCCGTCGATGGCGTCATTCATGAGGATTTCGTTCAGCTCGTTGGCTGCAATACTTGTCCTGAGCTGCGACACCGTAGCTGTCATCGACTCCAAGTCGCGCTCCTTGCCCTTGAGCAGCTGCGTATTTTCGGCTATGCTGACTAGACTGGCCTCATGCTGCAGTTTTTGCAGTTTGATCTTTCGGCGGAACTCGACGGTAGCGGCAGTAGCGGCAACCTGGTCGCGACACGTCTTTTCTTCGGTTTCCTTGATCCACACACCATGAAGCCTCTTCTCCTCGTGCAGCGACGCAATCTCGCTGTTGAGTGTTGCTATGGTGTTGGCTTGCAGCTGCCGCTCGTCTAACCTGTGCTGCTCGATCTCGTCGCGGACTTCTTGCTGGAAACGGTCGAAACACGTGCGAATCGCGTCGCGTGGCATGCTTTGCAGGAAAGTTTGAGAAACGCAAAGCAAACGCGTTCTTGTGCCAAATAGGGGTCCGGAGCGCGATAAGTTCCAGAAATAGCACACGTAGTGCACTCACGTCTACCGATGCACAGTCGCTGGATGTGTAATATAAATGACGGTAAACGACACTACAAACATGGTGATTCCGGTGACTGGCGCCAGGAAGAAGATATTTTTCACCACAAAGGCGCATACGGCGTTGGTTAAGACACACGCCGTGCGGATGCGAGTGCTTGTGTCTGGGTCGGACGCGCACGAGTCGACAAAACTCGCATTCATTGGCGCCACACAGAGCTCTTGCCTCATTTCGAGGGCCCAGTCACACCACAGTCCCGGTAGCTCATAGCGGTTGTGTATGGCCGCGCAATCCGAGTCCGTGATGCATTCTGGCATGCCTTCGGCGGCGGCAAACATGATCAAGTTGGCGTAATGGCATTCGTTTTGGATAACGGGTTTCAGGTCCGTGCAAATGAGGTTGCGATACATGTGCCGGCACGCCTCCACTGAAATGGTGGCGTTGAGTAGGTTGAATTGTTGCGTGGCAATGCGCACATTAATGCGCGGTGTCTCCGAAACGCAGCTGCGTTTCCGCAAAATTGGTAGCATTGGATGTAGGAGGGGTGCAATGACATGGATGCTGAAAATCATTTTGACAATGGGTGGATCGGGGGAGATGCATCTGAAATCCTCGCCATGCACAAGGTGGCATGTGTCGTGCACCCCAGCGAGCAGCAGCGTTAACGACAGGCATACATATGCCCCTGCTGACGGCATATGCTGCGTACCCGCTGCTACGACTTCGTATATATATACATCATATACACACCTACATACACCGGCGTCGTGGCATGTGTGAAATACTACAGACGTGCGAAAACCAAAACATATTTCATGGACACCAAGTTTGGATGTTTGTCGGCATCACGGTAGTGCAGTTTTGTGTATTTTGTCTCTTGTATTACATCGACCACCATTTTTCGTCCTTCTGCGCCTACGCCTCTCTGCCGCGTCACATCGCGTAGACATGGCCCGGAAAATGCAACCCCACCCTCGCATATAACGGATGGTCCATCTGCAAGGCCGCAATGCTGGAGGACGTCCTGTCGACCCGTGGCATACATGAGCACCCGCCCGGTACTAGTGGCATGGAAGTGTATTGCACAGGCATCTCAGCGTGTGCAGACATGCATTGGCGCCGGTGCTTCTGCCATTGCAAGTATGCAAAAACAGCACAAGACACGGCGAGGAGTCCCGCCATCACCCCCGCAATTACAGCGGCAGTGGACGAAGAAGACGTCGCCACTGGATACGGCAGCGGTTGCAGCGATCCGTCCGAGAGAAATCCACTGGCATCCAGCGACACAGCGAGCCCACTGTCTCGCGTTCTCTTGGTAGAAATAATGTTGATCTTGGACACCCCAGCATTCTGCAGCTCTGGTGTGGACAAGAGGGTAAAGCTGCCGGAGGCATCGGAATACACAATGATTTCTACGTGCAACAGCAAGTCCGCATTTGCGCCACCGCCCCCGCTGCGGCGTAATGTGGGCGGCAAATCCAACCGTGGCGCTGACGGGCACGCTATGGTTTCTGCTGGCGCAATGGCGACTGGCTTGCAGCGCACAATGTGCCCGCCCGACGCCATACGCAGTGGCTCGGCGAGCAGTGCGTTCATCTCCTCCAAAATTTGCGTTTCGTCCAGCCGACAGTATGACGCTAGACTGTACCGTACAGTTAACACACACATCCGCGAAAAGTCCCCCGACGTTGTCAAGAACGCAAGCATGCTGTCGGAGTTATCCGTCATATCGTGCGAGCGTAGGAAAAACGTCGAGGTCTGGTTCCAAGCAGTGGATGCCGCGCGCCGCAGTGGTGCTTTTGTGGAGTCTGATACCCCTAAAAGCCTCCTGCGATGCGGCGACGACGGTGGCTGTGCCGTGCTGTTCAAGACACTCGTCACAAAATGGACCGAGGCCGCCACAATCGACAATTCATAGCCGGGAACATATTGCAACGTCCACGTCTCCACCATTTTTTGCAACATGGAGTCCACTCGCACGCGGACTCGTGTTCCCGGTTGCGACAAATGGACCCCGAGCCGGTGGACACGTTGCTCCTGGTACGCCGATTTATGCCGCAGCATACTCAACACAATTTGAAAGGACGTCTTGGAGGTTCCAGTGTCGGTGAAGGTCGCCGGTCCTGTGTTTGCACGGAGTATAATGTTGTCGGTACCAACGCCGGTGACGGCTGACATGATACCACAAATCTGCCGCGTACGGTTGGCTGTGTTCACATGAAAAAGCTGCAAGTTGGTCGAAAACACAGCAGAAATGGTCAGCTGGATCAGCGGCTCCGTGACGCCAGAGACCGGCTTCGAGACGTCCAAATTGACAGAGAACACGCTGATAGAGTGCTGCTCAGCACACGAGCGTGGCATTTTCAGGTTAGTGTATTGCTGCCACCGACACCAGTGCACACACCACCAAACACACATTGTCAATTCCGGGCCCGGGGATGAAGCAAAATAGCACCTCACAGACGTAACAGGGGGTTCTGGGACATTTTCACCTGTGGGTACTGCAGATGCGAAAGAGACGGGTCATTTCGAAATTCGTCTTCGCTCCATGGGACATCCTGCGAAACAACAAAGGCCTGGCGGGTTTTTGCATTGATGTGAAAGTTGTTACGCACAGACCCGGTGTGTGTGCGCAAATCGTGCGCAAAGGACGCAGATGCAGTGCGTTGAGCCTGTGCCCACGTTGCCGAAGCGAACGCATTCACATCCGCGTCTGTGGCAATGGGCAAGACAGACGCGCTCTCAAACTCGAAGAGGCCACTCTGCACCTCGAAACGGGAAATGCACCCATAAACCCCACGAATCCGGTGCAGCGGGCATATCCGCAATAGCTCGTCGTCGGGGTCGATGCTGCCGTCCTCAAACTGTGTGAAGCCCCGCCCTGTGCGCAGCAGGCTCAGCATGCTGTCCTTCTTCACGTTACTAAGAAAATACATGGTAAACATTGAGACCACGTCGATGCCATACGTGTCCATTGCAGTGCTTCCGAGAACACCATCATCGATCCGGAGCAAAAATGTGAGCGGCATCGCAATATTCACGTTGATGGTGCTGGCAGCGTTTTCCGCCCCAGTGATATTCTGGAAGAACGTGGTGTCCGTCTGGCCAAGCTGCGAGTCCGTCAGTAGCAGACCATCCAGCATGTCAAACCTCAGAATGTCCGCCAAGCTGCTGTCGACTCGCACTGGCGGTTTACACCTTTGTTGCACGCCATTTCGCACGATTGCGGTACTTGTGCTCACATACTTGCGCATACGCGACTGTGTGGCTGTGCGCATCCGCAGCACGAATTTCATGAACAGTTTCTTCTGTGTGTCGATTGCGTCGTCCAGCACATACGCCCCGAGCGGAAACGTGTACTCCAGTCGACTGTTTGATTGCGAGAAGATCGGCCTGCAGATCTGTGTCGCACATGCAGGGTCAGTGGTGCAAATGAAATGCATGTTGTACATGTGAGCACGCACGACATGTATGCAGTAGCATAGGATGGTGCGGGTGTGCGACATAAGCATAGACTCACACTCTGAATCGCGTCGCTGCAGCCAAATTGCGCCGCAAAGCTCTCGTAACTGTCGACAGAAGGTCTGAAAATACAGGGGTATGCGTTTGTGTCTATCGGGTCGTCCTGGAAAAACGCAATGGACCCAATCACAGAGTCGACAGGTATCACGTCCTCCTGGTCAAAAGTGATACCCGCAGCAACGGCACTCGGGGGCAGCCTGATGTCATAGCGGATGAAACCCCATGAGGAGGTTGGGATGCTTCGACTGTGCACATTAAACAGCGAGACGGCAATAAACGGAATAACCATATTGTCGAGGTTGGCGTCGGTGGTGTCATGCGTCAGTACATAGTTGTTGTCTATCCTCGTCAGGATGTCCCGCGTGGTCACCACCGTGGACAAGAGGCCATCCGCCACCCTCATGGTAGCCATGCCGACGAAAAACTCGACACTTTTGTTGCTGTTGTCCGCGCCGTGTGCGGTATGTTTGCCCACAAGTTGCACAACCTCGTCGTACGAGAGAGTGACCCAGACCAGGCGTGTTCGCGTCACCAGTAATGGCTGCCCTGCAGCCACTGCCACCGATGGGTCGTGGTGTGAGAGGTCGGCAAACGCAGCCTCGTGTGCCGTGGCGGATGGGAGCGTTGTAAATGACCCAGTTGAAAAATCCTGGTATCCACTGAAACCACTCTGTAGTCTCTGCAGTTGCTGCGCCGTGATGCCACTTGTAGTGGCAAAGTTGTCGGTGTACGACTGCAAAACGTGGAAAGTGTCGGCAAATCCACTGAAGCACTGTTGCAGCCTCTCCGTGTCGGAGATGGACTGGCCGCCCGCCTGGTGCGAAGCGCACGCGTGATCCATCCGGTCCGAATACGCTGTCACGCCGTGGAGTTGTCGCGTTTTGGACACGAAAAGCACACGTCGCGCCCCGTCCTGGCGGTCCTCAAATTGCAGCTGCAGGCTCCACTCTTGTGTCGCCATGTTGAACCTCACCGACCGCATTACAAACCCAGCCGACTGCGAGTCCACGCTGTTTGCACCGGAGTTGGTGTGCACCAGGTGTGCTTGCACATAGGCCACATTCTGTGTGCAAGCCCCGATACCGGCAACAGCACACATAGCGCTGTCCGAACACACGTTTTGCAGCGTGCTGTCGTCACCATTACATATATTCTGCGTGTGCAGCTGAAAATCAACCATGACGCCTGCGCCCAGCAGCGTGTCGTGGATCACTATAGCCATCCGCTTGAGCGTGGAGTCCTGCATTTGTACAAACGCCGAGGCGAGCCGCATGCTGACTTTCCACACCCTGGAGGTGCCCGGCGTTTCAAATGTGATCGAGGTGTCGGTGAACACAGACGAGGCAGCAAAAACGCTCAGCGAAACGCTGCTGTTGATGCCAGGCACAAGCGCCTGTATATTGGCGAGGACCAGCTGCCGGGCGGTCTTGAGTCGATACATTGTGGAGATCGCTGGGGGTAGTGTGGTAGTGTTGGCGGTATCATTCGCCAGGGGTAGATGCGTGCTGTACGATGCTGCTTCCTCGGTCATAAAGTAGGCCATCTCCAAGCCACGGTCGTGACACGCCGTCGGAAACATTTGCACGGTAAAATATCCTAGCCGGCAAATGCACAGGTAGCCGGTGGAATTCAGGGTCCCGTGTGGTGGGTCGGGCGCTCCTAGATCGGTTGCGGTGCGTGTTGGAGTGTTGATGCAAGTAGCATGCAGTCCGCATATGCTGGCACCTGCATGTTGTGCCGCCGCACACTCGTCCATGTCGACAAGCTGACACTGCTGCATCTGGTATCCCGCTGGTGTCGGGAATTGTGCACACACGGACGGGCAATAGTAGCCGGCGACCGGCAATGACGACAATTGCACGTTTGCATCGAACCAGCGCAGCCAGCGCGACGGCTCCCAGTAAAACGAAACAGGACAAACAAAGCCGTCGTCCAACAGCAGCCCCGTGTGTACTGCCGTAGTAGTGCTGCGGCTGTCGCTAGCACAGGCCTCCACCTCGCTGCTAACTTGCAGCGTCGCCATATCGACCTAAGTGCAAAAGCAGCACGAGAATCACAAGAGAGAGAGGTAGATACACAACGTCGTGATGCACAGGCAAATGCACGGTGAACAGAGAGGGGGAGACAGAGAGAGACAAAATTAAGATGCAGCTCACCATGTATCCTCGTTCATGTGGGGCATGCGGACTGCGCCAGGCTCCCCGACACATGAAAAAGGGATCCAGCTTGCACCGACTGCAACCATCCAGACCTACCACGTTACCATCGTCGCATTCTTCGTCGGTATCGAGCAAACCGTTGCCGCATACCGCGTCGGCCGCTGCACATACACAAAATATCAGGAACTGTCATGGCTACTATGCCGTGTGCACATAGGCACTACAATGCTCTGTCTTTATAATATACTATGGCGCGGGATTACGGGTGGGTCACGGCGACCCTGCTACATATATACCGCTCGTCGTCGAAAAAAGGAAATGCCCAACAAAGTCGTTTACTGCCCAAAGCCACAGCAAAGTCACGCACTACACGAGGGGAGAGAGGGTGGGGACGCCGTCCGTGGGCAAGACTCATTGGCGAAATGCAAAGCCATATTCCGTCGTCGTGGAAAGATGTCAAGATCGAAAACACCCCGAGCGAGGACTCGAAGATGGATGTGGAGAAGCGCAAGCGAAAGCGCAGCAATGTCAACAAAGCTACCAGTACACAGGCGCAGGGCGGGCCGGCACCCAAACACCACAAAACCAACCTGGACACCCGCAAACAAGACATTTACACGGCGCTGGACTCCGTACAACTGCCAAGCACGGTGGACAAACGAGTGGCGGTGCAGAAGAGTGTCAGCAACTACACCAGCGACGTGCCGAGCAACCAGCTCATTAAAGGCTGTATAGCGCAATTTTTGCCCGTGCTGCCCATGAAATCCGACAAACTTGACAAGATGCTGCTTGGCATGACGAAAAACCTCGAGCAGATCGTGACGGAAAGCAGTTACCGCGCCACGCTCAAGGGGGTGTGTCCACACAACATCACATACACAAACGACATCCGCAGTGTCTCCAAGTCGTACGAGGACACTTTTCTTCGGCAGTGCGTAGGAGGAAACGAGCGACCGTGTGTGCGCGGCGTGGACTGCGAGTGTATGCACATCGACCCGACACAGCCATTCATCGGCGTAGAGTACACCCTACCGTGGGAGACCCGCAACGAGACCCATCGCGGCATGTGTCTGCCGTGCTCACGTGCCACCACACAGGTACTCTTTTACGACATTGTGCACTCGGGCGTGCATGTCAACGGCCTCATCCAGCGCTTCTACAACGAGCACTCTAAGCCCGGGGAATATCGGCTGTCGGCGATGCTGGTCTGTCCACCGGGCGGGCCCATACAGAACCTGCCGATGCCCATCGTGCGACACCAGCGCAATGCGTACAGCGTCTACAAGGACAAGAACATTCTATACATGAAACAGCTCGAGGTGGATTTTTGTTGAGCCCCTCGTCGTCTGTGTTTTCTAAGCTGGGTTCGTTCAGCACCACCCTTGGGGTGCAGAAGAATGGGTGTATGTGGACAAAGTCCAAGAAAAAGGCCAAGCATATTTTCTGCATCGTCAATGACATGCAAACGTGCTACCCGACCCAACACTACGGTTCTGAGGGTGATTGTCCAGCGATGCACGAGGAGCGCGATGCAGCAGGCAGTCACGACAGCCGCGACGAGGACGACGTCTTTGTCGAGGATGACGACGCCGAATCGTCGCCGTCTATGGCACAAGAACACCCAAACCCACACATTGACAACAGAAACCCAGACCTCGAGGGGCTGCCACATGCCTGCACAAACTCTCACACCACCACTCCAACCTGCCCTGCAGCCACACCAGTAGACGTGGAGACAAGCTGTGCACACAGGCAAAAAATGCACACTTTTGTGAACAACATGGAAAACAAAATCCGCCTCGGCGACTGTCACGCACGATGGCAAATGCAGCGCGCGCTGCCATTACAGTGCTATGTCGACATTTATCCCCGCATTTTCAACGTGTCGGGCGGCAGCTGCATCAACAGCATGCATCTGGAGCCCACAGAGCACCGCCACCCCCGCAAGTCTCATAAACACAGCCAGTGCCACCTCGGCACTAAAACAGCAACGTGCGTGCACTTGGGGGTACTGCCTGACATCACAATTCTCCTGCATCAGTGCATGATGCCCACCAAGCAATACGAAGACGACCTCATCATCCTGATTCGATCGTGCATACCGTTTTTTCAAAATCCGCGACGGGTCAAGCACGACCACGCCTGGCCCGAGCAGAACGACAGGACGCTGTGCATGTTGCTCAAGTGGTGTATGCCCTCCATGTTGTCGCTGTACCCGCAAGTCTGTGTCAAGGATGTGAATTTCGAGGTGCGGGTCGGCGTCATGCGCCTCTTTCGGGAACTTCTGGTCGGCTCCTTTGAGGCTCGCAACAAGTTTTACCTGCGGCACAAGACGCTCGTGAAAATGTGTCTCATGGAATACATCTACTACGTCATTCAAAATGTCAACGCCCTGCCCGAAACCAAATACATCAAAAGTATCAACATCAATGTGATGGGCACCAATGTTTTCAACATTGGACAGCAGTTCCGAGTCGAACTCAACCTCGAATTTGCCAAGACGGACAAGTGCATTTCAACCGAGGCGATCCTGCGTCTCCTGGACGAGCTGGCGCCCAAATGCCACATTATGTTTGAGCGCTGCTGCCGGTACAACAAGAACAGCCTGCACTGCGGATACAGCGAAATGTACAACACCAGCGTCACTGCAAGCAATGCGACTACCCGCCTCAAAAAAACCGACAATGAACACACACCACTGTGTATGGAGGCCCTCGGAAGCGTGCCGCACACTCGCTTCTTCTCCGTGTTTGAAATGTACTGCCAGCGCAAACACTTTGCGAGTACACACATCAATGTGCTGTGGGACCACATGCAGCTCATCCAGGTGTACGAGGTCTCTGTGGAGCTTATACAGCAGCAGACAAGGGCGCTGCGTGCCAGCTGGGACTGTAACAAGATTCAGATGCACCGGCAAAGCACGCTGCTCGTGTGCATGCTGTGTGCCAACAAGAACGTGTTTCCCACCTTCCGTCACGACGTCCGCAACAACAAGTACATGTGCAATCGCTGCAACATCGCCAACAGTGTGTTTGAAATCGACCTCATTGGGCGCATTGTCGTCGTGTGCAATGTCCCGCTGGTGTTTTCGCTCTGCTGTCATAAAATTGTCCTGCTCACCGGCCGTGGAACCGAGCTCAACTCCCCACACCCGACGGCGAAGCTTTGCCAACAGTCGCACGCGACACAGCTTCCGATGGGCGTCCACGCCGACACCGGCTGTAAGAATGGCGGCTCCTCGTGTGCATGCATCGCATGGGACAAGCATACCACGTCCCTCAATTTCAGCCAGGTCCTTGCCAGCATTTCGATTTCTCAACATATCGCCCGGCACGAGCCAAGCGTGCCCCGGCGTTGGGACACGGCATCGCGTGAGTACATGCAGCTGCGAATCGAAGGGAGCACGGCACTTATTCGCGTTTCGCCACAGACACGGCTCATTTGTTGTATGTGTCGGATTAATGCAGTCCAGAACAAATACACACTCCTGGACATGTACAACAAAGCATTGGTCATTGTGACCGTGTGCTCCAAACACAGTCTACCGGCTCACATGAGTCACACGGTTCAAACCGTATCTGGGTATCTGGAGTATATAAGCACACGAGTACAGCGATAATGCCACCTCACACTGTCGCTAAATTCCTGTGATTGAACGCCACAAGCACCTAATTTTGTGAATGCTCCCAGCTGTGCTCCTTAATCAGGTCTGAACACGTCTTAACACGGATGCGAAACATACAAATCATGACGCGCGCGAAGGCACGTGGACAATCTGTAATATACAAGAGCATCGTGAAGACGGCGCAGAGCGCGGCGAAAAGAGGACGGAAGACGGTTTGCTTCGTCCCGGAAACAGTGATGCACATTCGTGGCGCCAGCGACGATCACAAGGATTCCGTCGATAAAGCCATGGCTTCCATCCAGTAGCAGGAAACGGACTAGTGCGCGCGATTGTATAATAAACAGTCATTTTACAACATATGTCCCGCGTAGCGGGCTCTTTGTATCGTGAGAACATGCCGCTGCCGTGTAAATGTGATGCATGTATGCAGCGATGATTTGCGCGCGACACGCCATATTCTCATGCTATTTCCGGCGAATTTAAAGCTTATAACAAGAGCCAATCCGAGCTTGGGTTGAATACGATCAGGTTTGGCACGATAACTTGAAACTCGCATTGAGAATCTGCATGTCGCTTGTTGTCGCAGTGCCCGCTGCGCCGACTGTCATGGACGCAACTGCCGATGCATTGGCTGCGTCCGTGGCGCTGGACGCCCTGCTTGTACAGTGCGGGAGTGCTACCTTGGTTGTTGAGGACGGCAAGTACTATGGCATGCGCCTGTTGATGCCGGGTCAGACAGAGGCGATCCACCCCAGGATCATCGTGTCCGCGATGCACAAGTGGATGCGACAGAAAAAAAGTGCTCAGTTGGTCTTCATGTTGGGGTGCTTTTACTCTGCGGTGTCGAAGGACTCGAACAACGCGAGTCGTGGTAGTTTCATGGGACATGTCACACGCGTCCAGAACCGCTTTGCCATTGCAATCCTGGAGGAGGGTGCCATGCAATTCCTCGACAAGAAGGCACAGCAGCAAGTGGTTAGTTTGTCATGGTGTGTGACTGTTTGTAATGCTGCACGGTACGCTATACTTTATCCAGTGGTCTTACCAGAACACTTTCTGTGCACACAGGTCGTGGCGCTGGTCATGATGAAAAAGTGCACCAAGCGCTCGCAGTGGAAGCAAGTCATCAGCCACATGCAGAGGGCGGTGTCGATTGTTCACATAGCCGGTCGCGGTCGCGTTATCAGCCTTGTCAAGTGTTACGCGCAAGTGGGCCTGCCATGCACAGAGGCGGAGAGCGTGGTGTGTGGTCAAATGCGGCTGCCGCTCGAGATTGCGCACAAGGAGTTGCTGCCCAAGGTCGAACGTGTCTGGCCCGTCATGGTTCCGCTATTTGCCAAAGATCTGGGCTACCGTGACAATGCGGAATTCCGCAAAGTCGTACACATGTGTGTGCATTGTAGTAGTATCATCGCACCGCATCTGGTGGCACCATTTTCTCTCTTTTCGACCTATGTCGCCGGGGAGTATCCTGTGCACAACTACCGTGTGGTGGACCATATTGATGACATGCATACTACAATGCGCACTAAGGCCAGCCAGGACGTATTTGTGTACGGAGGTTGCTACACCGAGGACACCTCTGCCTTTGTGTTTGGCGGTCACAACATACCTGCGCTTCAGCTTATCTACCAGCAGAAAAAGGAGGCCGATTTCGTGCTAGAACAGGCCAAATTAGCGGCATCGTCGGCACATGCAGCCACTATTCGTGCAGCTGCAGTCGCGGGGGCGTCTACCGGCCCTACCCTATCTGAGTTTTCTGCCATCTCTCCCGTATCTTCGAATACCCCCATGTCTGTGGACATGAGTGTGCATCCGACTAAGGTGGTGCTGGTTTCACCCGTACAGAGCCCCCTGAAGCGAAAATATTCGGCTGTCACCGCTGTCGTCCAAGGACCGCCGCCCCCTATGGACTCTTACTATGTCACACCCGAAGGCAGGATTTGCGGCTTCAAGTATGCAAGCTCGGTGGCGCGCATGAACCAGACGGTGGGCATCTTTCGCAAGGGTACTCGAGTGTTCACCAAGATCGGCGAGGTACTGGTCAAAAATCGCGAGTCACAGGCCATCAACGTTGTCATGAGCAAGCTCCAAATGCCCTTTGTCGTTGAAGAGGTGATTCCCGTTGTATTCGACACGACGGCGTGGACGGCACATAGCATGCTGTGCATTGACAGTGACACGGCGCGCTGGGGGCCGTCCATGTTGTCGATGATGCAGCGCGTCGTCCAGCGACACCAGCACGCCGGTCTTGACGTGCACATGAAAATCAGTACTCTCTTCGAGGGCGTCCGCCTCGGCTGGCTGGACCGCAATCAAAAAACGTGGTGCCACAACGTCCTGCTCGGCCGCGCCTCCAGCGAACGGCTTGGCAAGACGCTTTGTATGGTGCTCTTTGTTGTGGTGTATTTTGGAGTCACTGACAGCGGGCCTTTTAACTGCATGGTGGACGCGGACGGCAGTGTGTTGTTGGTCGATATCTCGATGGCCGACAGCGTGCGTATGCTCAAGTACCAAGGCCTCGGTCTTTTCCCGTCGGGTCACAAGTATGCCCCCGCGCACATCCGTCAGGTCGTGCGCTACGTCAAGGACAACCGCAATGAGCTGGCCGATTTTCTGGTGGCTTTGAAGGCCAGCTCACCGCCGAACCCTCATCTCGTCATGGACGCGCAATGTCCGTTCTTCGACGATGCCAACATTGCGGCGCTGCGGTCTGGCGACGATGCTGAACCCTATGTCCAGTATCTCCTACAAGAAATCCAGCGCAATCCGTGTGATAAGCAGGACGTGCCCATGTCGTTCCCCATGTGCTCGCACGCGTAGGTTCGGCTTGCCAGTATCACTGCATTCGCATAAAAGCAACGGTTGTTTTGCACACAAATCATACCATCACCATCGACGCGGCTATCGCCACAAACATGTTTTTTGATTCATTAAAACCATTGTAATGCAAAGGCCGATGGGGCTGCTGGTAAAATGCTCCTGTTCGGTCTAAAACACGTTTTTGCTACAAAGCAACTAATCATTGGGCTCATTTGCGAAAAAATACCTATAAACATAAGGCATCCTATGCATCTTCGCCACCCTGTACGTTCAATTCGAATTGTGATGACGTACAAAACAATTTCAGATTCCTCAACTGCGTATGTTTGTGTGTGTGTGTGTGTGTGTGTGTGTGCGTGTGTGTGTGTGAATGAAAAAATATTGAGAAAGTACCTTGACTGTTTGTTTAAGGCATTTGACGTTGTATTGTAAATCATTCACTTTCAGCGTCAAGTCTCTGCTCGTGTGCATGTGGGTGCGTGAGAGAGAGAGTGCGTATTTTTTTCACTCTGCCGTCGTGTCCATGGTGCCATTACTGCAGTCTGCAAACGGGCACATGTGCCCGGCCGAATTTATTGCAACACCGCCTCCGCGATGCCCTCTGTGGCATCATACATTCTGTCGCTGTTCACTCGGTGCGAAAGCCAGCGGCGGAGATTCTCGGTCTGCAGCACGTCATCCGAAACAGTATCATCGGGTGCAAACACACATGGTGTCTGTTCTACAGGAAGTGCGATAGTGTTCATGTGTTGCAGCTGAATCGCAAGGCTTCTATATGTACAATAGTGCGAAGCATGTGCACATCAGCGGCTTTTGCCACAAAATATGTTTTTTGATTCATTAAAACCATTCTAACCCTACACCTTGTCGGCCGGCCGGCCAAATTCACCCGATAGTGCAATCAAGAAAGATGCAACACGTTGGTGCGCACTACGTGCCTCTCGCATGCTTGCTTACAATATTGTGCTCGTGCTGTGCGGCACCAAAGGCAGATGTGCTTGCGGTGAATGTCGTGTTGCGTTCGAGTGGCTGTTCGAAAAGTCGGGTGGAAACCGTACAAGTTATGTGTTGGCGGTGGGCATGTCGAGGTCTGTAGCTACAGCGGCCTTCTCTGGTGGCGTACACTCCAACGGTGCTGTCGCGAGTCGCAACACATCCACGTCGCTTTCCCTCATTTTCCCATTCAGGTACACGCTGCCCACGTGCTCCCACCCAACGC
>Ga0209284_10002800_pt1 | contig 22928 bp, 23 predicted proteins | sample FRY03_FD_187211 | JGI IMG/M metagenome (GOLD analysis project Ga0209284, IMG submission 187211) | Freshwater microbial communities from Lake Fryxell liftoff mats and glacier meltwater in Antarctica - FRY-03 (SPAdes) (version 2) | ecosystem: Environmental > Aquatic > Freshwater > Ice > Glacier...
AGGTGACGTGATATCAGCCATCCCGGATGCCGACAGGAAATCTCTTTTGTGGGGTATGGCCCGGTCAGGTGACATGGACGCAATTACCACAGTTTTGGGCATTCAAGAGGAAGCGGAGCGGGGATCTTTACTGAAATATACCGTCAAGGAATTGATGGAAAGCCACCCTGGGAAAACGATCTCATATATTGACGAGATGCAAGACCCGGTGCAGCGGGAATTTTGTCTGACGGTTGCGGTTGAGTCACTCCGGATGGCAGGAGCGACAGTTGAAGCCGATGAATGGGCGAAGCAACTCCCGAGAGCGCCAAATAAAGAATAGGGCGGATGTTAGATTTAAAGGGAAGTCATCGAGGCCCTGCGGGCTCCGGCGATGATCGAGCGAGCTACCGAGCTGACCCCGGCCGCCCTCGCAACGGCCAAAAAAGCCACTAGCGTTAATATTCCCAGACAATTCACAAAGCGTCCGAAAATATGGTTGAAATGATTGCGAGAAATCCCGAAAATGGCAATCCAGTGTCCAGTAGTGGGCAGCTTCCTTTGACGATTTCCAAGAGCGTGATGGCCAAGTTTTTCAAAAATTGGAGCATGAGTAGCTCACCAAGAAAGCAGTGAATTTTCCCATCGTGTCGGGATGGACTCTGACCTACGGTCTACCAGCCGAGGTGGTCTTTGAGAATTTCGAGGGCGGCCGCTTGGTCGATGATGGCCTTTTGCTTTTTGGCGTTTTTGCCGGCTTCACGGAGTTTTTCTATGGCCGTCATCGTGGTGAATCGTTCGTCGACCAAGGTGAAAGGAAGGCCTTTGAGGTGTTTTTTGAGTTCCTTGCCGAAGCGGCGGACCTTTTTGGAACTCGTTCCTTCCGAGCCATCCATGCGGAGGGGGAGACCGAGGATGACGCTTTGGATTTTGCGCTCGGCGATGATTTCGAGGATGCGGGGGATGGCGTCGGTTTTTCGGCGATCGATGGTTTCGACGGGGTGGGTGCCGATGGCGAATTCATCGGTGGCGGCGATGCCGATGCGGGCGTCTCCGTGGTCGATGGCGAGGATGGGGTGGTTACCAGATTCGTTTGTGCTCATCTAGGGAGTCCTGATGGTTGTGCCTGAGCACGAAGATGCCGAGGTGGTCCGGGAAGACCTCGTAGATGAGGTGATAGGGAAATTTTTTGAAGTTTAGGCGACGTCGAGACGTTTCGGTCGGATGGCCATAGAGGGGGTGATTCGCTAGGCTCTTTTCAATCTCCTGAAATTCCTTGATGAATTGGGCTTCTAGAGGTTCGGAGATTTCGTGGTAGTGGTCAGATGCTCGTTGAAATTCAGAGAGTGCTTGAGGGTGGAATTTACACTTCAAGACGGTTAGCGCGGTGAAGATTGAATTTTTCCCAGAACTCGTCTGAGGTCAGCATTTTGACCTTGCCGCTTTTTACTTCTTCACTGCGGAGGCGAGCGATTTCGAGGCCTTCTTCGTCGTAGGCTTTTTGGTCTTGTTCACGGAGGTAGGTGGAGAGCTCGGCCTTGTCCTCGGGAGACAGGGTTTCGACAAATTCAATGATTCGCTCTTTCAACATGGCCACACTATAGCAGATTTTCAGGGAGCAGGTCACTGAGTTTTTTGATCTCGTCGGCTTGATGGCGGTTGGCGACGAGGAGGGCATCTTCGGTTTGCACGACGATGAGGTCATCGACTCCGAGCAGGGCGATACGGGAGTTCTTGCGGGCATTGAAGATAATGTTGTTTTGGGAATCGATCTCCGTGATTTCGGTATTGGTCTGGTTGCCGTCACCTTGTGGAGTGAGGTATTTGGCGACCGAGATCCACGACCCGACGTCGTCCCAGTCGAAGGTGGCTTCGATGTTGAGGACGCGGGGTGCCTTTTCTAGGAGAGCGTAGTCGATGGAAATGGGAGTGAGTTTGGGGAATTTTTCCGCGACGGTGGCCGAAATGTCAGTCGATTTTTTGAGATCATCGATGAATGCGGTGAGTTCGGGGGCGTGTTGGCCGAGTTGGGTGGTGACCGTTTCGAGCGACCAGACAAACATCCCGGCATTCCAAGAAAATCCGCCTTGGCGAAGGAATTCTTCGGCAACCTCCGGGCTGGGTTTTTCACGGAAGCGGATCACCTCGAAGGTTTCGTGTTCTGTTTTGAAATCGAGTTGGGCTGGGGAGCCCCGTTCGATGTATCCATAGGATGGGCAGGGCCAGGTGGGCTTGATCCCGATGGTGACGAGAGCGTCGGTTTGCGAAGCGGTATTGAGAGTGTCTCCGAGAACGGAGCGGAATGATTCGGTATCGTTGATCAGTTGGTCTGAGGGAAGGACGGCCATGGTCGCGTTGGGATTACGCGCGGCGACGAGGCCAATCCCGAGTGCAACGGCAGGGGCGGTGTCACGTTTTGCGGGTTCGGCGAAGATGTTTTCGGGCGGGAGCATGTGAGCGACCTTGCGGATTTCCTCTTCTTGCAGGGCGTTGGTGACAATGATGATGTTTTCTAGAGGGATGAGCCCTTCGAGGCGTGAAATCGTTTGATCCAAGAGGGTGGTTTCGTCGAAAAGATTGAGAAGTTGCTTGGGCTTGGCATTTCGGCTCAGGGGCCAGAAGCGGGTGCCGCTGCCGCCGGCAAGAATCAGGGCGTAGTAGTTGCTCATCTGGCATCATTCAATCGGGCTGCGGCTCTCTTGTCAAAACTGCGGAATCTCCATTTTTTAAATTGGGTCTAGAGGGCCTCTGGGGTAGCCTGCTTTCATGAACGGGGATCGATATGAAGAGCGTGACTGGATTGACACTGCGGCAGCGTTTGCGCCAGCGGTGCTTGGTGTAGCGGTCGGTGTCTTGATCTCGGATGCGCTCAGCGCTGAAGCCCGCCGTCCGGTTGGCCTCTCTCTGGCCTGCCTTGGACTTGCGGCTCTCACGCCGATGTTGATTGAGACGATGGTGAACAAGGTGAGTGGACCGGGAACCCGCCGTGGTTCCCAGCGGACGCTTCAAGGGATTCGTGATCACGGACTCCACACCCGCGAGATCAACTTCGTGGAGGACGAACTCGGCGAGACTCTCGGAGTGGGTTAGCGCGACTCGCTCGGCCGAAGCTCGGCTGCCAGTTCCCGCACGGTTGCTTCGAAACCGGAGCGAAAGGGGATGCGTGCCCGCCATTGCAGGGCGATGAGAGCATTGCGCACGTTCAGAGCGTAACGAATGTCGTGGCCCGGCCGATCCGCGACATGAGTGATGAGGGACTCGGGCTTCTGAAGCTGGCTCAAGATCGTCCGCGCGATCCCGAGGTTCGTGCGTTCACATTTTGCCCCGAGATTGAAGATGCGGCTCGACGATCCTTTTTCGAAGGTCGCGATCAGGCCCAGTGCGCAGTCGTCGACATGGATCCAGTCTCGAATCTGTCGACCTGATCCGTAGATCGGAAGCGCTTCATCGCGCAAGGCGTGGTAAATCAGGGTGGGGATCAATTTTTCGCGATGTTGTCTTGGGCCATAGTTATTGGTGCAGCGGGCGATGACGACATCCTGACCGTAGGTGGTATAGGCGGCGCGAACCAGCAGGTCGGCGCTCGCCTTGCTGGCTGAATAGGGAGAGGAGGGATTCAGCCGGGTGAATTCATCGTATTGCTGGGGGAAGGGAGTTGAGCCATAGACTTCGTCGGTTGAACATTGCAGCAGGGGAACATGGGCAGCCCGGCAGGCATCCAGAAGGTTGGAAACTCCGGCCACGTTGGTGACGATGAAATCATCGGCCCGCGCAATTGAGCGATCAACGTGGGTTTCGGCGGCGAGATTCATCACGCCGGTGTAGTGGTGTTCGGAGAGGATTCGTTGAACCAGATCCCTGTTGAGGATATCACCTTCGACCAATTGAAAGCGGGGATCTTGATCTGGGCCGCTAAGATTCGTGCGGTTCCCAGCGTAGGTAAATTTGTCGAGAACGGTGAGATGATCCAAGTCATCCCTTTCGAGCAATTTTCTCACGAGTGCCGAGCCAATAAAGCCGGCACCGCCGGTGACGAGAAGAGATCGAAGGGAACGCACCTATTTAGAATTACAAAATGAATCATTTAATGAAAGCGAAAGATCCAACTGTTCAAGTGAATCCCATTGACCGTAGAGGAAGTCTGTGGCTGAATTGTCGTGTTATGAAAGTCCCATCCCTTTTTACCTTGGGCGGCTTGTCTCTTGCACTGGTTTCCTGCGGAACGTTCAAGAACTTGAACCAGCCGCTGAGTGGTAGTTCTGATTTTGATCCTTTGAGCTCCCCAGGCTCTAGTTCCAGTCGTTCACTCGTCGTGGCTTCGACCTCGCCAAGTTATTCACCTGGCCAGTGGGTGGAGACTTCGATGGATAACGCGACCTTCTTCGCGACCATCCCGAGCGGCAATGCCCGGGCCGATCAAGTTCTCCCTTCGGGAACGCCTATGAAAGTTGTTTCCAACAAGGGGACGTATGTCTGTGTGGAGCTAGATTCCGGTGCCATTGGCTTCGTGCCCGAGATCATGATCGCCGAGAGGCTTACTGCGAACGAGGTCCCGACCACTGACCCCGAAGTCCCCCATCCTGATCTTGGGAGCGTTCCTCCGCCAGTCGAGCCGGGTGTCATTTCCGGCGAGGGAATTGCTCCGCCGCCTGTGATCCCGGGCACCCCGCTACCGGTTCCCGAAGTGCTCCCGCTACCGATTCCCGAAGTGCCCCCACTTCCGACACCAGTGCCCCCGGTTCCAGATCTGCCGACGGTTCCTGTTGTTCCCCCGGTCCCTGCGGTTCCTGCGGTTCCTGACGTCGCGCCTCCGCCCGAGATTCCCGGAATCACGGATCCTGAAGAAATCGACTAAAGGGACGTCTAAGAAATTCTCCAAAACCGGCCCGGCGATTTTGCTTGGCCGGTTTTTTTCTTGATCGATCCAGCCTGTCGCTAATGACCCGAAGTAAGGATCCCGAAACGGGGGTTCATTTGGTTCATCTCACATTCTTCGGAAACGAAATCCCCGCGATGATCAAGACGCGGGAAGGCTCTCAGCGACTACGTTGCTGACCACAAAGAGGTGGGGTAGCTTACCCGCCTACGATGGTGCGAAGGACTTCGAAGTTGTCGTTAAGCACGGTGAGGTTGGCGACGAAGCCTTTTTCGATCTTGCCAAGTCGAGGAAGGTGCAAGGCACGGGCTTGGTTCCAAGACGTTGTCTCTATGAGATCCTGAAGCGGCTCACCGGTGATTTCATGGATGAGTTGAAGGCCCTTTGGATAGCGCAAGGTGGAGCCCGCGAGTGCGCCGTTGCTCTTGAGGCGGGCGATGCCGTCTTTGATAATGACAGGCAGACCTCCGATATCGTTCTCACCATCCGGTCGCCAGGAAGACGAGACGGAATCGGTGATGAGGAAGATATTTTCGCGAAGAACCTTTTTGAAGATCAGCGCTAACATTTCTGGTGCGAGATGAATTCCGTCGGCAATCAGTTCGAGTTTGAGGACATCCTCCAAAAGGCCTGCTCCCACCACGCCGATCTCGCGGTGATGGAGTCCGGTCATGGCGTTTCCAAAGTGCGTCAGGTGACCCAGTCCATAACCGACGGCATCCATAATGGTGGCATAGTTGGCCTTGGTATGGGCCGCCGAGGGAACGATGTTCATGCTCCGGGCCTCGCGGATGAGGTCCATTGCGCCGGGAAGCTCGGGGGCGAGCGAGAGAATCAAGGCCGGAAAAATCTGATGGAGTTCGCGAAGCTCGGCCGGATCAGGGTGACGAACGAAGTCCGGGTTTTGTGCCCCGGCTTGCTCGCGGTTGATGAAAGGGCCCTCGAGGTGCATCCCGGGAACGTGGAGTGGGGCCGAGGGGGCCCAGGTTGAGATTGTTCTGACGATTTCTTTGAGCTTATCAGCGGGCTGGGTGAGGGTGGTCGGCAACCAGGTCGTGACCCCTTCCTTGAGTTTGGTGCGGGCGATGTGCTCCAGGCCTTCGGCTGAAGCATCGCAGACATCGTGTCCATCGGCGCCGTGCGAATGAATGTCGATGAAGCCCGGCATGAGCATCTGACCTTCCAAATTGATGCCATCCCCAGGTGCTTCTGACATTTCACCTACGGTCTCGATCAAGCCCTCGGTGATTTGAACAAATCCGTTCGTGATCTCAAGTCCGGGCGAGATGATGTGGGCGTGGGTGAGCAGCATTATTCACGAAACAGGCTCCGCGATTTCACGAGGTAATTCAGACCGGACAAAAGAGTCAGCCCAAACGCTCCCCATAGCGAGATCCTGAAAAGCCAGTTGTTAGGGTTGGTAAGGTTCTCGAAGAATTTCCCGATCTCGGGATGCGGGCCGGTGGGGGAGAGAATGAGCCAGATGAGGCAGACAATCCCAAAGGTCAGTTGGAAGGTGGTCTTCCACTTGCCGAGATTATCGGCGGCGATGATTTGGCCTTTTTCGATCGCGATTTGGCGAAGACCGGTGACGAGGAATTCACGGCCAATGATCACAGCGGTGACCCAAACGGGGCAGAGTCCTTTACGGGTGAAGAAAATGAAAGCGGAAGCCACGAGGATCTTGTCTGCCAAAGGGTCGAGCAGTTTACCGAGTGAGGTGACCAAATTCAGCTTGCGGGCGAGATATCCGTCGAGCCAATCAGAGATGGTTGCAAGGACGAAGGCGACAAGAGCCACGATCAGTCCGGCAGTTCCTCCCCAGGTGGCCCCCATCACGAAAATCACCGTAAGAACAAGGCGGGCGCAGGTGATGGAATTCGGGAGGTTCAAAGCTGGGGAAAGTGTGTGCTAGAGATTGGGAGAGGACAATCTTTTGCTTGGGGAAGTCAGTGATTTGACAAGACGCACTTATTTTGGCAAAAAGTTGAGCCATGAAGCTCCGAAATCTCTTGAAAGGAAAACGTCTCGCCCTTCTTTTACCCGCCATCGCTTTAGGTTGCGCTGCTCCGGCGGCCTACAACAGTGGAACAGGCGAGGTGGCTATCCGGCCCGCTTCTGGTAATCTGATCTATCAAGGGGAGGTGGCCTTTGCGGAGTATAAGAGAAAGACTCCGATTTCTCGTAATGCTCTCGCCCGGAACCGTGTTCTCCGTGTCGCCAACCGATTGAGCCCCGTCATCAGTCTGTCGGGTTCGCGTTGGGAGTTTGAGGTCTTCGAGGATTCCTCGGCCAATGCCTTTGCTCTTCCCGGCGGGAAAGTCGGGATCAATACCGGTCTTCTCCAGATTGCGGTCACCGATGGGCAGTTCGCTGCAGCTCTCGCCCATGAAATGGCCCATGTCACTTCCAATCACGCCCAGTTACGGATTCAAAATAATCAAACGATTGCAGTCGGTGGCGCGATTGTCGGAGCCTTGTTTGGGGGATCGGAAAGCGGGGAGCAGCTTGGCAAGCTTGCCCAACAAGGAGGTCAGATTGCCTTCGGTCTTTCCTTTTCGCGGGCCCAGGAACTGGAAGCTGATCGCGTCGGCACCATCTTCATGGCGCGTGCTGGGTATGATCCTGCCGAAGCGATTACGCTTTGGGAGCGGATGGGAGCGCAAAGTCAATCCGGCACGCCTGAGTTCCTGAGCACGCACCCGGTCAGCGTAACCCGGATTCAGAAACTTCGCGATTTTCTCCCGACCGCCCGCGCCCAACAGCGATAAACGCCCTAACCCGGAGGCCACTGCAGCTGGCGTCCTGCCAGGAGGTGAAGGTGAAGGTGGGGGACAGCCTCGCCTCCGTGTTTGCCGTTGTTGATGATCACCCGGAAGCCGTCTTCGGCGTAGCCCTCTTGGCGGGCGATGTCGCCGACCCGCAGAAGGAGATGCCCGAGAAGCTCCTGATCCTCGGCTTCGGATTCCGCGATGCGGACGAGGGGCTTCTTGGGAATGAGGAGAAGGTGCACCGGGGCCTGCGGAGCGATGTCGCGAAAGCAGAGGCAAAGATCGTCTTCATAAACGAGGTCTGCGGGAATCTCACGGGCGATGATTTTTTCAAAGAGGGTCATGGCGAATATTAGAGGACGGGGAGATTTTCTGAGAGACGGATCATTCCTGCTTACTTGAACAACTTGCGCTGCATCGCGTCTTGCCGCGATCGATTCTCCAATGCTTGAATTTCCCGGATGAACTCACCGACGTCATCGAACTGTCGGTAAACCGAAACGTAGCGGACGTAGGCCACGGGATCGATGTCATGGAGCTTGTCCATGACCTTGGCACCAATGCTCGCGGAAGGAACCTCATGGTGGTGATCCTTGTGGAGTTCACTGAGGATTTCGTCGACCGCGCGTCCGATTCGATCCATCGAGACTTTTCGTTTTTCGCAAGCCTTCACGAGGCCGCGGAAGAGTTTCTCGCGATTCACGGCTTCCCGGCTGCCGTCGCGCTTGATGACCCGGAGTTCGGTCCGCTCCACCTGCTCGTAGGTTGTGAAGCGGGATCCGCAATTCAAGCACTCGCGCCGCCGCCGAATCGTCGTGCCATCTTTGGTAGATCGAGAATCGACAACTTTGTCCTGTTGGTGACCGCACTGGATGCAACGCATAACTTCGACCTTGGTCGCTGGCGCAAAGATTCAAAAGAAAAAGGTGTGGCGAAAGCAAAAATCTCGGTTCTCACGGGAAAATCTGGCCGGGGGAGGGGGAGATTTTAAATCTCGGACCCACGAGGTGGAAAAAGGGCCTGAAGAGGAGCGATGATGGTCCAGTTATCGTAAAACTTTGAAAACCATGAACATTCAGAACCGCGATTTCCCCCGACTGATCTCTTAAGATGGCCAAAGTTCAGAGCACTTCAAAAAAACCAAAAATCAGGCGAAAAAATCTTGCGGCCCGTCTCCGGCAATGGCAAAGAGTCCCCCGCACGCGGGATTCCTAGGAATCCAAGGCGATGCGGGTGTAGCTCAGTGGTAGAGCGCGACCTTGCCAAGGTCGATGTCGAGAGTTCGAATCTCTTCACCCGCTCCAATTTTTTCAAGGGCTTACGAGAAATCGTAAGCCCTTAATTTTTGCCCAAGCTCGGAGCAGGCGCTGCGAAAGCGCAACAATTCCTCTCGGAATCACCCTCGATCTCGATCCTAAGAAAACCGATCTCGACAACATCATCACCCAAGGTTTTGTGAAACAGAACGTGCAAAACCAAGCCGCTTCACTCGTGCAAGCCACTCCCAAAGAATAGCTGGAGAGAGCTCCGACGGACTTTATCCATCTTCCGCCCGGAACCGATGGTCTGGAGGAGGCCTGGATTCATCTGGGGCGATTTTCAGGGTTGGATCAAAAGCGCGAACGATTGGGGGCGGTGGTCAATGAAGGAGGCTGCGAAAGGGGGGATGTCCCCCTGCGCTGAAAACTCCACGGGAAAGTATGGCCTCGGAATCAAAGGAATCTTCCTTGAAATTTTGGGGAATCGCTCCTAGTTTTGGGCATGAAAATTCCGATGATCGTTTCGACCGCTTTTTTGGCCTTCTCAGCCGTTGTGCCCAACTTGCTTGCTTCTGAGCCTGCGGTGGCAAAGGAAGAGGGAACGGCAGTTGTGAATGTCGAGGCTGAGAAAGTCCTGGCGGTCCTAAAGGCAGATCCAAAGATCGTGATTGTTGATATCAGGACGCCCGAGGAATTCGCGGCCGGGCATTTGGCGAAGGCCAAGAATATCAACTTTAGTGCCGACAGTTTTAAGGCTGAGCTCGCCAAGTTGGACAAGGAAAAGACCTACCTGATGCATTGCCGGAGTGGTGGTCGCAGCACCGCATCACTTCCAGTCTGGAAAGAGTTGGGATTCAAGCGGGTGATCCATCTCAACTCCGGGATTTTGGGTGTCCAGAAAGCGGGCGTGGAATTGGTCAAAGGGAAGAATTAGTCCTGGGTCTGCGCCTTCACCGGAGTGCGTAAATGGGGGAGGCTCGCGGCCGCGATCGCTTGGCCGTGGCGCTTCATTTTTTCATCGGGGGTGCTGATGGAGACCCTGGACGCGATTTCGGGGAACTCGTCGCGGAGAACCTTTTGAGCCTCTGCGATAATGATTTCACCCCCCTGTCCGCTCATGACTCTGCCAAGCAGGAGAAGGTGTCTGACGTCGAAGAAGCGGGTGAATTGAGGAATGGCGTAGCCGAGGTAGATGCCGATGGAGCGGTAGATGGCGGCGGCGCGGTCGTCGCCCTCCTGCATCGCCTTTTGGACTTCGACCAGTTCTTCGGCCTTGCTGAGTGAAGAGTCGAGCTTAAGGCCGGAAGCGGGAATGAGGCGCGAGACAGCCTGCTGACTGAAGTATTGCACGGCACATCCCTGGTCGCCGGACCATTCGTCATCGGGGCCATTCTCGCGATAATCGATGGGGACAAAGGCGAGCTCGGAAAGCCATGGCGTGATCTTACTTTCGGAGTCGACATATCCGGCGGCGGCGCTCGTTCCCATCGCGAGGCCGAGGACGTTGCCAGACTTCAGCGACATCGCCCCGGCGAGGGCGGTGACGTCACCGTCGTTGACCACGCGGATGGGGACATCGTTCCACTCCTGTGCGATATCGAGGAAGATATTTTCGACTCGGCTCTCGAAGAGGAAATCGGGCACGCCCCGGAAGAGAGAGGCGGCACGTACTTTGTTGTCGACGTAAACCCCGGCCGCAGACCCTCCGATGGCATCGACGGAGGGGAGATGTGCGGCGGCGCGGCGGAGGCTGTCCATGATTCCGTCGTAGTGGTAGGAGGGATCTTCTTGGAAGTAAGGATCCCAGGTGATTTCTTCCGAGAAGACGACTTTGCCGTTGATGAGGGCGGCGCATTTACGATCGGATCCACCGAGGTCAAAGCCGATGCGGTTCCCGCGGATGGCGGTGGCAGCTTCTCCAAAGGGTTGCGATGGGAGAGGGGTTGGAAAGGAGGAGTGAGCGGAGTCTTCGACGACGAGTTCTTCCTTGAAGACCCGTTTAACAAAGGTGGCATCGAAGGCCCGGGCTCCGGTGGGGGAGTAGATCTCGCTGAGTTCAGCGATAAAGTTTGAAGCTCCTTCGATGATGACCTTGTTGCCACCGCGGCTCCAGAGGAGGAACTTAAGGGTGCGCTCCAGATGCTTGGAGTTCAGGGCAGAGGAGTCGGGAGCCAATGGGCTGAGAATACGATCCTCGTGAATGCTGCCGGTGCCATCAGGGCGCATCAAGGCGATACGAACCGGGCTGGCGCCGAACTGTTCGCTTGATGCCATGAAGCGGCGGTTCCAGAGCGAGGTTGGTAAAAAGGCGGGATCCAGCTCCGGGAGATGAAGGGGATTTATTGCTACGGAATGAGGCATCAAAAAAGATCAGGAAAAATGTTTTTAAAAGGATGCCTGCCATTATCGGAAGATCCAATTCAAAAAAGACTTTTTCGATCTTTAGGGCGTGTTGATACGAGTTGCTTTGAGGATGGTTTTCTACCGGCCTTCTAGGGAAAAGGGCCATGAGTAGGTGCCTTTCGCCGAGATTTCGTATTTGGGGAGGGGGCGGGTGCCCCAGGAGTTAGTGCCGCCGATGCCCACTTGTTTGTGGTCGATGTTGAGGTGGAGAGGGGAGGCTAGGAGTTTGCGACCGTCCACTTCATGTGAGGTGAGTTGGCCGGTTTTTTATCGAAGACGAGAGTGTGGTCATCGCTATCGACGATGATGAGGTCGTCTTTGATTTCGGAGGTTTTGAAGCCGATTTTGAAACTATACGTGGCGATTGGAGAATTGTCCCCTTCCTCGATGCTGACACTTAGCGAATAGAGTTGAGGGTTTCCAGCAGTCCACGGAATGACATCTTTGATGATTCCGAGGTTCAAAGTCTGGGTGTGGTTTTGATCTTTATCGAGAGCACCGGAGGAGACACCGTTGAAGGTGAGGGTGGTTTGGCGGTCTTGCCAGTCGGCGGGGATGGTGAAGGTGCGGCGGTAGGAGGAGACGGGATTGCGTTCGCTGAAATTGGGGTAGAACTGCGGAGGTTCGCCCATCACGAAGGGCGGGTCCTTTTTGAAGGGGTAGGTTTGGTTGGAGTAAATGGGGGTGCCGTAGCCTTGGAGTTCGACGTTGGAGGGAACGGGGATCGTTTTCCAGGAGTCGTCGTCATGATGGGTTTGAGTCATTGTTTTTAGGAAAAGAAAGGGTCCGCCTCGGAATGAAGCGGACCCGTTTAGGCTGCTGCTTTTTTGGTTTGCGAGGACTTAGTGCAGAACTATTTCTTCTTGTCTTCGTCCTCGTCTTCGTCCTCGTCCTCGTCTTCGTCCTCGTCTTCGTCTTCATGCTTGCTGATGAGGGTTCCGTCGGTGGAAAACTCCATTTCGAGCAATTCAGCGTCGTCGTCGCCCTCTTCGGTGGCTTCGACTTCGAAAGTAGTCACGCCATCGATGACCACTTTTTCGATCTTCCCGAGTTTGTGGCCCTTGAGCTTTCCGACGATTGCCGTGCGAACCTTTTCGGGAGCTTCGTCCAATGCGATCACTGTTTCTCTCTCTACGATTTTTCCTTCGGCATTGAGTTTAATCTCATGTTCATGGTCGCCCTTCTCGAAAGTGACTTCGTAGAGGACCTTGCCATCTTCTTTTTCGATGCTTACCGCCGAGATTTTAGTTTTCGGGGTTTCTTTTGCGACGGTGGCAAGGACGGCTGCGGGAAGTTCCGCAGTTGTAATTTTCTTTTCATCATCCGCCTGGCTCGTGAGGAGTGGGAGGAAGAGAGCGGCGGTTGTAACAATGGCTTTTTTCATTTGAGTGATGGGTTTGGTTGGATGTCGTATCCAACGGAACGATAGGCCGGCGCGGATGATAGCAAGATGAGGTGGAACCCTTTTGCTGACTATTTTTTCAGGACCCTCACGATTTTATCATCTTCCAGATTGTAACTATCCCCTCGTGTTCCTAGCTCACGCTGTCAAGGCGGTGCGCTATTTCTCTTTTTGGAGAACACTCATGCCATTGTCATGTTTGTTCCGCCTCAACCCAGAGTTTTTTTGAAAATATTTTAAAGGTATGCGTATTCTTGTTGTCGAAGATTATTCCCTCTTGCGCGAAGCGGTGTGCGAATCCCTAGAGCAGGTCGGGTATGCGGTGGATGCGACTGGGACCGGCGATGAGGGACTCTGGTTCGCCCTGAATCATACCTACGACGTCATTATTTTGGATCTGATGCTCCCCAAGGTAAACGGGGTGCAAATTCTCATGGAGCTTCGGAAGCTGGGAAAAGGCGTTCCCGTGATCGTCATGAGCGCGCGGGACTCGGTCGATGACCGGATCGCAGGATTGGATGCGGGCGCGGACGACTACCTCGTGAAACCATTCGCGCTGAAGGAGCTTTTAGCCCGGATCCGGGCGCAAATGAGGAAGCTTTACGAAAAGAAAGCGGCGCTGGTTGAGGTGGGTGATCTCAGCATTGATCTGGCGAAGAAGCGGCTACATCGAAGCGAGGCGGAGATTTCCCTGACTTCACGAGAGTTCGGTCTCCTGGAATACCTCGCCTTCCGCTCTGGCGAGGTTGTGACCCGGCAGGACATCTGGGACCATGTTTACAATTATTACGACGATGCCAATAGCAATGCGGTCGATGTTTACATCGGCTATCTGCGAAAAAAACTGAGGGCCGGGAATCCGCTCGCCAGCTATATTCAAACCCGCCGCGGTGTCGGCTATCTTCTCGAATACCAGAGCAAATGAAGCGCTACTCTATCCGCCGCCGTCTCACTTTCGGCACAAGCCTTTTGCTCTCCGTAATTTTCCTAATCGGCTCGGTGGTGATCTATCAGGGGGTCCGGGGATCGCTTTATTCGCAGTTGGACGAGCAGCTCCATACTTCACTTTCCCTGATGATTCTGGAGGTGGAGATTGTCGGTGATAGGGTCGAGAACGAGTGGCTCGAAGATCTGGGAAAAGATGCCCTCCGGATTGAACGGGAATATGTCCAGACATGGGATGTGGTGACTGGTTTCACCAAGCGTTCCCCCGCCTTGGATGGGGAGGACCTGCCCAAAATCTTCGGTGACTTAGAAGAAGAGATTACCCGAGATGTCATCCTCGAGGGCAGTGGGAAAAAATTGCGAGCCGTCGGGATAACGATCTATCCGAAGATTAATAATGATAATGATAACGATAACGATGATGATGACAATAAGGATGCCACGATTAGCGCCTTCGATCATCCCCACATCGTGGTGATGGCCTTTGAAACGAAAGCGATCGAGCGAACTCTGAGTCATCTCTTTCGCACCTTGTTGGTCGGATTAATCGCGGCGATTTCCGTTTGTGTCTTCGGCGGCTACTATTTCGTGCGCTCTTCGCTGCGTCCGCTCAAGAAGCTAGAACAAGATCTGGCGCAGGTGGACATCAATGATCCGCATGCACTCATCAACGCGCCTGATGAGTTCCCTGAAGAGTTGACCGGTCTTGTTGAAAAGTATCGCGATCTCCTTGATCGGATTGGGCGGGTCAGGGTGAGGGAGCGGGATTTTTCTGCCAATGCGGCGCATGAATTGCGGACTCCCCTCGCGGGAATTCAGGCGACGCTGGAGCAAACGCTGGCCCTCGACCGCAGTGGCGAAGACTACCGCCGCCGGGTCGGGACTTCGCTCAAGATTGCCATCGGGATGCGCTCCCTGGTGGATCGGCTTCTGCACTTTTCGCGGCTTCAAAATGGGACCGAGACCGCCGAAATGGTCGAGGTCAACTTGAATGAAACGGTCGATGAACGTCTCTGTAGTCTTGAGAGAAAGATCTCCGGACGGGAGTTAAAGGTCGAAAAATTATTCGGCCGGGACGACCTAGTGGTAGTGTCCGACCAGTCGCTGCTCCGCATCCTCGTGGGCAATCTCGTCGACAATGCAGTGTCACACGCTGAAGAAAAATCAACGATCCGGATCGAGCTGATTGGGGATGATGTAGGAGGGAAACTGATCATCATTAATACTCTCTTTGGAATGGACGTTCCCGATATGGACCGAATCTTTGAGCCCTTCTACACTGAGGATGAAGCGCACTTCGCCGATAGCGAACACTCGGGTCTCGGACTCGCCCTTTCCCGTGAAATCGCCACCTTTCTCAAGCTTGGGTTTCAGGTTTCGGCGGATGCGAAGAAGGGGTTTTTCGTGGAAGTGGATTTTACTTTTAAGGAATCAGGGATTAAGAAACCGATAGTAATGTGATTTCTGTGCAGTGGTTCCATTAACCGAACAGACTCCAATTCCCGAAACAGTGGAAATGATTGCGGATTGGTTCCACAAGCGAAGGTCGGAGGATTCCTCCAGAATAAGGATCGGTGACTGACTCTCGGCCCGAATGGTAATCGTCACGGGTAATCTGGATCCTTGTGTGTGCGAGAAGATCTTGGAAGAAAGTGTCGTGGATCTCGGCGGAAGATCTTGTCTTGCAAAGTAGTAGAGTGGTTGGGTGGCCAGACTGTCACTGAGCGTAAAATATCCTCGTCCACTGGGGTGGAGAGCGATTGCTTCCCCGTTTTTTTCGGACGGCGTTCCCACGACAGGAATGGGGAAGGAATTCCCCCCACGAGAGAGTGCTTCAGTGACATTCTCGGAATAATTGCGTTCCCAAATCTGGGCGGAATTCTCGTTGCGGATGATGATTTGGCTCCCATCGGCTGAAATATCTGCGGCGCTTGCCAAATCGAAGTCCAGCTCGAGCTTAAAGGACATCGTGACAGTCTGATTGCTATCGATTGACTCTTTGGAGGCCCGATATATCCGACAAGACGCGCGTTCCTTGGTGACGACATAAAGGTCTCCGGTCAAAGGATCAGACATCAGCCCCTCGGCGTTTCTGGCCATATCGGGATATTTTAGCCTGATTGGAGTGACCTCCAGGGTGCCGGTGACTGGTGAGTTGACCTGCTTGCGGGACACGACGGGCTCTTTGATGCGGTAGACTACGATGTGGCTTCGTTCAGCTTTGTTCTTATCTCCGATGTCTCCGACATAGAGATAATCGGTGCCAGGAAGTGGTCCGGGGCCAATTGCGATGTCCTCATAGTCAAGGTGAATGGCTTCATTGAGGGAGTAGGTCGCGAGCGATTGTCCTTGTTGATCAATGGCAAAGATCTCTGGCAATCCTCCCTTATCATTGTGAGTCCAGATGACGGTAGGATTCAAGCGACTGCAAACTGCTCCAGAGGCCTCGACTAATCCCGGCACATCAACCTTCCCGGTAGCTAGGGCCTCGGCGTAGATTGGCATTGCAAACGGGATTCCCGTCCCAGTGGCGATCAGGATGCCGATGAGGAAAGAGGGTGTTAGAGCCAGCATTGCTCCAGACTACGACAATGGTGATGATAGGATTATGAGGGCCGAGGCCGAGGCTGACTAGCCTGATCAAAAGGAGCAGTTCTGGCTTCTTCTGCGGATGTATGAGCGCTTCCTTGGGTTGTGGTTACCAGAGCCCAACCCACCAAGCTCGTTTATGAACGCAACCAAGGAAGCTCGATTATTAGGGGTGCCCAGAAGTCAGGGAGGCTGTTGATGCTGTCGTCAGACTCGTTGAGAGAAACCGCGAGCGGACCTCGCCACGTGAGGCTGGCAGACGGCGCCAAGCGCATCTCCGCGCATTCTTGCGCGAAATTACTTTCCGAAGGTCACGATGACCGGGCGGTGGTCGGAAGCTTCAAACCAGTTCGGTGAGTCGACAATGTAGGACTTCTTCCAGTCGATCTCGGGTTTGATGGTCTTGGAGACGAGGACGAAGTCGAAGCGCGAGTATTGCTGCTGGTAGCTCCAGTAGTGGGTCCAAAGGTGGCCACGGGAATCCTTGACGAAGGCGTCTTCGAGAGAGTTGTTTGAGTTGTTCCGACCCATCATGATGGCGAGAGGGGGCGTTTTGCGGGTATCGTTCATGTCTCCGTAGAGGACGATGCGGGCTGCTGGATCTTTTTCGATGATGGCGTCGCAATGAGCTTTCGCGAGGCGGGCTTCGTTGAGGCGGACTTCCGCTTCGTCGAAGCTGTTGGAAGGACGCTTGGATTTTAGGTGAAGTCCGATGAAATGAGTGGGACCGTTGGGGAGATCGATGGTGACGTCGAGAATGCCACGCTGCATGAGGAGCTCCTCGTCATTGATCTTAAAGGAGAGGTGGTCCTGTGAATTGGTGGCGGCGATGGGCCGTGCGGAAAGGAGGCCAAGGCGACGGGTGAGGTCCATGCCACCGGTATGGTGAGAGTGGGGGAGGTCGAGTCCGGCGGCCTTGAGGCGGGACTGGAGATCGGCGAGATCTTCCTTGGTGCCGATTTCGCAAATGCCGAGGATTTGGGGCTTCTGCTTGATGATGATATCGACGAGGGCGGCCACTTCTTCGTCCGCTTTGGGCCGGGAGTCTTTGACGCCACCCTTGAGGTAGACATCCATCGTGAGGTAATTCTTCAGGTTGTAGGCCATGAAGCGGACTTGTTTCGAGGTGGAGTCTCCGGCGGGTGCCTCTGTGGGTTCAGCCGGTGCGGATTCAGCCGGGTTTTCCCAGATGATCGTTGGCATGTTCACCCCCTGTTCCGCCGGGGTTTCGGCTGGCTCTGGCTTGTCAGGGGCCTTCGAAGCGGGGTCCCCTTTGCAAGAAGAACACAGAAAAAACGCTCCGAGAATGACTTGCGGAGCGTTCTTAAAAAAGAATTGGGTGAGGGGTCTCATGAATCTTCGCCGTCCTTGCGGGCTTGCTTGCCCTTGGCTTCCTGGATATCAATATCCTCACCACCTTTGCGGATTTCGTCTTCGAATTCCTCACGTGCCTTACGGAATTCACCGACGCTTTTGCCGATGCCCCGGGCAAGCTCGGGAAGTTTTTTGGCTCCGAAGAGAAGGAGCATGACAAGAAAGATGAGGGCGATCTCGGGGCCGCCGAGAGGTCCGAATGCGAGAATGGGATTGATCATGGTTGAAGTGTAGGTTGGTTTACTGCGGTAAGCAAGGGATGAAACGGAGCTTTGTGTCCGGACATTTCAGGAATTTTCGCTTCATTCAGGATTCCCAAGTCCAACCACCGCCCGGGCAGTTGGGTGCTTCTTGGAAGCGATTGTGAGAATTGAATCGTGCGGTTTTTCATGAGGGGTGATTTTCTTGCGGGGTGAAGTTACCGGTGCATGAGGTTGAGGGAGAGATTCGGGCTGCGATGCGGGAGGCGCAAGGGCGTCTTTTGTTGAAGGCTCCGACGGGGTCGGGCAAGTCGACGACCGTTCCGGGGATGGTGCGGGCCGAGGTTGAGGGGCGGGTGATTGTGGTGCAGCCCCGTCGGATCGCGGCGCGGCTCTTGGCCGATTTTGTGGCAGGTCAGGTGGGGACGAGGGTTGGGAAGGGCGTGGGCTATGCCATTCGCTTCGAGAGCAAGTTCGGGCCGGAGACGGAGATTCTCTTTGTGACGGACGGAGTCTTACAACGGATGTTGTTGGATGATCCGGAGCTGGGTGGGGTCGGTGCCGTGATTTTTGACGAGTTTCACGAGCGGCGTTTGTCGTCGGATCTTTCGTTGGCGCGGGTGATGGATTTGCAGGAATCGGTGCGGCCGGATCTCCGAGTGGTCGTAATGTCGGCGACGCTGGAGGTGGGAGGATTGCGGGAATACCTTGAGCCGTGTGAAGTGGTGGAAGCGGGCGGGCGGCTCTTTCCGGTCGAGATTGTCCATCGCGGCGAGCGGCAGGTGACACGTCGTGGGCCGACTCGTCAGGAGGAGGTGTGGGACCGGGTGGCGGCGGCGGTGCGGGAGGAAGCGGGGGAGTTGCTGGGCGGGGATCGCATTTTGGTTTTTTTGCCGGGGAGCTATGAGATTCGCAAGTCGCAGACTTTGTTGGAAAATGCTTCGTGGCTGAAGGGGTGGGAGATTCTGCCGCTGTATTCGGCGCTGAGTCCGGAGGCTCAGAAGGCGGCCATTCGGGCGGATGGTTCGAAGCGGGTCATTCTCTCGACGAATGTCGCGGAGACTTCGGTGACGATCGAAGGGGTGAAGGTGGTGGTGGATTCGGGCTTGGCGAGGCAGTCGAATTACGATGTTTCGCGCGGGTTTGATTCGTTGGGGATTGCCAAGATTTCGAGAGCATCGGCTGAGCAACGGGCGGGGCGCGCCGGTCGGACGGGGCCGGGAAAGTGTGTCAGGTTGTGGAGCGAAAGTGATCACCGGGGGCGCTCGGGATTTGAGACGCCGGAGGTTCGTCGGGTCGATTTGGCGGAGGCGGTTTTGTTTTTGAAGCGGCTGGGGGTGAATGAGATCGGGGCCTTTCGTTGGCTGGACGCCCCGGAGGAGGCGCGGCGGAGAGATGCCGAGAATTTATTGAAGGGGTTGGGGGCGCTGGATGGGAGCGGGAAGCTTACCAAGGCGGGGGCGGAGATGGCGAAGTTTCCGATGCATCCACGTTTGGCGGCCTTGATCGCGAACGGGCGGGCGTGTCTGGGGGAGGTTTTATTTATTGCGGCGGCGGTGCAGGGTGAGGGGGTTTTTAAGCGGGGGGATCGGGGCGCGAAGTGGAGTGATTTCTTGGACGACGAACCGGGGTGGAAGAATGACTTCGCGGCGGAATGGCTGGCGATGATGACGGCGGTGCGGATGAACTTTTCGCCCAGAGATTGCGAGGGTCAGGGGATTCTGGCGCGGGGATCTCGGGAGACGTGGCAGAGTTTTCAGCAGTTGGTGAAGATGATGGAGAAGCGGGGAGTGCGTATTAAGGAACCTGATTTCCGACAGCGGGGAGAGGAATGTGCGAAGGCCATGTTGGTGGCTTTTGGGGATAGGATTGCGGTGCGACGCGATGCTGGGAGCGTGGTCTGTCACGTCGTGGGTGGGCGTCGTGGCAAACTGCACGCGAAGTCCTCGGTGCGACAGTCGGCCCTCTTTTTGGCGGCGGATATCATGGAGGTGGAAGGGCGCGAGCGCTCGGTGCAGTTGTCGCGCTGTGTCGCGATTGAGGAGGGCTGGATCGCGAAAGAGGAGATCCGGGAATCGGGCGGAGTGGTCTTTGATGAGATCGCCAGGCGGGTCGTCGCGGTGAAGCAGCGGACTTTTCGAGGGTTGGTGCTGGAGGAGAAGCGGGGTGGTGAGGTCGATCCGGATTTGGCGGGGTGCTTGTTGGGGGAGCGGGTGATTGCGGGGGAGTTGCCATTGAAGAAGTGGGACGCCAAGGTCGAGCGCTGGATTGCGCGTTTGTGTTTTTTGAGTCAGGCGATGCCGGAGTTGGAGATTCCGGGTTTCAACGATGATGATCGCGAGATGGCGATTGGGCAGATCTGTGCCGGGGCGGTGACCTTTAAGGAGGTGAGGGATCGGGATCCGTGGCCGATCTTGCAGGAGTGGCTGTCGGGGCCGCAGATGAACGCGCTGGAATCGTTCGCGCCGGAGAAGATTACCTTGAAGAACGGGATCAGCACGCGGGTGATGTATGCGGCGGGGGCTGAGCCGTGGATTGAGGAGAAGGTGCAGCGTCTCTATGGCGTGGAGGAGACGCCGGTGATCGCGAACGGGCATCCTTTGGTGGTGAAGATTTTAGCGCCCAATCAGCGACCCTGGCAGGTGACGAGTGATTTGCCGGGCTTTTGGGCACGGGGGTTTGCGCAGATGAAGAAGGACTTGGCAGGGCGTTATCCCAAACACGATTGGCGATAGGACGCGAGGTGCCCTTAAGATGGGTTGAGTGGGTGTTGACTCAACCTTTGAAGCTTCAACTGGTGATGGTGTTTCATTGAGTTTCTGATTTTTTTGATTACTGCGAAGTGCCGACGATGACTTTTTTCCAATTCTTGAGGAAGTCGGGGTCTTCGGCGGCGAGTTTCTCGGCTTCTTGTTCGGCGAAATCGGTGAGGCCGACGAGCCAAGAGTAGCAGATGGCGTGAATCAAACCTGTCGGATGCTCGGGATCGCGGGTTTCGGTCTGAGCGGTCACGAGGCTAAGATGATCCATCTTGGCCCAGGGAATGAGAGAGCCATCGGAGAGGTTGAGCCCTTCATCGGCGACGCTGGTGGGGACGAGGACTTGCCCTTCGGACGTCTTGGCGGTCCAACTGCTCTTCTTGTTCAAGTCGGCAATGAATCTGATCGCTTGATTGTAGAGATAGTTCCAGGCCCAGAGAGAGTCGACGGGAGCATCCTCGGGAGCGTTGTTGATCATGGCGAAGAGTTCGTTGAATCGACCCGCCTTGCCGGATTCGACAAGTTTGTCGCTCATTTCATCCCACGAGAGATTGAAGGAACCAAGTGGGCGTTCCCGGAATCCTTTGCGGATCCGGGAGAGGTAGGCTTGCCGGGCGCGGATGTTAAAGCGGGCGCGGCCCTTGGTTTTGAGCGATTTGATGGCGTCGTCCAAGTTGTTGATTTGGCTGCTGGCGTCGCCCTCGCTTTCGGGTGCGGGGAGGTCGTCGAAGTTACGAAGGATTTCGCCATCGACGAGGTAGTCATCGGCGAGTTCCTGATAGCGTTGGAACCAGTGAAACTCATCGGAGAGGGAGAGGTCCCGCACCGTAACAAAACCGGGAAGGGAAGAGGGCCCTTGCCCTTGCTCCCAAAGTTTCAGGCTGAGGGCGAAGGTGCCCATGGCCCCGACAATGTCCTTGGGTGTCTCCGGGAATTCCTCGGGGCGTGGAAAGGGGAGGCGGCGGAGAGTCGAAGCAAGATCACGGAAGGCCTTTACCGTGGGATCCTTTTCCTTGAGATCCTTAAGCGTTTGCAAGGTGTGGGCGGCATGCTCGCGACCCTTCCCGGGGCGTCCATCGAGGTAGGCCGAGACGCTGGCTTCGAGGTGGGCCCAGGCGCGCGACCTTTGAGGGAGTGATTCGTCGCTTGCGAGATCGGTGAATCGTTCTTCGGCTTTCGAAAATTCTTTTTTGGCAACGAGACTGCGGGCTTGTTTCCAGGCTTTGCCAATGCGGTCGCTTTCGTCTTGTCCTTCGTTGGAGGGGTTGAAGGATTTTTGTGATTCTTCGACGGGTGTGGGATCGGGTGCGTGGACCACGGGTGCGGGTTTCTTTTCCCAGGGCTTGATGAGAATGGCGACGGAGGCTCCGGCCGCGGCAAGGATGGCGAGGATCGCGAATTTGGTGCGACCACGATTGCGGCGGCGAAGGCGGCCTTCGCTGCTGTCAGAGGCGATTTTTCCGGTGCCGGGATTTCGGTGGGCGTTCTCGAGGGCGGCGATGACGTCGGCGTAGCTTTTCCAGCGATGCTCCGGCTTGCAAGCCATCATACGATCGACGGTTTCGCCCGTGGCTTGGCCGACCCAGGGAGCGACGTTGGTCAATCGTGGAATGGTTTGCTTGGCGCGGCGAAGAACGCTGTTGGCGGTGGAGGTGGATTCAAAAGGAGGACGTCCGGCGAGGGCGTGGTAAAGAGTGGCTCCGAAGGCGTAGATGTCGCTGCGGAAGTCCTCGGTCCCGCGTTCAAGAGCTTCGGGCGGGACGTAGTAGGGAGTGGCCCAGACTTCTTCGGCCTGGGCGCTGCCGTCTTGGGTGATGAGGGCGAGATCGAAGTCGATGAGCTTGGTGTTGCCTTCATCGTCAATGAGAATGTTGCTCGGTTTGACATCGCGGTGGATCATTCCGGCCTTCTTCGCAGCCTGGAGTCCGAGGGCCACCTGAAGGGCGATGGCGAGGACTTCTTGTTCGGGGAGGGCCCCACGTTTGGATATGGTCCGTTCGAAGCTCTGGCCTTCGAGGAGTTCCATAACGAGGTAGAATCGTCCGTAGGCGCGGCCGACGGCGTAGACTTCGACAAGGTTGGGGTGGCTCACCTGGGCGGTGAGCCGGGCTTCATTTTCGAAGGCGAGGATGCGGTTCTCGTCGTTGCAGTATTCTTCGTTGAGGACCTTGATGGCGACCTCGCGGTTGAGGAGGGTGTCCCAGCCGACGAAGATGACGCTCATTCCGCCGATGGCATACCGGCGCTTGAGTTGGTAGGCGCCGAACTCGCGTTTGACGCGGGTTTCCGCTTTGCAGTGAGGGCAGATCGCGGCCTCGAAAGGGGCGAAGGTGGTGACGTCCAGAAGCTCTCCGCAATCCTTACAAAGCTC
>Ga0209284_10002809_pt1 | contig 22862 bp, 27 predicted proteins | sample FRY03_FD_187211 | JGI IMG/M metagenome (GOLD analysis project Ga0209284, IMG submission 187211) | Freshwater microbial communities from Lake Fryxell liftoff mats and glacier meltwater in Antarctica - FRY-03 (SPAdes) (version 2) | ecosystem: Environmental > Aquatic > Freshwater > Ice > Glacier...
GATTGCGCGGAGGGCATCGCGGTCATCGAGTGATCCAGGAAAAGTGACGACCCCAACTTTCATGCCGGGGAGTCCTCCACCCGAATGTCGAGCACATCCTCGATAACCCCATTGGAGAGAAGGTCTTGAGCCAACGCCTGCGCCTGGTCAAGGTGATCCTTCGTGACCTCTCCCTCAACGTGGAGTTCAAAGCGCTTGCCAATACGGACTTCATTGAACCCGGTCACGCCTTGGCGACGAAACGCGCCCAAAACAGCTTTGCCCGCGGGGTCCAACAGTTCCTTCTTGGGCATCACCTCGATCACGACGGTGGCCATGGTTCACACTCCAACGAGGGGTATTTGCTGTAGGGAAATTCCAGTCTATCGCCGGTCAAGATGCTCGAGCGCGCCGCGCTCGACGGCATCCTCCAAAGCAAATCTGGCCCAGTCCCTATAGCCGCTGATGCTGGGGTGGAAACCATCGGGGGCAAAAAACCCGTCGGTGTATTGCGATGGTGGTGGTGACATCATGGAATAAAATCTTGCTTCAATGAGGGGTCTAATAGAGCGCTCAATGGCCTGAGAATGTGCGGAGAGCACCCACTTGAGAGGTTGAGGCAGGGTTGGAAACTGCGCGAATGCGGGAAGCGCAGAAAACATCAGCACAGCACGGGGGTGCGCATCGTGGAGCACCTCAGCGAGACGCTCGAACCGGTCGATAGTCGCGCCCAAGGGTTTGAGGTCTTTTGCGTCGTTCGCGCCCAAAGACACAAAGACAATATCTGCGGGGGTGCCGGGGGTTTCAGCGAGAAACCTCGCCAATATATCTTTTGTGGTGGCGCCAGACTGTCCTACCGAACGCCAGGTTACGCCTCGCTGGAGGCGCTCGTGAAGGGCAAGGCAGAACTGGGGAATCAGGCCCAGGAACGCATCGTCCACTCCCACGCCCACCACGGTGGAATCACCAACTCCGAGTACGTGAAGGGGGGCTGGTCCCTCTAGGACACCGTCCCAGGGCAGAGGAGCCGGAGGTATTTTCGGGACAATTCCTCTCACTTTGCGACCCTGAGCTAGAAGAAGGGGGCTCAGAGCAATGGCCACAGGCCAGGCAACCCGCTGGGCGGCAGTGGGAGAGTTCAGAGGGTGTGAGGATGGGCGCATAGCCACAGCTATCTCCAAAGTTCTTAGGTCGACGTGAGCCTAGTCAACAACTCTTGGTACCTGCCTCGAGTGTGGGCGACGAGCTCTTCAGGAAGCGCGGGAGGTTCGCCGGTAAAGTCCCAGTTGTCGTTCAACCAGTTGCGCACCAACTGCTTGTCGAAGCTGTCAAGCCGGTCTATACCGCCCTGGGAATATATGGCACCATCCCAGTACCGCGAGCTATCAGAGGTGAGCACCTCATCACCGAGGGTAATCTCTCCCGTGACCCGATGGCGGCCCCATTCGAATTTGGTATCGGCAAGGATGAGGCCTCGCGCCCTTGCTACAGCCGAAGCCCTTGCATAAAGCTCGAGACTAAGGGTTCGGAGCGCTTCGGCATCCTTGGCTCCGAGAATAGCCTCGACCTGATCGAAGGAAATGTTTTCGTCGTGCTCGCCAAGAGCAGCCTTTGTTGCGGGAGTAAACACGGGTTCAGCCAGTTCATCCCCCTCGGAAAGACCAGCGGGAAGGGAAAGGCCGCAGATTGTGCCACTGGATTGGTACTCCTTCCATCCACTACCCGCGATGTACCCTCTAACGACGCATTCGATGGGAAACATGTCCAAGGGCTCGACCACCATTGCCCGCGCGGCAACCTCGGCCGGGGCTTGCTCCTGCGTTAGATGATGGGGAATATCGGAGAGTAGGCCAAACCACCATCGGCTCAGCGCGGTCAACATGACCCCTTTGTCGGGAATCTCGGGCTTAAGAATGTGGTCGAAGGCGCTGACGCGATCGGTAGCCACGATAAGCAGGGTTTCAGCATCGGAAATACTAGATGCCGTGCGTGGAATATAAAGCTCGCGAACCTTCCCCGAGTAGACGGGTTTCCAGCCGGCGAGCGGCGTCATTCGATTCCTAGCGCGATGTCACTGCGAAAGTGCGATCCCTCCAGGTGGATGTGTGCCAGGGCGCCGTAGGCCCGCTCGCGAGCAGACGCGAAGGTGTCTCCCCGTGCAACGACGCTCAACACTCGCCCACCGGTAGCTAAGAGGTCACGCCCATCCCATGCGGTGGCGGCGTGAGCGATACTGACCCCGTCATCCCTTTCGGCTTCTTCCAGCCCCGTTATGACGCGACCGGTTACGGGATTTTCGGGGTATCCCTCATTTGCCAGCACAACGGTGATGGCGGCGTCGGGAGAAAACTGGGGGGCTTCGACGCTGGCCAGGACTTCTCTCGCGGCGGCGTACAGCACAGGCGCTAGAGGCGAACTCAACCGCGCCAACACCACTTGGGTTTCGGGATCCCCAAACCGGGCATTGAATTCGATGACCTTCACGCCCTGCTCTGTCAGAATCAAGCCGCAATAGAGAAGCCCAATAAAGGGTGTTCCGCGCTTGGCCATCTCGGAAATGGTCGGTTCAGCGACCGTTTTCTGCATGTCAGAAACGAAGTTGTCGGGAAGCCAAGGGAGCGGTGAATACGCACCCATGCCGCCGGTGTTGGCCCCCAGGTTGTTATCGAAGGCACGTTTGTAGTCCTGGGCTGGGGTCAAAGGAACGACCGTGTGCCCATCACTCACAAAGAACAGCGACACCTCTGGTCCACTCAGGAACTCCTCGATCAGAACGTCTCCGTGTTGCAGGTAGAACTCTGCGTGCTCGATTGCCGCGGCTTTATCTTCGGTGACTAAAACGCCTTTGCCCGAAGCCAAGCCATCTGCTTTGACAACGTAGGGCGCTCCCGTGCGATTGAGAGCTTCAAGAAGCTGTTCCCGGTTGGAGACGTTCCAGGCAACTCCGGTGGGAACTCCGGCCGCGGCCATAACGGCTTTTGCAAAAGCCTTGGATCCTTCCAGCGCGGCTGCGTCGGCGTTCGGACCAAAGACAGCAATACCCGCTTTGCGCAGGCAATCAGCCACCCCCGTAACTAAGGGCGCTTCAGGGCCAATAATGACGAGGTCAATGTCGGTACTGACGGCGAACTCGGTGACCACCTTCGGGTTTGTGGCATCGAGGCCCACAACCTCTGCGTGAGCCGAAATACCGGCGTTTCCTGGGGCCGCCCACAAGTGGTGGCCCTCGGGGTCACGACCAAGCGCCTGGATGATGGTGTGCTCTCTCGCACCGGAACCTACGACCAAAATCTTCACGCGATTACCCTACTCGGCAGAGCTTGCTAGCGTGTCGCAGGTGGCGATGAAGAGGATTTCTGACGACGAGGGCCGACAGGCTCTTGCCGCCTGGAAAAAGGGCGAGGCGACTTCTTCGGATATGGCAGCGGCCACCAGGTTTTGCCTTCAAGTTTTGCGCCAGAAAGCGCCGGGGAGAAGTGTCGAGGTGCGGGTGCCACCTTTCGGCGCGGCCCAGGTAATCGAAGGCGTTTCTCATACCCGGGGAACACCACCTGCGGTGGTCGAGATGTCGCCCGAGACGTGGCTCGCGGTTGCTAGTGGGCACACAAGTTTTATCAGCGCCCGTGATGCCGGCGATATTTCCGCCTCGGGCGAGAGGGCAGATCTCTCAGCCTGGCTTCCCCTTTCCGGGCTAGCCTAAGAGCCATGACACCGCCTGAACCTGCCGACCGGCAAAAAGTTCGAGTCCGGCGCTCGCCCAAGTTGACCGCTTTTGTGCTGGTGTTCGGGCTGTTGGGGTTTTTTGGGACTCTGATTGTGACGGGATTATTTCCCTCTGACCCCGCCATCGGGTTCGTGGCTTTGTTTGCCTACTTCGCATTGTATGGAGTAACAGGGGCTGTGGCGTTGGGAATCATTGTGTGGCTCGTACTTGACCTGATTTCTCGCAAGAGAGCCAGGGAGCTAGATATGGGTCGTGAAACGAATACGAGCGCTAACTAGTCTGATTGTTTTCGACCCACTCGAGATATTCCGCACTCACCGTGCCGGTTACGTACTCGCCTGTGAAGCAGGACATGTCTAGTTCGGTGACGTTGGAACCTTCAATGATTGCGTCCCGCATGTCCTCGATTTTCTGATAAATCAGGTGGTCAGCGCCAATTTCTCGCGCGATCTCGGGAATTGTGCGCCCCGCAGCTACCAGTTCTTTTTTGCTGGGCATGTTAATCCCATAGACGTGGGGGAAGCGCACGGGCGGGGCCGCTGACGTGAACGTCACAGAGAGGGCACCTGCTTCCCTAGCCATGTCGACGATTTCTCTCGAGGTCGTTCCGCGAACGATGGAGTCATCCACAATCAAGACGTTCTTGCCCGCAAACTCACTGGACATGGCGTTCAGTTTTTGCCGCACGCTCTTCGTCCGGTGGGCTTGGCCCGGCATGATGAAGGTTCGTCCCACATATTTGTTTTTGTAGAAACCTTCTCGATATTCAATCCCCAGTTTCCGAGCCACCTGCATTGCAGCTGGCCGGGCAGAATCAGGTATTGGCATAACGACGTCAATTTTGTCGGTCGGGGCATATCGAGCAATAGTGTCCGCAAGTTTCTCTCCCAGGCGAAGCCGTGCCTCATAGACCGAGATGCCATTCATGATGGAGTCTGGTCTCGCCAGGTAGACATATTCGAAGGAACACGGGGCGAGGCGAGGGTTTTTTGCACACTGTCTGGCTGTCATCGTCCCATCGCGGGCAATAAAAATTGCCTCGCCCGGGTCCACATCTCGGACAGTTTCATATCCACTGGCCTCCAGGACCAATGATTCACTCGCAACAATCCATTCATCCCCAACTAAGCCCGTCTTGCGCTTGCCAAGAATCAGGGGCCGGATGCCAAAAGGATCCCTAAAAGCCAAGAGACCCTGACCCGCAATCACCGCAAGGGCAGCATAGGAACCTTCGACACGCTCGTGGAGGCGCGACACTGCTGTAAAAACAACCTCGGGGCTGAACGAGTCGGTGGCGCCTGATCTCTGCAATTCGCTGGCCAACACATTGACGAGCAGCTCGGTATCCGAGGTGGTGTTGAGGTGTCGGCGATCCGAGTGGTGAAGCTCCGCGGTGAGCTCCCTGGTGTTGGTGAGGTTCCCGTTATGGACCAAGACGATGCCCCAAGGAGAGTTCACATAAAACGGCTGAGCTTCCTGCTCCTTCTTGGCGTTACCCCTCGTGGCATAGCGAACATGACCCAGGCCTACCGTTCCGGGCAACGCCCGCATGTCTCTGGTGCGATAACCCTCGCGGACTTGACCCTTGGTTTTATGGATGTGGAGAGTCTGGTCATCCGAGGTGGCGATTCCTGTGGAATCCTGCCCACGGTGCTGGAGTAACGCCAACGCGTCATACACCTGTTGGTTGACCGGAGACGATGAGACGATGCCGACAATGCCACACATTTCTGGGGCTTTTCTCCTCGCGTTGGATGGCGTCTAACTCAAGCTTAGCGTCCAGGGCAAGACCCTTTTCCTATCCCCGAGAGTTGTCCGTTACCCCCGAGGACGCTAGGCGCCTCCGCAGGTATGCGATAAAGCCGCCAGTGAGCATGACGCCGAGTACACCGAAGCCCAACCATGCAGAGGCAGCGCTGGTTTCAGGAACATCGGACTCACGTGGCGTCAAGAAAGCAGGCTCCCGCTCCTCCAGGGGCGTGGAGGGCTCGGGAGAAACGTCAATAGTCGGGGCGACCTCTTCGATCACTTCTGGAGTGATCACTGTGGACGCAGCCGCGGGTGGGGGGTCGGCGGCGACAGTGGGCTGTGGGGCAACCACTTCAGGGGTCGGGGTTGCTGCTCGAGAAGGAGAGTTGGGTTGGGTGGGTGCGGCAAGTGCCTCTCCTTCCCCCACAACGAGAGTTCCGACGACGGTATCGCTGCGCGAGACGACCACGACGCCTCCTGTCGTGGTTTCGGTCGTTCGAGTGATGGAGGGGAAATAGGTCCCCGGCGCCACCGCACGGCCTGCGGTCATCGACACTGTCGTTGTCGTTCCGGCGTTGCCGCCGACGCTAAAGCTGGCACCAGAGGGAAGGCCAGAAATGCTGACGGTGGTCATCTCGCCTGCGGGCAGGTTCTCCGTGGGAACACCGGTCTCCAGGACAACATTGGTGGATGTCCCATCGGCGAGCACTGTCCACGTGGGAGCTTGCAGGCAGGAGGTAAGGGCGCTCCATGTTTCACCCCAGATGCCCGCTTTAGAGGAGGCGAAGGCGCTTGCGGCACCTGCCGAACACGGGTCGCGATCCACCACGCCGATGGTGATGGTGATCGCATAGTTTTCTTCGCTGGTCGAATGGACGTATGCCGTGGGAGTGAGATCTCCATTGGACAGAGGGTCAGTATAAATATCAGGGCCACCCCAGGTCACGCTCCCGGCACCGCTGGTGGCGTGAATCACCAGGGTGGGGTAGGTGTGCGAAGCGTCGGTGGCGACGAGCGTTGACTCTCCGGCCACGGAGAACTCACTGTCAAAACCCGTGGGAAGAGTGGCGGCCCAATAGATGCGCTTGCCGGCCATAACGTCGCCGTCGATGGGTTCAAGTTGGATGAGGAACGACGCAGCGTTGCCGGCAACGTTCACGGTCTCACGGACGAAAATGGCGTTGCGCGGGTCGGAGGAGACATTTCCTGCGGTCGTCCATTCGGAGGTTCCTCCTGCAGTGAGCGAGGAGTTTTCGGTGTTTCCCTGGTACTCCATGCGCCGGGCGGGGTCGCCACCGTATGCCCACTCCAAGCCGAAAGTCCCGGCAGAGCTGAATGCGCTGCCTGTCCAACCGTGAATTCCACTGGTGAAGGTAACCGGGGTGCCACCCTGAAGAACACCCCCTGCGATATCGATTCCCGACCATCTCACCGAAGCGCTCTGGATTGCCGGCGCGGATGCGTGAGCCCCCGCTAGCGAGGCACTGGAGACACCGGCACCGAGAATGATGATGCCCAACCATGACACCCAGCAGGAGAACACGTAGGGGGAGGACGGAGACGACTTCATTCACGAAGGCTAAGGAGCCCGCAAAGGTCCACGCCAAAGTTATTCACACCCTCCATCTACACTGGGGTCGTGACCTCCACCTCGCCTTACGCAGACAGTGGCGTGGACACTAATGCCGGTGATCGAGCCATTGACTTGATGAAAGAAGCGGTCACAGCAAGTCATTCTTCCCGGGTTGTCGGCGGCATTGGGGGCTTCGCCGGGCTGTATGACGCGTCTTTTTTACTCTCCTACCGACACCCCGTTTTGGCCACCTCCACCGATGGCGTAGGGACGAAAGTGGCGATTGCCACGGCCATTGATAAGCACGACACAATCGGATTCGACCTGGTGGGAATGGTGGTTGATGATATTGTCGTGGTGGGCGCCACACCACTTTTTATGACCGATTACATCGCCTGCGGTCGGGTAGTTCCCGAGAAAATTGCGGCCATTGTTGAAGGTATTGCTCGAGCATGCATCGAGTGTGGGGTCTCCTTAGTCGGTGGCGAAACGGCCGAGCATCCAGGGTTACTTGGCGAAAACGAGTACGACCTTGCGGGTGCGGCTACCGGTGTTGTGGAGGCGGGCGCCATGCTCAGCGCTGAAGGAGTGATGCACGGCGACATCGTTCTCGCTCTGGGTTCGAGCGGGCTTCATAGCAATGGATACTCTTTGGTCCGCAAGATTGTGGCGGATAACGCCTGGTCGTATCGCGAGTTGCGCCCGGAATTTTCTCGAGAATTGGGGGTAGAGCTCCTTGAGCCCACCCGGCTCTACACCTCGGCTTTGGTCGACACTCTTGCTGCTTTTCCCGGCGCGATTCACACTCTCAGTCATGTGACGGGAGGAGGAATTGCGCAAAATCTTTCTCGAGTCTTGCCCACCACCGCAGGTGTCACTCTTGAACGCCCAAGCTGGTCACCTCCTGCCGTGATGCGTGTGCTCGCTGCTGCAGGAGGGTATGAGCTCACAGCTGTCGAAGAAACGTGGAACATGGGCATCGGCATGCTCGCCGTTGTGGATGCGACTCATGCTGATGCGGTTGCGTCCAAGTTGAGGCTCCACGGCCACACAGTTTGGCCGGTGGGGGTGATTGAAAACCCCGCGGATGTGGCACAGCATGCTCCCACGACGAGCGCTAAAGGCGTACGCGGTGGAGCGGTTGCCCTGGTGGGAAACTACCGGGACTAGTCCCTTGAGGTGTCCTCTTCAGAGTCTTGCCCTGAGTCGACATCGGTCGAATTGTCAGAACTCGAAAGCTCCCGCTGAAGTTGGCTGAGGTCCGTGTTGGGACTGTAGTACTTCAGCTCGCGTGCCACTTTGGTGTTTTTAGCTTTTTGCCGGCCACGACCCATGGGTCACTCCTTCGTTCACATTGACCACTGCGAGTGCGCCTGTCTCCGGGTGGGCCCGTTACAGAATAAACGACACTTTATCACGCAGGCTTGGCAAAGAACTGGTCACACAAGAAGTGTGGAAACAAGGGCGAAAGCCCCGAGGCACGTTCCGACTCCACCCAGTGCATGGGTGAGGCCCAACGCGATCAGCCGAAAGACCCTTCGGGTGTGATCACCGGGAAGTAACTGCACAGCAAGGGTGGAAAAGGTGGTGAGCCCCCCGCACAACCCTGCCACCAGGGGCAAAGCCCCCTCGGCGGCGGGAAACGCACTTACCCCACCGGCGACAGCGGAACCCACGATGTTGACAAAAAGAATGGCCTGCCACGAGCGTCCTGCACCCAGTGCTTGGCTCATGAGCCATCGCAGCACAGCTCCGAGTGCTCCCAACGCAACGCTGGCGATCAGGATTGTGGCGCTCATGGCGCGTCGCCTTTCGAGGCGACGGGCACTTGACCCAAGTGAATCCCCGCCCACGCGGCAAAGATGCCCAGGCTGAAATTCACCAGGAGGGCACCCACCGCGATAGCGAGAGGCTCGGTAACACTGAGCAAGGCGAGCGCTGAGAAGGTGGTGAACGAGCCCAAGAAGCCCACCGTGATTCCTTGACGAAGCCAGGACGCGAGCTGAGCGAGCCCATGGCTCAGAGCCCACCCCAAAGCGAAAGCTCCGAGCACATTGACCATGAGGGTGGCCAAAGCCGAACCTTGGAGGAAATTCTGGAACCCAATGTCGATGCCCACCCGTCCGAGAGTCCCCAATGCTCCGCCGAGCGCGACCGCCAGGAGTTCTCGAATTTTCACACCTGTGAGGCTACCCGTCTGGCTCCTAAACTGGAGTAATGGCTTCTTCGACGAGATGGGTTTGGCGCGTGGTGGCATGGAGTCTGAGCGTTACGGTGCTTGTTCTTGCAGCCTTCGCTGCCTGGCTCGTCGTTCCAATCGTGGTGGGGTCCCCCCAGGGGAAATCCGGTCAGGTGTTAGACGTTGAGGGCTACCCGAACGCCGTAAGCGCTCTCGGGGATGATGGGCGCGAGCGCTTTTTGAGTGCGAACCTGGATGATGAGCTCCGGAGCTTTGATGAGCTGGAGACGGGCGATCGCATCATCGTTTCGGGGACAGGATATGACGCAGCATCGGGGATATATGTGGCGCTGTGTAAAGTTCCCGATTTGCCAGAAGAGAAACCCGGCCCCTGCCTTGGCGGGGTGGGGCAAATGGAGGAAGGCCGAGAGGCCATCGCCGGCGTCATTGAATACGGGGCGTCGAACTGGATTAATGACGACTGGGCGTGGCGTCTCTTCGGCGCCCGCAGCTTCGACGATACCAACGAGGGAACCTTCAGCGCCTATATAGAGGTCCCCGCAGCATCAGATGAGAATGTTGATTGCGCCGAAGTTCGATGCGGACTTTATACGCGAAATGACCACACCGCACTCGAGGACCGCGTGCAGGACCTCTACATACCTGTCGCTTTTGGCAAGTAGGGGCGGACTCTAAACACCTTAATAGCTCGTTGGGCGAGCGGGCCAATCATGATGGCAAATACCACTGTGCCTAAACCTACGCCACCTCCCAGAGACCAGCCAATCGCCAGCACGATGACCTCAACAATTGTCCTCGCTACCCACAGAGGCCAACCTAAGCGCGCGTTAAGTCCGACCATGAGGCCGTCTCGTGGCCCCGGACCAAAGCTCGCGCCAATGTAGAGCCCGCTCGCTATGCCCATCATCAGCAGGCCCGCGGCGAAAAGGAAAATCCTCTGAGGCAGCAGGTCAGGGGTGCCCACCAGCGCCAAACCAACCTCCATACTGGGCCCGACGAGCAAAGCATTAAGAATGGTCCCAATCCCGGGCCGCTGCCGAAGGGGAATCCAGAACAGAAGCACCACACCGCTGGTCACTACGACGATCCATCCAAAACCAAAACCCCACGTGAGGTTTAGGCCCTCAGCAAGGACGGTCCAGGGATCCACCCCCAGACTGGCTTTCAACATCATGGCAGCGGAAAACCCGAAGACGAAGAGTCCTCCCAGTAGTTGCACCCAGCGCCGGGTGTAGTAAAGAGAGCGAGGCACACCTCACTCTAACCCCGGAAAGAACTGACCCTGTTACACCAGGGCAAACCCTGGTAGTCTTTCGGATGGAACAAGAGCGCGCCATTGACGGTAAAGCTCGTGGGCCATCGCCTCGCAATAGCGAGAGCGGCCACATGTGTAGTTGAAACAGCCCTCGTCTGGCAACTGGTGATCTGGGTTGGTGTCATGTCCGACATCTCATCTCCCCATCAATCAACAGAAAGCTACGTCTGTCATGCCCCAGAATAAAAAGGCTCCTTTGTGGAGCCCTCCCAGCAAGCGCACCTCCTACCAAGATGCTAAGAAGCGACCCGCCGGCAAGTCCTTTAACGAGGGCAGCGGCAGAACAGATCGTCCGGCCCGTGATGACCGTCCTGCTCGTCATGATGGCCCGGCCCGCAACGACCGTCCGGCCCGTGATGACCGTCCTGCTCGTCATGATGGCCCGGCCCGCAATGATCGTCCGGCCCGTGATGACCGCGCACGTGATGACCGCCCGGCGCGGTCTGAGCGCAGCGATCGTCCTGACCGCGCACCAAGAAGCGACCGACCTGCCCGTGAGGGTGGTTATGACCGTCCTCCCCGTCAGTCTTCTGATGACAGGTTCTCGCGCTCCGAGCGCTCACCGCGCCACGGTTCCAGCGACCGTCCTCCCCGCTCCGAATCGAGAGAGCGTTTTGATTCCCGCGACGGGGGTCGGCCCCAGGGCTACTCCGGTTCACGCAACACCAACCCCCGCGCGGACCGCTCCCCTGAGCGTCCCCGTCAAAACCGCTCCGAAGTGATTCACGATGCGCTGGAAGCCATCTCCGTCACTGCTGACTCGGCCGAAGGTTTGCAGTTTGGCGACCTAGGTCTGGGTGACCTCATTGTGCAAGCGATTGCTCAGCAAGGCGCCACGACTCCGTTCGCCCTCCAGGCGGCCACGATCCCCGTCGCCCTTGAGGGTCGCCACGTCTTGGGACGCGGTCGAACCGGTTCGGGCAAAACCATTGCCTTCGCTGCGCCCACGGTGGAACGCCTCTTGCGTTTGTCCAGCAAAGGCGTGAAGCGGGCTGTTGGACGCGCGCCCCGCGCACTGATCCTTGCTCCCACGAGGGAGCTTGCTTTGCAGATTGATCGCACTGTCCAGCCCATCGCACGCAGTGTGGGTCTCTTCACCACCCAGATTTACGGAGGCGTTCCCATCGGTCGCCAGATTGGTGCTCTCGAGCGCGGGGTGGACATTGTGATTGGAACTCCCGGGCGTATAGAGGACCTGATGGCGAGAGGGAAACTCGATGTTTCTCAGGTCGTCATTTCTGTTGTCGACGAGGCAGACCACATGTCCGAGCTTGGGTTCATTGAGCCTTTGCAACGCATCCTCTCTGCCACCGCTCGCGATGGCCAGCGTTTGCTGTTCTCTGCAACCCTCGACCGCGGTGTCTCTAACATCGTGAAGGAATTCCTCCCCAACCCAGCGGTCTTCGAGGTGGCAGGGGAAACTCAGGAAACCTCCACCATCGATCACCGTGTCTACGTGGTGGATCAGCGAGACAAACGCGACATGGTTGTGCGCCTCGCGCGGGTCACCGGCAAGACGCTCATGTTCACCCGCACGCGCGCCTTTGCCGAGGAACTTGCAGATCATCTTGATGACAACGGCATTCCCGCCGTCAGTCTTCACGGTGACCTCAACCAAGCTAGGCGCCAACGCAACCTGGACAAACTGACCTCAGGTCGTGTGAACGTCTTGGTTGCCACCGATGTGGCCGCTCGCGGTATTCACATCGATGACATTGAGACGGTGATTCAGGTGGATGCGCCCGAGGATTTCAAGTCCTATGTTCACCGCTCCGGTCGAACCGGTCGCGCGGGCAAAGAAGGTGTGGTCATCACTTTGACCACGAAACCTCGTACGCGTCGCGTCGTAGATCTCCTCAAGCAAGCAGGCATCGTTGTTACCCCGGAGGACAAGAAGCCTTCAGACGTGACAGCTCTCGCTCTCGCCTAGAGAGCGAGAAGGGCGCTTGCGGTGAGGGCAAGAACAAGCCCCACCCATTGGATGGCGGCGACGCGTTCTTTGAGCACGACGCCGGCCAACAAAATGGTCCCCGCGGGGTATAGGGCAATAAGGACAGCCATGACGGAGAGAGCTCCGACGCGTAAGCCATAGAGCACGACAACGTTGGCCAGCGCATCGAGAATTCCCGCCACAACAATCATGACCCACACGCTGGGTATTTTGTTGAGCCCTGGAATCCGAGGGCTCTTACGCCTTACTCCTCGCCAGACAAACATCCCGAGAATCGCCAGTCCCAGCGCTGTGGTGGAGACGGTGCGATTGGCCAGCAGAGGAATAAGCCCCGAATCATCCGGGGTTGCATCGATGAGGACGATGGTGAGTCCAATGAAGGCACCCGAAGCCACGGCCATGAGAAGTCCCAGAGGCCGGGGGCGGATTGCCCCTCTCTCGGGAACAAAGCCCACAAAAATGATTGCGACCAGTGCCACACCCAATGCGAGGAGAAACCTGAGGTCCCCGTTCTCTCCACGGCCTAGCCCAATTCCCACGGGTACCACTGCCGAAATGAAAGCTGTGGTGGGGGAGAGAATGCTCATGGGGCCTATTGCCAAACTGCCATAGAGCAACCCGATTCCTATCGCGCCGGCAAGCCCCGAGGCCCCACCGATAAGCCAGGCGTCAAGACTGGATGTGGAGGGAACCCACAGGGACGCAAGCAGCATTGCCACCAGACCCACCACCGCGACGCCCGCAGTGGTCAGTAGCGTGGAGGACCGCCTTGAAGCTAGGCCGCCATAGAAATCGGCAGCCCCGTAGGTGAGGGCTCCGGAAAGACCCAGGAGGACAGTTAGCACAGCAGGGAACCCTTACTCTTCGACGTCACAGTATGACGCATGCGCGTGTGGGCCCGGGCGTTAGCAATACGCTGGGGAGAGCCGTGTCTCAAGGGAAAGAAGGATGTCATGTCGTTGGTATATGGAAACATCACTGAAGCTTTCGGTAACACTCCTCTGGTGCGCCTCAACCGCGTGACCGAAGGAGCTGGGGCCACCGTCTTGGCGAAGTTGGAGTTTTATAACCCCACGTCGTCTGTCAAGGACCGTTTGGCCGTCGCGATTGTGGATGCGGCCGAAGCCTCCGGCGAGCTGGCTCCGGGCGGCACCATCGTGGAGGCCACAAGCGGAAACACCGGTATTGCGCTGGCAATGGTTGCAGCGGCCCGTGGCTACCGCGCGATTTTGACTATGCCCGAGAGCATGAGCATGGAGCGACGCATGTTGCTTCGCGCCTTTGGCGCCGAGCTGGTGCTCACTCCGGGCCCTGAGGGCATGACGGGTGCATTGAACAAAGCAGCTCAGATTGTTGGCGAGGTTCCAGGAGCTGTGTATGTCAAACAGTTTGAGAACGAAGCAAACCCTGAAATCCACCGTCGCACCACTGCGGAAGAGATCTGGCGCGATACCGATGGCGCCGTGGATGTATTCGTTGCCGGTGTCGGTACAGGAGGGACGCTGACGGGAACGGGCCAGAGGTTGAAGGAGCACAAACCCAGCGTGAAGGTCGTGGGGGTTGAACCATTTGAATCTGCCCTACTGACCGGAGGTCAAGCAGGCCCGCACAAAATCCAGGGAATTGGCGCCAATTTCATTCCCGAGATTTTGGACCGCCATGTTTATGATGAAATTGTCGATGTTTCGGCTGAACAAGCTGTCGCCATGGCTCGGCGTTTGGGAGCGGAAGAGGGAATTCTTGGCGGAATTTCTTCCGGAGCAACCGCCCATGCTGCTGTCGAATTGGCCCAGAGACCAGATTTCGCCGGTGCGACTATTGTTGTGGTCTTGGCTAGTTTTGGAGAGCGTTACCTCTCCACCATTCTCTATGAAGGACTTGATACCTAAATGACCCCCACCTCACGCATCGGCGAAGATATTCAGGCGGTGCGGGAGAGAGACCCGGCCGCTCGTACGTCCCTCGAAGTGTTTCTCACCTCACCAGGGGTGTGCGCTCTTGCCTGGTACCGCGTAGCGAATTGGCTGTGGCGCTGGGAGTGGTTTTTGCCCGCGCGCATCGTGTCAAACGTCGCCCGGTGGCTCACGGGAATTGAAATCCATCCCGGTGCCACCCTCGGCAGGCGTCTGGTCATTGACCACGGTATGGGTGTGGTGATCGGGGAAACCGCAATCGTCGGGGATGACTGCCTGGTGTATCACGGCGTAACGCTCGGGGGAAAGATCCAAGCCTCTCGTGAACAAACGACAGGGCAACGCCACCCCACATTGGGCAACCGAGTGCTGGTGGGAGCCGGGGCCGCGATTCTGGGTCCCGTGACGATTGGCGATGACGCGAGGATAGGCGCACTCTCCGTCGTGGTCGATGATGTGCCTCCTGGCGCGCTAGCGGTGGGTATTCCCGCTAAGGTCAAGAAGCGCACTAAACGCAAGTAGGTCACTATGTTGAAACAAACGAGCAGGCTTATTCTGGGCCCGCTGGCTCGCGCGGTGTTTCGGGCAAAGATTGTGGGGCGCAAAAATGTTCCCGTCGCAGGCCCCGTGATCCTGGCGAGTAATCACCTCTCATTCATTGACAGCGTTTTTATCACCTTGTTTGCGCCTCGCAGTGTGAGTTTCTTGGCGAAAGAAAGCTATTTCACCACTCCCGGGGTGAAAGGGCGAATCTCGAAGCTGTTTTTTAGCAGTATTGGCGCGATACCGGTGACGCGGGGAGGCGGACAGGCTGCGCAGGACGCTTTAGACGCAGGACTTTCTCTTCTTCAGGGAGGACAGGCGTTCGCGGTCTATCCCGAAGGGACTCGCTCGCGAGACGGACGCCTGTACAGAGGCAAAACAGGCGTGGCATGGCTGGCGTTGAATGCCGGCGTTTTGGTGGTGCCGGTTGCGGTGAGGGGAACAGAAAACGTCCAACCCGTTGGCACCAGCGGAATTCGCCCAGCCAAAGTCACCATTCAGTTTGGCAAGCCCTTGGACTTGTCGCGTCACGGCAAAGCTGATTCTGGAAGGGCTAGGCGCCACGCCACCGATGAAGTGATGGACGCCATCGCTGCGATGTCAGGCCAAGATCGTGCTGACCATTACAACGAGCCGCCGACGAAGAATATTGTTGAGCGTGTGCGGCGAGGAATTTTCGGCCGCAACCGTCTCTAGGTCTTTGGTTCTCCTGCTTCTGCCTCTGCGGCAGCAATCTGTCTACGGACGTCGTCCATGTCGAGGCCTTTGACCGCGGTGATGACTTCTTCCAGGGATGATGCCGGCAAGGCGCCCGGCTGAGAGAAGACAAGCACACCATCACGGAAAGCCATCAACGTCGGTATGGATAGGATATTGGCCTCTTGGGAGAGGGTTTGTTCGGCTTCGGTGTCCACTTTCCCAAAAGTCACATCAGCGTGTTTGTTGCTGGCGTCTTCATAGACCGGACCGAAAGCTTTACACGGACCGCACCATTCTGCCCAGAAATCCACCAGGGTGATTCCCTCGGAGGCAACAGTCTTTTCAAAGAGGTCGTGCGTTAAATCGATAGTGGGCATAATCGTCCTTTCGTTAGTTGCGAATATACCCCATGGGGTATATTGCTCCTCCGTTTTCGCTCTGCGCTCAATCTTCCTTCCGCTCTTAGTAGGAAGAGCACAAAAAACGTCCCCAAGTTCCGTGGTCTTTCGTGGCGATAGACGAGGGACGCGCCACAATCGAGGAGAAGCTTTAGCCTAAATTAAGGCAACTATTGTTTCGAGAGAGAGCTCCACGATGAGTGTTCACACACAGACGCCAGACAAGTCCACGGTTAAGCTCAACAGCGATGAATTGTCGGTCGATGTTGAACAGCTGGGGAAATATGTGTTGGGTCGATGGGCAGATATCCGCACTCGTGCTCGCACACTCTGTGAAGACCCGGCGCTGTGGAAAATCGAAGGCCAGCCCCAGGGCGAACACCGGGAGAGGGTGCTCAGTCAGTTGAGTGTCCTGGTCGATGCCGGTGGAGTGCTTCTTTCTTTCCCTAAATCGGTCGGCGGCGGCGATAACCCCGGTGGCAATGTTGCGAACTTTGAGCAGCTCGTCCTTGCCGACCCTTCGCTTCAAATCAAGTCAGGCGTCCAATGGGGACTGTTCGGAGCAGCGGTAACCCACTTAGGAACCGAGAGTCACCACGAAAAATGGTTGCCAGGAATCATGTCGATGGAAATCCCCGGATGTTTTGCCATGACGGAAACAGGCCACGGTTCAGATGTTGCCTCCATTGCTACGACGGCGACCTACGATCCGGACTCGGGGGACTTTGTGCTCCACACACCTCACCGCGGTGCGTGGAAGGACTACATCGGCAACGCGGCGATACACGGGAAAGCGGCAGTCGTCTTCGCTCAACTCATTGTCGGCGGGGAAAATCACGGCGTCCACGCGTTGTATGTCGATTTGCGCGATAACAAAGGTTTTCTTCCCGGCATTGGTGGGGATGATGATGGCCCCAAAGGTGGGCTCAACGGGATCGATAATGGCCGGCTGCACTTTACTAACGTGCGTGTCCCTCGTGAGAATTTGCTTGATCGTCACGGGAGCGTGAGTGCAGAGGGTGTGTACTCGTCTCCCATTGAAAGCAGAGGGCGCCGGTTCTTCACCATGCTCGGAACCCTGGTGCAAGGTCGTGTTTCCCTGGTGGGGGCGTCGGTTGTCGCCTCTCAACTCGCTTCGACTATTGCTATTCGGTATGGCCTCGTTCGGCGGCAGTTTCCCATCCACGGGTCCGAGGAGGAACAAGTGTTGTTGGATTATCAAACCCATCAACGCCGATTGGTCCCTCACCTGGCTGCGACGTACGCGATGGGCTTCGCGCAGGATGAATTGCTGGAGCTTTTTCATGATGTTTTCAGAGGGGCGAAAGACACCGAAGAGGAGCGCCAAGATCTCGAAACGCTCGCCGCAGCCCTGAAGCCCTATGCGACTTGGTCAGCACTGGAAAATCTTCAGGCAGGACGCGAAGCCTGCGGGGGGCAAGGGTTCTTGTCAGAAAATCGCCTTGCCAGTCTCCGGGCCGATCTGGACGTCTACGCAACGTTTGAGGGTGACAACACGATCCTGCTTCAGCTGGTGGCCAAACGCTTGCTCGGTGACTACGCGAAGGCTTTCAAAGAAGGCGGTCTCGGAAGCATGGCGAGTTACGTTGCTGACCACGTCGGCAACGCCGCCATCAACCGGTCTGGGCTTCGCCGCTTAGCCCAAAACGTGAGCGATTTCGGGTCCACAGCGCGCTCCATAGGCTACGTAAGAAACACCGAATCCCAGCATCAGCTGTTGACCGATCGGGTCGAAAGCATGGTGGGCAAGCTTGCTGGGGTCCTTCGGCCGGCAAGCAAGATGGACCCACTCGAGGCTGGCGCACTCATGAATCAACATCAAAGCGAGCTGATTGATGCCGCCTTGGCTCACGCCGAGTTGGTGGTGTGGGAGTCGTTCACGAGGGCTATCGACGCGATGGAAGAAAACGCCACCAAACAAGTTATGCGATGGCTACGAGACCTTCACGGCTTTATCCTCATCGAAAAGCATCGGGACTGGTACCTCATGAATGGCCGTCTTAGTGTCCTCCGGGCGGAAGCCATTACCGATTACATTAACGACAGGCTTCTGCCGCGACTTCGTCCCCACCTCGGTGACCTTGTTTCGGGATTCGGTTTGAGTGACGCGAACGTGAGAGCCCCCATTGCTCTGGGGCAAGAGCATGAGCGCCAGGAGGCGGCCAGAGTGTACGAGCGCTCACAGAACGCCTAACACGATGAAGCCCTCTGTGGGCTGGGCGCTCGTGGGGGCGCAGGGGGGGACTCTTGGCCGCCCTCATCGTGTTACCCGCGGGGCTCCTATGGCCCAAAGCTTGGATTGTGACTTCACTCGCCGCGGTATTCGTTGCGACCGGAATCACGATTATCGTACTTGGGGGTCTCCGGCTGGGAGCGACATTGACGCCCTCGCCTATACCGAAGGACGCAGGATTCCTAGCAACGCAGGGGATTTATCGATATGTGCGGCACCCCATTTACACGGGCTTGTTGGTGGCCTCAGAAGGCGTCGTGTTGTGGGGGGCATCGCCCGCTCATGTTCTGGGCTGGGTGGCACTTCTGGCGGTGTTGATTGTCAAAAGCCACAGTGAAGAGGCCATGCTTCAAGAGAAGTATCCCGAATATGAGCAATACCAGAAGGTCTCCGGACGTTTTCTGCCCCCGTGGCGGAGCTTTTTTACTCGCGGTGCTGCTTCTGCAAAGGGCTAATCTCTGCAGCTTCGCGGCGATGGGGGGACATCACCCGGCGTCGCTCCCCAACGGATTGCTGCAAAGCTCTGTCGGTTGTCGGGCTTTTTCCAGGTGGGGTGCCTCAATTCTGCTACGTTGGTGTCGCTTGCCCCGGGTGAGTGTGGTGAAGAGATGACGCTTACTTTTCGAGGGTGAATCAATGATTGTTGGAGTTCTCAAAGAGCCGATTTCTGGCGAAAACCGCGTTGCCGCAACGCCTGACTCTGTCAAGCAGTTGATAGGCGCAGGGCTGAAAGTCACGGTCCAAAAAGGCGCCGGTGTTGCAGCGGGCTATCCCGATGATGACTACAAGAGTGCAGGCGCGACCGTCTCTGCCACGGTGGATCCGGGCACCCTTGATGTGCTCGCCCACGTGCGCCCCCTGGCGCCGGCAACCATCAAGAAGCTCAAAAAGGGCGCGATCACCCTGGGTCTGGCGTCGCCAGCATCCGAAGCCGCAGCTGTCAAAGCGCTGCGGGACCAAAAAGTCACCTCTTTTGCCTTGGAACTTGTCCCCCGAATCTCTCGCGCACAGTCCATGGATGCTCTTACCTCCCAAGCTTTGGTCGCTGGGTATCGATGCGTTATTGAGGCTTCGATGCGTCTGCCACGCTTTTTCCCCCTCTACATGACCGCTGCGGGCACGGTCCCCCCGTCCACAGTGCTCGTATTGGGAGCTGGGGTCGCCGGATTGCAGGCGATTGCCACTGCCAAGCGCTTGGGTGCAAGGGTGAACGCCTACGATGTTCGCTCTGCCTCCGCTGATGAGGTCCGCTCTATGGGAGGAACCTTCATCGAACTCGACCTCGATGTGTCGGCTGATGGCGCCGGAGGCTATGCCAAAGAGCTCGCTGCTGACCGCGTAAAGCACCAGCAAGAGTTGCTCACTCTCTTTGTTACCGCCGCGGACGTCATCATCACCACCGCGGCAATTCCTGGCCGTCCCGCACCGCGACTCATCACGGCGAAAATGATGAAAGACATGAAGCCGGGTTCTGTCATCATTGACCTCGCCGCTGAAACAGGAGGGAACGTCGAAGGCTCACAGCCCGGCGTTGACGTGATGGTTAGCGTCGGAAAGTCTGGCGGGAAAATTACCCTTGTGGGAATGAAGGACGTTCCTTCCGCCATGGCCTTTGATGCCTCGAGGCTTTACGCGAAAAATGTATCGAACCTTCTGACCCTGATGGTCAAGGACAAGAAGGTTGCCCCCGATTTTGACGACGAAGTGGTTGCTGGTGCGTGTCTGACCCACGACGGTGTGATTCGCCACGAACCCACCGCGGAGGCTTTGGCTACGCCGGCTCCCTCGAAGAAAGGCACGAAGTAATGGATTCCATAAACCTTCTGACCTACTTTGTTCTGGCGGTGTTCGTCGGGTTTGAAGTGGTGTCTAAAGTTTCCAGCACTCTCCACACGCCATTAATGTCGGGCGCTAACGCGATTCACGGCATCATCCTGGTCGGCGCCATTGTGGTGGCCGGTCACGCCGATTCCACCTGGAAGCTTGTGCTCGCGCTCATTGCGGTGCTGATGGCTACCGTGAATCTTGTCGGCGGCTTTGTCGTCACTGACCGCATGCTTGAGATGTTTGGCGGCACAAAGAAGCCCTCTAAAGGAGCAGCGTCATGAGTATCCTCACCAAGGAAGTCGAAGCACTCCTCTATCTTTTTGCTGCAGTTTGCTTCATCCTGGCGCTGCGCGGTCTCGCGTCGCCTAAGTCCGCCCGGCGCGGAAACCTCATTGGTGCCCTCGGAGCGCTCGTGGGCGTGGCCACGGTCTTTCTTGCCGAAGAACTGTCCAACATTGGCTTGATCCTTATTGTTATCGCGGTGGGTTCTGCCATCTCTGTCCCTGCATCTCGCATGGTCAAGATGACGCAAATGCCCCAACTTGTCGCACTTTTTAACGGTGTGGGTGGTGGCGCAGCGGCAGTGGTTGCTTTCCTCGAGCTGGGTGCCGCTGACACGGTCGGCTTCCTCATCGCCGTCGCCTTCACCATCTTTGTGGGAAGCGTCTCGTTCTCGGGCTCTGTGATCACTTTTGCCAAGCTGCAAGAGATGATGACGACCCGTCCTGTTCTCTTCCCGGGCCAGCGGTATGTGATGGGGCTACTCACGATTGCCGCCCTCGGTGGTTCAGTGTTGGTCGTCACGCAGGGCAATCTGACCTTGGGTGCCGCGCTGATGGCTGTGGGACTAGTGATGGGAGTTCTTCTCGTCTTGCCCGTTGGCGGCGCGGACGTCCCCATTGTTATTTCCCTCCTCAACGCCATGACCGGCCTAGCAGTCGCTGCTTCTGGACTGGTCCTGGGAAACACCTTGTTGTTGGTGGCGGGCACACTGGTCGGCGCATCGGGAACCATCCTCACGAGGGCGATGGCAAGTGCCATGGGCCGCAGCGTGAACAACATCGTCTTTGGCGCTTTCAAGGGCGGCTCTACCGCGGGTTCGACAGAGATGTCGAATCGTCCCGTGAAGTCAGGCTCTGCTGAGGACGTTGCCATTTTGCTCGGCTACTCCCAGCGGGTGATTGTCGTCCCCGGGTACGGTCTTGCTGTTGCCCAGGCACAACACACCATGTACGAACTGGCAAAAGCGCTGGAGGCCAAAGGCATCGAGGTTGTTTTTGGTATCCACCCGGTCGCAGGTCGGATGCCGGGGCACATGAATGTGCTGTTGGCGGAAGCGAACGTGCCCTACGAAGTACTTCAGGAAATGGACGATGTGAACCCGCAGTTCAAGACTGCTGATGTCTGTCTCGTCGTGGGAGCAAACGACGTGGTGAACCCCGCTGCGAAGACGACTCCTGGCTCCCCCATTTACGGAATGCCCATCCTCGACGCGGGAGAGGCCAAGCAGGTGGTGTTCCTCAAGCGCTCGATGCGTCCCGGCTTTGCGGGAATCGAAAATGAACTGTTGTATGAGCCCAACACGACACTTCTTTTCGGTGACGCAAAAGAGACCTTGTCTAAAGTTCTCAGCGCTGTCAAAGCTCTGTAAGGAACCCATGGCTCTATTTGCGATTACCTATCGTTACGCGAAGGACCCAAATCGCATCGCCGAGCATCGCCCGGCGCACCGCGAATACCTGAAAAGCTTGCTGGGTGCCGGAGGGCTTATTGCTAGTGGTCCTGTGGAAGGCGAAGCGGGTCCCGGGGCGCTGTTGCTCTGTGATTTAGAAAGTGTGGCTGCAGTTGAAGCTGCGCTCAACCTCGACCCGTTTTGGAGTCTTGGACTGATTGCCTCCCGCGAGATTGGCGAGTGGTCTGTGGTCTTCGGATCAATTGGTCGTGAGAGTGAGCACTAGGACTCCTCCTGGTCGCGCGCTTGTGACCGGAGCCAGCTCCGGTATTGGCGCTGCAACGGTCCGCGCCCTCCGGGATGCTGGATGGCACGTGGTTGCGGTTGCTCGCCGGCAAGAGCGCCTGGACGCCCTTGCCGCAGAAACCGGCTGCGACGTGGTCGTGGCTGATGTGACGAAAGACTCAGACATTGCTCGCATTGTGGAAAACGTGCAATCCACGGGTGGCATCAGCGCACTGGTCAATGTTGCCGGCGGCGCTATAGGCGCCGACAGTGTTGCCCAAGCCCACGGCGAGGACTGGGCCGCGATGTTTGAGCTCAATGTGGTCAGCGTTCAGCGCATGATTAGGGCGCTACTTCCTCTCTTGCGCCATGCGTCTGAGGTCCGTGGTGTGGCCGACATCGTCAGCATCTCTTCGACCGCAGCCTTTGTTAGTTATGAAGGCGGCGGAGGCTACAACGCGGCAAAAGCGGGACTTCACGCCGCCCTGGGGGCGTTGCGACTGGAGTTGGTCGGAGAGCCAATTCGGGTCGTGGAAATAGCGCCGGGCATGGTGAAAACGGAAGAGTTTGCGCTCAATCGGTTTGGCGGGGATCAGGTTAAAACGGATGCGCTGTATGAGGGGGTTGAATCTCCTCTCGTGGCAGAGGATGTGGCGGACGTTGTTGCCTACGCTCTGGCAAGCCCGAGGCATGTGAATCTTGATCTCATTCAGATGAAGCCTGTGGCGCAAGCGGCACAATACAAACTTCATCGTGGTCCACTCTCTCCTAAACTTTGAG
>Ga0209284_10002811_pt1 | contig 22853 bp, 23 predicted proteins | sample FRY03_FD_187211 | JGI IMG/M metagenome (GOLD analysis project Ga0209284, IMG submission 187211) | Freshwater microbial communities from Lake Fryxell liftoff mats and glacier meltwater in Antarctica - FRY-03 (SPAdes) (version 2) | ecosystem: Environmental > Aquatic > Freshwater > Ice > Glacier...
ACTGGGTACTCCGGCAGCGGGGAATGCGCCAGCGCCAACAACGGCCGATCCGCCTGCACCAGCAGCGACCGATGTGCCTGCGCCAACAACGACCGATGTGCCTGCGCCAGCAACGACCGATGTGCCTGCGCCAGCAACGACCGATGTGCCTGCGCCAACAACGACCGATGTGCCTGCGCCAACAACGACCGATGTGCCTGCACCAACAACGACCGATGTGCCTGCGCCAGCAACGACCGATGTGCCAGAACCAACAACGACCGATGTGCCAGAACCAACAACGACCGATGTGCCAGCACCCGCAACGACCGATCCGCCCGCACCTACCCCAAATCAAATTCCAAACCCACGCTTCGATGTCGAATTCGTTGGTGAAGAAATCGTCATCTCAATAAACGGCCGTCGTGTTGCCAAGGAGCACATGCGCCGTACCGACAATGCGGTTGAAATCATTGGAACACACGGTCAGGTATTGCAGACCATTCCAATTCCACAGCCAAAGGAACATCCGCCAGTGATGATTGGCGTGCGCTTTGAAACGCCAGGCGAGGCGCTGCGCAAACAACTCGGCAGTGAAGTCGCTGAATATTCGCTGGTCATTGCAGTCATGGAAAACGGTCCTGGCTATCTCGCTGGAATGGAAGACTTCGATTTAGTCACAGCGGTTGATGGCAAAACCCCTGCAAATCCCGCTGCAATTCGAGCTCGACTGAATACTCTCGCACCAGGCGATGTCATCACATTAACCGTGCGCCGCGGCACAAACACCAAAGACATCACCATGCAATCGCGAGCGTGGAAACATGTTCCAATTCCAGCGCAACTGCAACTTCCTCCAGTGGTCCCTGCTACATCTGCCAAGATGCCGGGCACTCCAAATGCGCCGTCGGACACAAATTTGCGCGGGCGCCCAGCTGCGGCTCCGCAACAAACCGCAACACCGTAATTGGTAAAAACGAGTTGACCCGTCAGACCATCTCAATACGCGAGTACTGATCGAGGTTGAGAACTGTTATCTCGCCGTCGTCGAGTCGCATCTCAAGTCGATCCAACCACAAACGATCATCCTTGCTGTGCGCAAACCACGCACCCGTGGTTGCCTGACGCCAACGCTCAACGGTCCCCTCGACCGCTGTAGTCCACGCACCATCTGGATTCGGCAACTGTTGAATCACCTTCACGCGCATGCCAGACTTGATTGGAACACTCTCGTACATGCCAAGAAGTATACGGGGACACCAGATCAACCAATCATCAAAGCGCCCTAGGACCGACCACCGCAAGCGCCGCGCCATGAACCTTCGCCGCAACCAACGCCTCCGCGGCGTGTTCATTAACTTGAGCTAGGGTGAGACGATCAACCGCTGCCACAACTTCGGCCAATGTGCGCACCTTGCCCAAGCGAAAGATATCGCCCGTCAAAGCCGCCGCGCGTGCCATCGTGCTTTCGCCGCTCATCACAATTCCACTCTTGAGCCCTATGACCGCCCGCGTGAATTCGCTCTCGCTCACACCCTGCGCCATTTTCAACAATTCTCCGCGAATGCAGTCGAGCGTCTCGTTGGCGCGCTCTGGCGTGCTACCCGCATAAATCGTGGAAATCCCCCGGTCACGACCACACGCGTAACTCATGCCCACCGAATAACAAAGTCCGCGCTTTTCGCGCACCTGCGAAAAAAGTCGATTGCCCATTCCACCGCCACCAAGAATCCGAACCATCAATCGGTGCGGCAGACTCGCGGAGTCTCGCTCGCGCGGCGCTGGAATCGCCAAGCACATGTGGGTCTGTGCGGAATCTTGCTTTTCAAAGATCGATCCCATCACAGCGGGCGCCGTCTCGGTGGGTTCGACTGACATCCCACTCCATCCTTCAAGCATGCGCTGCACAATTTCGCAGCTCTGCTGTGCCTCAACCGCTCCAACGATTGCCAGAATGCTGCCGCCGGGCTTACACCGCTTGCGCCACGCCGCATGCAGGCTCTGAGGGGTCAATGACTTGATTCCGCCCTTGGTTCCATACCCATGCTGGTTGAATGGATTGGCGATTGATATCTCGGTGATCTTGATGCCGACGAAGTGCTGCGGATCATCGGTGAGCGATCCAAGGGATTGCAACGCCAATTCGCGGCTTGCCTCAAGCGCTTCGAGCTCGATACGAGGGCGCAACACCAGGTCGCAGAGCAAATGCATGGTCTCAACGAACTGCGCGGCAAGGCAAGTCGCGCTCACCGTGATGCAATAGCCAGAGCTCGATGTGGCGCGCTGAACGCCGAGTCGATCAAGTGCGTCGCTGAATTCTCGGCTCGATCGCTCGCCAGCGCCGCGCATGATCACCTCCGCAAGCACCGTCGATTCGCCGCTGCCGAGGTCGCCGATCGGATCTCCGGCACAGCCGACCGGTACTGTCCAAACGATTGTCACAGTTGTGGCACCGTCGATTGGTTCGACCGCCAATTTCATTCCACCCGCGACCGTGAAAACTTCAATGTTCTGCGCCTTCACTTTTTTGCCTGTTTATACTGGGAAAACCACTCATCCAGCCCATACAGACCCACCGGCTGATTGCTGATCCAGTGCGCCAACCGAAGCGCACCGAGGGCGAATAAATCTCGATCTTTGGCGTGATGTCGCAAGCTCAACAACTCCCCAGGTCCATCGAGTATCACTTCATGATCTCCTATGACTTCACCTTGTCGAACCGACTCTATCTCATTCGCCGCGATTGATCTTTCCGCCCCGCGGCGAATTGCATCCGCTAGCGTAATCGCAGTCCCTGATGGCTTGTCGAGTTTCTTGGCGTGATGCACCTCACGAATCGAGATTTTGAAGTCGTCGGCCAGTAACCGCGCGGCTTCTTCGACCAGATACCGCATCACCGCGATGCCAATTGATGTGTTTGGAGCAATCAAAACAGGAATCTGGACAGCCGCAGCGCGCAAAGCGTTGTGTGTCGCAGCTGAAAGTCCGGTTGTTCCAACAAGAAGCGCACGCCGCGCCCGCACTGCGCTCTGAATTGCCGTCTGCGCCCCCGCATCACTCGAAAAGTCGAGGACAACATCGAAGTTGCTCTCCCCATCGCCCGATGAAGCATCGAGACTGTGACGAACACTCACACGAGCCCTGCCTTGAGACTCGACACACGCCCTCTCAATGCGCTGACCCATCCTGCCAGATGCCCCATTTAGGAAAATTTTCAGAGGTGCCACTTGACAAGTAGGGGGTGAATATGGAATCATGTTGTCAAGTTCCGATCACGAACAGTCGATAACATTATCGACTGTTCATGAGTGAGCGCCTTCAGTTACGCAGGCGAACACTCTCTCCGACGCACAAGCGTAACTATAAAGGAAGCCCCACATGGCAAAGAAGAAAAAGGCTGCGAAGAAGGCTAAGAAGAGCCGCTAAGTCGCAGAGACTGAATGATTTGTACCGAAAGCCGGCACAGTGCCGGCTTTCGGTGCGTTTTGTGGTTAATTCCCGCGTAAAGTGCTACTATTTTCAACCATGCCACACATTATTGCCGAGCCGTGTATTGGAACAAAGGACGCTTCTTGCATCGAAGTATGTCCTGTCGATTGCATTCATCCAGTAAAGAATGCTGCGAAACATGGAGAGGTTGCTCAACTTTATATCGATCCCGAAACATGCATCGACTGCGGATTGTGTGTTGACGAATGTCCCGTGCAGGCAATTTTTCCAAAGGATGATCTTCCCGCGGAGTGGTACAAGTACATCGAAATCAATGCCAATCATTTCAAAACACCAAATTCTTAAAATATTTTTTTGAATGGGTTGGGGGCGGCTAAAGAGTGTCTCAAGTGTGCGTCGGGGGTGCCATCGCGGCCATCCACCCAGCGCTGTCGCCGAGCCTCACTCGGATTCGGTGGAGGACTTGTTCACCCCACTGATACTGTCCGGCTTTTCGGTCCAATCCTTAGTCTTGTCGCCCAAATTCAGCTCGGATGCCATCGTCTTGCGATATCCCAACTTGCGTACAACTTCGAGCACATCCGTCCAACTTGGAAATGTCTTGTGATTGACCCTTTTGAAGGTGTCAATCGCCAACAGAAATGTGTATTGCTCGCGAGACATCTCGCCTTCCTCGGCTGACTTCACAAAGTCGGTCAATCGACGGCCGGGACCTCGGCGACGCTCGAGATTTGATGGACTCGCTGGGGTGATATCGCGGCGATCCACCCCAAGACGACGATCAACAACCGAATCATTCCCGTGCTGTGGGTTGCTATCACCCGTCGATTCATTGGATGGCTTTTTATTTGTCATGTTTGTCGTGGTGCTTCCTTTCCTAGCGTTCAACAAGGGTACTGTAGTCTTTCACGCGAATCTGCCCGATGCCCGACGACACCGACCATCTTGATAGACCACTCAACTGGACTGCCGCTGTTTTAGGCTGGATTTGCCCTGGTTTTGGCCAAATTGTGCTTGGTCATCGACGACGCGGACTGCTGGCGATGTTTGGAATTCTAGGACTTTTCTTCGGTGGTCTGCTCATCGGTGGTGTTGATTGCGTCGACCGACGAGAAGATCCGCTTTGGTTTTACGCGCAAGCCGCAGCTGGACCCGTCGCCTTCGCCGCCGACTGGGCAAATTCTGGTTTGCTCAAGAGTGGAAGAGTTGGTGAATTGGTTCAATCGCCGCCAGCCCGTCCTGGCACTCAACCGCCGCTGGTCAGCACTTTCAAATCCGTTACGGTCGCCAGTGAAATCGGAACTCTCTACTGTTTTCTGGCGGGCCTAATGAATTTGGTCGTCATCTTGGACGCTCTCAAGCGACCACCCCATTCGCCAGAACACTCAACAGGGGGGAGCAAACGGTGATGATGCATGATTTTTTCAATCCAAATCTCCTGCTTGGCTGGATTCCACTGCTCGAACCAGCTGGAGCGCTTGGAACGATTTGGTGGTTGCTCATGATTCCGTTGGTCTTTGGAATTTCCATCGCATATCGCGCAACGCACGAAGAATCGCTCGATCGATTTTGGTTCCGAGTCGTTGCTTTCACTGTGAAATCGACTCTTGCGATGGGATCGCTCGCGGTGCTGCTCTACCTATTCGTGTATTGGATCATTCCGATTCTGCGAGTCGGCTAGTTCGAGCGACGAATCCCGCCACCTGGGCGGTTCTCTTTGGTCAGCGGCGCAGATCGCAACCTCTTGGCCCGGCTCTTTCCAGTAAATGATTCCTTGCCAGCCGATGGAAACGCTTTCTTCTTTCGATTGGGTTTCGGCACCGCTGGGATATCGAACTTCAGTTTGATCTTGCCAACCCGCGGCTTGCGTACTCGCGCGGGCTCGCGAACCGCTTGGGGACGCGAAAACTCCGCGAAATTTGGCAGTTCTATGGTCTTGATCTCTTCGCCCACCAATGTGCAGACTCGCGCCCATGCGGAACGCTCTAGGAAATCAACGAATGTAAAACTCTCCGCAGCGCCGCCGCCGTGACCGGCGCGTCCAACTCGATGCACAAAGTCTTCTGGCATGAGCGGAACATCGTAATTAATCACGGTTCGGATGCGCGGTACATGAAGACCGCGGGCAGCGACATCCGTGGCCACTAAGCAATCAACCTTGCCATCTGCGAATGCCGCGAGAGCCTCATCTCTGCTTCGCTGCGAGCGATCTCCGTGCAGAAGTCCAACTGTAATCTTGTTTCTGCGCAGTGCTTGAGCAACCCAACCCGAGCGTCGTCGAGTGCGCGCATAGACCACAACACCGCGCAAGTGTCGATCGCGAATCAACGCCAACAAGAGTGCGACCTTGTCATCATCATGCACATCACAGCGAACATTTCTGCGATTGATTGGTACATTTCGCACGCCAACCTCAACTTTAACCGGATCGCGTAAGAGCGCCAACACTCGCGATTCAATTGACTGCGGCAGTGTTGCGCTCAAACAAATGACTTGACGGCCGCTGGGAATCGCACTGAGCAATTGTTCGATTTGCGGCAGAAAACCCATGTCCACCATGCGGTCAGCTTCGTCGATGACAAAGGTTTTCACATTGGCGAATGAGATCGAACCTTCGTCGAAAAATTCGCGCAGTCGACCTGGCGTTCCAACAATGATGTCTAATCCCGCACGAACCATCTCGCGCTGCGGTGCGATGGGACTCTTGCCATACACCGATCCGATGCGAAGAACGGCGCCCTTTGCTGCCTCGGCGAGATCGCCCGCGACTTGTTGAGCGAGCTCGCGGGTTGGAGAAACCACCACGGCCCGCAGCCGATCAAACGATTCCACGAATCGCGCGCCGCCAGCACCGCGCGTTGCCTTGGGCGGTTCGCTCAGCAGATTGCCCATCAGCGGCACACCAAACCCCAGCGTCTTGCCAGTGCCTGTTGGAGCCAATGCGAGCAAATCCTTTCCCTGCAATATGGGCTCGCGCATTGCGGCCTGAATTTCGGTTGGCTCTCCAAAGCCAAGCCGAGCCAAACTTTCAAGAAGGTGCTGTGGAACCGATCGTACTGGCGTCTCTTTGGTCACTTCAACACAAGAGTAGTGTCACCGTATTCTTTACGCGTGGAAATTCTTCTCATTGTCATTGTCGTTGCCCTGCTGATCCCGCTGATTTGGTTGATTGCGACTTACAACGGTCTTGTTCAGGGACGCGTCCGTGCAGAAAATGGGTTCAGCCAGATTGATGTGCAACTGAAGCGCCGATGCGATCTCATTCCAAATCTCGTCGAGGCCGTCAAGGGATATATGACACACGAACGCGAGACACTCGAGGCGGTCATCGCCGCGCGCAATTCGGCCGTCGCTGGACTTCAGACGCTGGGATCGAAACCACGCAATGCGATTGCCTTGCAAGCGGTCGCTGGTGCAAGCGGTGAGCTCGATCTGCTCTTGATGCAGTTGCGTGTTTCAATTGAGAACTATCCCGACCTTAAGGCGAGTACGAATGTGCTTGGGTTGCAAGAGGAGTTGGCTTCGACGGAAAATCGCATCGCCTTTTCGCGACAGGCATACAACGATGCGGTGATGATCTTCAACACAAACACCGCCATTTTCCCAGCAAAAATTGTTGCTTCGATCTTTGGATTCAAGCCACTGGCGCTCTTTCAGGCGAGCACTGATGATCGTGTTCTGCCGCAAGTGAAGTTCTGATTTGGCCATGACGAGTTTCTTTGAACAACAAGATCGTGCGCAATCGAAAACTGGTTGGCTCATTGTGCTTTTCCTCTTTGGGGCGATCGGCGTTATCGCATCGCTCGCGCTCCTCACGGCGGTGTTCGTTCCCCAGCAAATACCTCTGGCGATCGGGATTGGTGTCCTGCTGGTGGGCATTCCATTCTTGTTCAAGTTGCTAACTATGAGTTCAAGCGGTGCGCTTGTTGCTGAGTCGCTTGGTGGAACCAGAATCGACCCAGGATCGCGAGAGGCGAGTGAGCGAAAGATTCTCAATGTCGTCGAAGAGATGGCGATCGCCAGCGGCATGCCTATTCCGCCCGTCTATGTCTTAGACGAAGAATGCATCAACGCCTTTGCGGCTGGCAAAACGCCCCAAGACGCGGTGATTGGAGTCTCGCGCGGTGCGATCGAGTCGCTCAGTCGTGATGAATTGCAGGGCGTGATGGCGCACGAATTCAGCCACATTTTTCATGGTGATATGCGCATCAACATGCGAGCCATCGCCGCAATTTTCGGCATCATGGCTGTGGGATACATCGGTTATTTCTTGCTTCGCTCGACGCTCTATGCCCCGCGCGGTCGTCGTTCTGATGGCAAGACTGTTGCGGCCATAGCTGCGTTTTCGATTGGTCTCATCGTCATTGGATGCATCGGGACATTCTTTGGCCGACTCATGCAAGCCGCCATCAGCCGACAACGAGAATTTCTCGCCGATGCGAGTGCTGTTCAATACACAAGAAATCCTGCTGGGATCGGTGGTGCGCTGCGCAAGATTGGCGCACAATCATCAGGGACGCTGCGAAACGCTGCGGCGAGTCAATTCAATCACATGTTCTTTGCTGAGGGGATGAAAACTCTCTTCGCTTCCCATCCGCCTCTTGCGCAGAGAATCGCGCGGATTGAAGCGATGGCTGGCGGCGTGTTGCCAGATGCGACACCGCAACAAGTCAGTTCTGTGCAACAGGGTCACACCGAGCCTGCGGCACAACACAAGGATGTCGGCGTTGGCAGTCTTGTATCGAGTATCGCAGCGATTGGCACGATTCCGGCCGGCACTCTCGCGCGGGTTCGCTCTTCGTATGCGCAGTGTGGCGATACGGTGCACGACGCCGCGCACAACGCTCAGGGCGCGCAGGCGATCATCTTTGCGGTGCTTGCGGCGACGGATCACGCGCAATCCAATCAACAGCGTGCGTTGATCGCCGCGCGTATGCCGACAATGGGACCGTTGATTGGCGCGTTGGAACCACACACACAAAAACTTTCTATGCAACAGCGGCTCGCTATTGTCGATGTGGCCTGCGCAACTTTGGTTTGTGGAACACGCGAGTCCTATTTGGTCTTTCGTGACACTCTTTCGGATTTCGTGCGAGTGGACGGCACCATCAATCTGCTTGAGTGGGTTGTTCTTCAAATACTTCTCGTGCGGGTTGAATTACCCATTGCTGTTCGCCAAGGTCTTCTTGTTCCACAATCCAAAGCAAGCCATCGCAGCGTTGCGGCGGCGACTGGGCGCACGCTTGGAATACTCGCCTTACAAGGAACCAACAATGAACAAGATGCGCGGCGTGCATTGCAAGTTGGTCTGTCGATCGCCGGGCTTCCAGCTCTGGAATTGCCCCCAACAAACGAACGGACGCTTGACTCGATCGCTGTTGATCTCGATGTGCTCGCCAATCTTCGACCTGCTGACGCTGGCCGATTGATCAGTGCGGCGAGTGCGTGTGTGATGGCGGACCAAGTCACGACCGACCGCGAGTATTTGCTTTTGCGAGCACTCTCTGAGCGTTTGTCGGTTCCGCTGCCGACGACGATGTAAGATTCTGTTGAAGCAACACACCTGATTGAATTCTTCGTATGACGACTCGTTTTGAAATCCTCAAGCATGCTGCGCCGATGGTGATCTCTTGTTGTCACTTTGGGGGTCGCTTGTTTTTTGTGTGTGTCGTGTTTGTTGTGGCTGGCTGCGCCGCACAGGAAAACTCTTCTGATGAACCATCTCAAGCGGTCATTCCACCAACGGCCATTGCGACAACAGAGTCTGATGAAGACACGATTGCGCCACTTTTCACCGCCGACGCCGCGAGTGCGACATCTCGTTCTGGTAACTCAAGAGCACAAGCCAGCTCCGCAGCAACGAAAGATGCGGCAGATAAGACTGGTGGTGAGACCACACCAGAGACCGATGCTGCTCACAAGAAAGATGCGGCACCAGAGAAAGATCAAGCAGTGCGATCCGAGAAAGACGCGGTGACTGACCCAACTGACAACCAATCTCAACAACGCACATCGATGCCAAATCGTGGGCAAAAGGAGAAGAAGAGTTCGACTGTTGGTGGTGTTCGCAAAGCACTCCCTGTCAATCGCGCGGCCGCGGCGCTCTTTGGAAAATGGAAAGTTGATCAATCAAATTCAACACCTGGTTTCGTTCGAGCCGATTCCATCCTCTTTATCGCCGATGGGCGGATGCGCATCTGGCGTAACGCCGCAGCAGAAGATGGGCGATGGACATGGACTAAATCTGACGGTGTAAAGACTGGCGGTTTGGACAACTTCCCGCTTGCGCTGGGTTTGTTTGAACAGGAAAACGGCGTTATGACCATCTCTGTGGACGGCGAACGAAAAGTTGCTTTGACCCCCGACAGACTTTTCGTTGCGCCACCTCCATTTCTTCCCGCACCGAAGGCCCCCTAGACTTTCATCATGTTTAATGATGTGCGCAATCCTGATATCAACGATGCGATCACTCGCACTCTGGCGCGTCATCCTCGACCACTTGGGGGCGACACATTGCGGTCCACAGGTACCGCCACGCTCAGTTTGACCGACCAGGTTCTTAATAACAAACCTTCTCAATCGGGTGAACATCCTGTTCAACAGCTTGGGATACGCAAGAAGCCTGATTGGCTGCGTGCGCGCATGCCTGGTGGCGAGGGTTATGTTCGGCTGAAGAAAATTATCGACGAACACAAGCTGCACACGGTCTGCCAAGAAGCGAGTTGCCCCAACATGGGTGAATGTTGGAGTCGTGGGTCCGCGACCATCATGATTTTGGGTGATACATGCACACGCTCGTGTGGTTTTTGCAATGTCAAGACTGGTCGCCCACTAAAAGTAGACCACGACGAACCGCGCAGAGTCGCCGAGAGTTTGCGATTGATGGGATTGCGACATGTGGTGATCACAAGTGTCAACCGAGATGAACTTCCAGATGGCGGCGCTTCGATCTGGGCCGAAACGATCGAGCGTGTTCATGAGGCGTGTCCCGACATGAGTGTCGAAGTTCTTGTTGGAGATTTTTGTGGAGATCACGATTCGATTCGTGTGGTCTGCGATGCGAAACCTGAGATCATCAGCCACAACATGGAAACGGTTGCGCGGATGCACGCGGCGGTTCGTCCGCAAGCGAAATATCAGCGCAGCCTTGATGTCCTTGCGACTTTCAAGTCACGAGGTCTTGTAACGAAGACTGGCCTCATGGTTGGAATCGGTGAACGGGATGATGAGGTTCTGCAGCTTCTCGATGATGTTCAGGCGGCCTCAAAGGCTGATGTCCTGACAATCGGTCAATATCTACAACCCACTCGAAACCACCTCCCGATTGACCGTTGGGTGCATCCAGACACATTCGCCGTTTTTAAGAGTGAGGCCCTGGCCCGCGGCTTTCGCGTTTGTGAAAGTGGTCCGTTAGTTCGCAGCTCCTATCACGCCGATGAGCAGGCGTTACAGCTTGGCAAATTGTGATTGGGCTTGCTTTGTTGGACCAGAATGTGTTTTTTTGACGGTGCTTGGGTCATTGACAAAAAAATCAGAGTTTCATTTGTCTGTGACCGCTTTCAATTACACAATTCCTATGGTTTAGTAGAAATTATTTGGAGGGATATCGAGTGGAACTGAGTCATACAATTCGCGCTGCGATGCGCCGTGCTGCTGAAATTGCTCTTGCGGAAGAACGCCGCGGTGGTGGTCGTGAACCAATTGCGTGCACAATTGCCGTCGCGTGGCACCATGAACCACGGCAGAGTTGTCATTACGACGGACTTGATTTGAGCGAAAGTGGCCTTCGAATTCACTCATCAACAATATTGCTGGAGGGAATGACTGGTCGCGCCGTGTTTGTTGTCGGGGCGATTCCGTTCGACCGACCAGCCGTCGTTTCTTGGTGTCGGGCTGTGCGCTCAAGCGATGGACGAATTGATCATTGGGAAGCTGGACTTCGTCTCCTGTAACGAGCCCCCCGATTTCGACAAAAACCACTTTGTGATTTACGAAACTTCAGTTGCGCTGTCGACTGGAACGATTCGACCAACAACCTGTGGCATGAATGGAAACTTCAACAGAAGCGCCTTGAGGTCGTCAAGTGTCAGCGCGTTGATTCGCTCAAGTTCCTCCTCGAGCGGCTTAAAATAACCAAGCGACGCCAACATACTGCCGAGTCGTTGCATTCTTCCCGATGGGCTTTCGCCCGCCACAGCAACAGAGGTCGCAATTTTTTGGCGGGCGCGCACAAGATCGTCCTCGGTTAAAGAAGCGCTTAACTTCTCGCACTCGCTTCGCACAATTTGCTCGGCCTTGTCCAAATCTTTGGTCGCACAAACAACGCTCGCCACACATTCGCCAACGCCATCTCTTCCTTGATATCCAACCGCAGCGTGAACGGCGACACCTGTTTCGACAAGCGACCAATACAGCCGAGATCCTTCACTATCGCCAATTATTTGTGCACACAGCATGGCCGCATATCGCGCAGGATCTGTCTGGTCTGGTGCAGGCCAAATCATCACCATATATCCGCGTGTCGCGCTCTTGTCCTGGATTGTGAACGCCCCGCTGCCTGGCGTGAAATCTGGATACCGACGACGAACTCCATGAGTTGTCCACTTCGCCGTTTCGTTCTTGGCTTGTTGCACCAACGCATCAAAGTCGACCTTCCCCGCTGCCGCCACAATGGTGTTTGATGGTGAATATCGCTCTGAGAAATATTTCTGCATCTGATCTCTTGTTAGAGCGGTAACCGACTCTTTCGTCCCAAGGACTTGGTATCCCAATGGGTGATCTTTGAAATACATTTCAAGTGCTCGCTCATACACCACCCAAAATGGGTTGTCGTCATACATGGCGATCTCTTCCAAGATGACATTCTTCTCTTTGGTGAAATCGTCTAACCGCAATGCTGGCCGCAACAAATCGGCGACGAGCGAAAAAGATTCGCTAAAATATTCTGGTAGCACATGCGCGTGATACGCCGTCATTTCATGCGATGTGAATGCGTTGTTGCGCGCACCGATTCGGTCGAAGGCCTCGTTCACTGCTGATGCTGGTCTCGTTGCGGAACCTTTAAACATCATGTGCTCAAGAAAGTGACTGACCCCCATCAATTCGCGTGGTTCATCGCGCGCGCCAGTCTGCACAAACATTCCGATTGCTGCACTCGCCGCATCTGGCGCGCACTCGGCTGCGATACGAAGGCCATTGGGCAGGGTGCACTCGCGATAAGTTGTCTTCATACATCCAGTTTATGGCAACGCCAATCAAACGCGATGGCGATTGGTCTTATGTCAGAGCGCCAAAGAGCCTTCGCATCGTGAATGGTTCTTCTGAAATCGCTTCTCTGATATATGCCGCCAAAAGCCGATTTGCACGCACGATTGCATCGTTATCCAACTGTGGGTGATTGTTTGATTGGTTCGTTCGCAGCGCATCCAAGACCGAAATGGTCGTGGCACGCACCCGCCATGTCGTCGCCGTTTGGACCTCAACAACTTTGCCGCCATCGTGTGGATTGAAATGAACAACTTCGACGCCATTTGGGCAAGTGCCGAGAATGGGCTGAAGCCCGGCCTCACGCAACACAAGCCACTGAAAACCCAAAAGGATGATTTCATCTTCCATCCCCCCGCTCTCCTCGCGCCCAATGTGTTCGAGCATGTGGACAAAGCAACCATAAACATTGGGGTGTGGGTCGTGTGCTTCAAAGAGACGACCGATGAGATCGGCTGCGAAATATGCGATTTTGTTCGCGTGTGTGTTTCTGCGAACGCTAGGAAAGTTTTGAAGTAAGTTCCAACTCGTAAGTGTTGCGAGATCCACGGTTGGTTTGATAACCATCTGCGCGTGCGCTTGGGTTAGCAAATCAACCCCACCAGAAAACCCACCTCGCTCACGCCGAGAACCTTTTGCAATCGCCCGCACAAGTCCGTAATGTCGCAAAAACAAACCAACAGTTTGGCTGGTTTCGGAATAATCCCAGTGTCGAATGCAAATCGCTTCGTCGTCGATTGCGGTCATGAATATGTCAGGCTACAACAGGGTTGTTTTTCTTTTCGTACAAAACAACTTTGTTGCGGCCCGAGTGCTTTGCCTGATACATCGCATCATCGGCTCCTTTAAAAAGGACTGTTGGGGTTAGGAGCGTTGGTGGTGCCGTTTGGCAACTTTCAAGATCGCAAACCCCAAAACTGGCGGTCAGACTCAGGCCGGGGTGTTCTTGCCACTCCATTTGTTCAAATTGTTTGCGATAGTTTTCCAACAACTCGAAGACATCCTGTTGGTTGGTTTGTGGAAGAATGATCCCGAACTCTTCGCCGCCCACGCGACACGCGACATCGCTCGCACGCCGGCAGTTAATTATGGACGCGAAGCGCTCGATGACAAGATCGCCAAAGAGATGACCAAAGCGATCGTTGGTTTCCTTAAAATTGTCGATATCCGCCAAAACAAGTGTCAGTGGTCTGTCGTGCCGAGTCGCCTCGGCGACCTCGCCCCTGAGGCGTTGGTCAAAATATGCGCGATTGAACAAGCCGGAATTCGCGTCGATTTGTGCTTGATCGCGCAAGAGTTGAATCATTCGTTGACTCTTCGCAACAGAGCGAAGTCTGGCTTTCAGCTCAATGATGTCGAACGGCTTTGAAATGAAGTCGATCGCTCCAGCGTCGAGTCCGCGAACGCGATTCTTTGGATCGTTAGCGCCACTAACAAAGATGACCGCGATTTCATTTGTCTTTGGGTCGTTCTTTAGCTTTGTAATGAGCTCAAACCCATCCATGTTTGGCATGTCGATGTCGAGCAAAATAATATCTGGTCTCAGTTCGGCAGCCAAGCGCAATCCTTCGATCGAACTGTTTGCGTTGTGCAGTGTGTATGGTTCGTACTGCAAACGAAGTCGCAGAAGTCGATGGATCAACTCAGAATCATCGATTGCCAAAACGGATATTTGCTTTGTTTCGCCCATTGTTGTCATTTAGGTTGCCGAAGAACGACCGCACAAATCAATGACCGACAGAAGTGCTTTCAATATTACTTTTGTCTCCTGTTTGCTGTGAATCGCTTCTTCAAGTTGTTGGGCGCTTTGTGAAATCTGTAAAAATCCATAACCGCCGGCTGTGCCTTTCATTTCGTGTGCCCAAAATTGCAGCCGTAAAGTATCGCCGCGCATAAACGCGTTGTTCGCTTGTTGAATTCTCTTTGGCATTTCGTTGACAAAGTCAACCACAATCTCATGAATTTCTGGGTCATTTGAATATGTGCTCACAATTTTTCGGTGGCTTGGTTCTGTTGGATATTGATTCATTTCGACAACGGCCCTCGGTCAAGAACGGTCATACCTATAGGAACAATAGGTTTCTCTGGAATCCTTGCAAATAACCCTTGAAACTTTTTGGTCTTCACCTGCTAGTATCGAGCGTTTCACACCCCGCATCCGACAATCAGGGAGTCGAATTTTCAATGGTTCCACGACAAGCACCCAGAGACGGGCAGATTGGCTTTTTGTACTTACCGCCGATCCGGGTTCAAGGGATTTCAGTTGCTGGCGAGCAAACCTCCGTTGGTATTCCGGAGTACGACATCGTCTTTGACATTGGGCTTTGCCCAAGACCGGTCATTTCTGCGAAAATATTGGCGCTTTCGCACACACATATGGACCATGTGGCGGGGCTGCCATACTATTTCAGTCAGCGATTCTTCCAAAAATTACCGACCGGGCGATGTTATTGCCCAGAGGCGATGGTTGAACCCCTCCAAATTATGATGCGATCTTGGAGGGCTCTTGAGCGCCAAGACACGCCGTTTGAAATTGTTGGAATGGCCCCAGGTGATGAGGTTGAGATCAAACCAAACACTTTTCTTCGCGCGCACGCTTCAAGCCACACTACGCCAAGCCTTGCGTATGCCTTGGTTGAGAAGCGCAAGAAGTTGTGTGATGAGCTTGTTGATCTACCGCAGGATAAATTGCGAGAGTTAAAACTGAGTGGTGCTGAAATCACCCGGTCGGTTGAGGTTTCGCTGGTTGCCTACACAGGTGATACAGAACCAGCACCATTTTTATATCACCCTGACTTTGTCAATGCTCGGGTTGTGATAACCGAGTGCACTTTTTTTGATTCCGAACACCAAGACAAAGCAAAGATTGGTAAACATATCCATGTAGAGGATTTGCGTCCTCTGTTTGCTGCGTGGAAGGCTGAACATATTGTTGTGGTGCACGCTTCACGGCGCACAATGTTGTCGTTCGCTCGGCAGCGATTGAATGATGTCGCTGGGCCGCGCGCTGACGCGATTCATCTATTGATGGACTTTCGCACAAACCGAAAACGGCTTGAGCAACAAGCGCTTGAGTTTGACAATGTTGTGGCAACGGATATTTCTTCATCCGAGCAGGCGGAAAATACGGAAATTAGTTGACGATTCGCTCCGTGTTTTCTAACTTGGAGCGTTCAGCCACCGCGCCAATTATATTTCATGAAGAAACTACATCCATCACACAGCGAGTTGAAAGCTCAACTCGACGCATACCTACGCAAAAATCATCCGGATATTTGTCGGCACTGGTTTGATGAGATTGATCCCGTTAGTGTTGAGGGTGGTGTATTGACGCTACTTGTTCGTGAACAGGTTCGCAGGCGATATCTCCAACGAACATGTTCTTCTTCATTTACAGAAGCGGCCCAGGCGGTCACTGGGCGGTTGTTGGCTGTTCGCTTTGTTGGGGACGATATTGGTGTTGCTGGTGCAAATGATCCGGCGCCGATGGTGGCGCATGAACCTCAAGGTGAACTTGAGGAGCAACTTCTGCTCTCTCCTGATTACACATTTGATTCGTTTGTTGTTGGACCTGGCAACAGGCTTGTTCAGGCTGCCGCTGTCGCTGTTTCTTCAAATCTTGGAGGTGCATACAACCCGCTGTTTATTCACGGTGGTGTTGGGCTTGGAAAGACACATGTTCTGCAAGCTATTTGCCAAGCTGTGCTGCGCAAGAATTCCGCAGCGAGAATTGGATACATCTCGTGCCAAAGCTTCGCTGAAATTTTTATGGCGTGTGTGAAAGCTGGACAGATGCAAAGTTTTCGGCATCGGTTTCGAAACTTGGACATGCTGGTTGTCGACGACATTCACTTTCTCTCAAAGCGTGAACAGAGCCAGGAAGAGTTTTTCCATACCTTCAACTCGCTCTATCAGGCTGGCAAGCAAATCATTCTCTCGTCAGACGCTTCTCCAAACGACATTCCAGCTCTTGAGGAGCGACTTGTGAGTCGTTTCAATTGTGGCTTGGTTGCCCGTGTTGATCGACCGTGTTATGAAACGCGCGTTGCCATCTTGAAAGCGAAGGCTGCGCTTATCAACCTTGTGGTTCCTGATGATGTTTGTGCATACATCGCAGCGCGCGTTGACACCAACATTCGCGAACTTGAGGGGTCGTTAACGAAAGTCCGTGGATATGCGATGGCCACTGGGGTTGTCATCGACCTAGATGCTGCAAAGTCTGCTCTTGCTGACGATCGCCTTGGAGCAGGACGGTCGAGCGAGCCGTCGATTCAAATGATCATCGATGCGGTTACTCGGTATTACGACATCAAACTTTCCGATTTGATGTCTAAGCGTCGCCAAAAATCTGTCGCTGTGCCACGGCAGGTGTGTATGTGGCTTGCTCGAAAACACACGCGTTACAGCCTTGAAGAAATTGGTGGTTATTTTGGCGGCAGAGATCACACCACCGTTCTGCATGCCGTGCGTGTTGTTGGGGTTCGACGCGATCAAGATCCGGATGTTTGTAAGGCCGTTGACCGTATTGAAGGTTCATTTATCCGCCAAGGCCCTGTCGACTAATCCGTGTGAACCCTGTGGACAACCTGTTGTTTTTTGTTGGTTTGGTTCGTTCACTTGGCGCCGTCATTCCCACGAACTACACAACCCGCTGAGTAGACAAAACTCCCGTGTCATCAACGACCGTCTGTCGACAGGGTTTCTATCTGTGTTGTTGGTTGTAAGTGGTTGCTTTGTAGATATTTATCGCCTTACACTGTGGGTTATCCACAATTAACAAACACTATTACTAGGAGGAGGAGTTGAATTCTATTCAATGACAATCGGAATTATCGAACGGTACAGACCGATGAGTTACTTTCAATATTCTGGCAAACTGCGCAATAACAACTGGTTCGTCCAGCGATCGTGGCACCGAGAAGCACTGATTTACAAATTGTGCATAACAGGCCAGCACGGCCATAAACTTTGTGTTTTGTTTGAAACGAGCCAGGGGTTCCGTTTGGCAAACAATAATCGCGCAGTGTGGTTCCACCGGCCGTGATCGCAATGCGAAGAATTTTTCTAATCGAGGACGCAAGAATCACAATTTGATTTTTTGTTAAATTTTTAACAGACAGTTTCGGATGCAATCGAGATAAAAAAAGCGCTTCGTCGACATAGATGTTTCCAAGTCCGCTTACGCAAGCTTGATTGAGCAAAAAAGATTTTAGTTCGACGCTCCTATTCGAAAATGCATCAACCAACTCTTCTTCTGTGACGGTCAACGCATCAGGTCCTAGGCGATTCCAGTGCGCGTCACGCTCTGCAATTGATGCGCAAGGGATGATCGATCCGAATCTTCTTGGATCGCGAAAGAGCAAGAAGCGAGCCCCAGCCTTCGAATCAAGGCGCCACGAAGCGTGAACATGGGTGGTGATCGGGTCAAATGAATTCACCAGCAACAACTGACCAGACATTCCTAGCCGGACAACCAAGGTGCGGCCGTCAGTTGTGTTGATGGAAAGTTGTTTTCCCTTGCGCCCAAATGATGCAAGAACAGAACAATCAAGAAGAGAGACGGGTGGCGGTTTTGGATTCCGTTTGAGCCGACAACCCCGTGGTGATCTCAACGAACCAACAATGTCGCTGCGTTGTAGTGTGTGCAACCGAACAGACGCACCGGAACAACAAGTCTGCAAACACAACCGAATGCACTCAACCTCGGGAAGTTCTGGCATATGACAACCCTATACTCTCGGTGAGGTCAACATCTATGTCTTTTACACTTCTTTCTCAACTTCACAGTACAAACTCAATCGAAGCAGCTGAAGCCGTTCACGAAGCGGCGAAGGAAATTCGAGGCCAAATTGGCGTGGCAATTGTCGGCCAGGAAGCGATTCTTGATCAAATTATGCTTTCTATGTTTTGCGGAGGGCACACGCTGGTTGAAGGTGTACCAGGCCTAGCAAAGACCCTCATAATTTCAACAATCGCCAAGACGCTCTCGCTCGGTTTTTCACGCATTCAGTTTACGCCCGACCTAATGCCAAGCGATGTGACTGGGAGCGAAGTGATTCAAGAAGACAAACAGACTGGCACACGCGACCTGCGATTTGTGAAGGGCCCCATCTTTGCCAATATGATTCTTGCCGACGAAATAAATCGCACCCCGCCCAAGACCCAGGCGGCATTGCTCGAGGCGATGCAAGAAAGACAGGTCACTGTTGGTGGATACACCCACGCTCTTCCGCAGCCGTTCTTTGTTTTGGCAACCCAGAACCCAATCGAACAAGAAGGGACATATCCGCTGCCAGAAGCCCAACTGGACCGATTTATGTTTCTTGTTCGAATTGGTTATCCAACCGAGCAACAAGAGATTGACATTGTGAAACGAACAACTGGCGGGCCGATCGCAGAACCACGACCAGTCATCGGTGCGGCCGAATGTTTGAGAATCCAACAAATTGTGCGCGAAATTCCAGTTGCCGATCATGTCATTCGATATGCCTTGCGTCTTGTGCGTTCAACACGGCTGGACGACAACTCATCGAAGTTCATTCGCGATTATGTTTCGTGGGGCGCTGGCCCGCGCGCCAGTCAATATCTCATTCTTGCGGCAAAAGCCAAAGCGCTAATGTCTGGCGAACACCATGTCATGCCACACCACCTCCACTCCGTGGTGTTGCCGGTTATGCGTCACAGAATTATGTTGAATTTTAACGCACAGGCCGATGGAATTGATACAGATCGTGTTGTTGGCGATTTGATCAAAACCATTCCGCTCGACAGCGCGGCATAATCAATGCCAGAGGGACCGACGACCCCCTTGCGAGCAGAGCAGTATCTCGCCCCCGAGACGCTGGCACAGTTGGCGTCATTTGAACTGCGCGCAAAAATGATCGCCGAGGGTGCGATGAATGGCTTGCACATATCACCACGACAAGGCGCAGCGGTCGAATTCGCCTCACACCGTCAATACACAACGGGTGACAGTGTTCGACATTTGGATTGGAAAGTTTTTGCCCGCAACGACAAGTTGTATATCAAGCAATATCAACAAGAAACCAACCTCAACATTTTTATTCTTGTTGACGGGTCCGCTTCAATGCAATTTGGAACGCTCGACACAAAGAAAGGTTGGGGCGGAACAAAGGCGCAAGGAACAAGAGGCCGTTGGACAAAGTATGACCACGCAACAGCGGTAGCCGCAGCAATTTCGTTCCTCGCACTGAGTCAGCGCGACCGAGTTGGGCTTGGGATTTTTTCAGATGGAATTCGTGGTGGGGTTCGTAAGTCAAGCACCAATGATCACTGGAGATCGGTTGTGCGGTGCCTCGCAGCAGAACCAATGGAAAAGAGTGTCAACTGGCCAAAGGTCGCTGAACAGGCGATTAGCCAGAATCATTCCAACACGCTCTTTGTCATTATTTCAGACTTTCTGGAGCCGATCGAAAACATTCAAGCAGCGCTCGCGCGCCTTGGCCATCACGGCAACGATGTCATCCTCTTCGCAACACTTGACAATGCCGAGTTGAAGTTCAACATGGATGTCGCCGCACCGTTCAGCGGGTTGGAGGGTGAGCCCACACTTGATGTCGATTCGCGGGCGATTCGTGGCGCATATCTTGAAGCACTCCAACAACATCTCGGCGAATTAAAGCGCATAAGCCGAGGGTTTGGATTTGACAGTGCGGTTTTCAACACCCACGAGTCTGTCGGTCCAATTCTTTCGGCGCTATTGGCGAAGCGCGAGGCGTTCGCCCGTCGGAGATCAACACGGTGATTTTTGCGACACCAACCATCGTTATCGCTGGCGTTATCGCGACAGTCATTCCCATTGCGATTCATTTGTTGTTTCACAAACGCAAGAAGCCAATCGAATGGGCGGCGATGAATCTGCTTCTTCAAGCGATACAGCGCACGACGCGTCGCCGTCAAATTAACCGCTTGATTTTGTTGGCACTGAGATGTTGTGTGGTTGTGCTGGCGGCGATCGCAGTTGCAGGCCTGGTTTTTCAACAATCAAAAAATTCACCCGCAAACACCACGGGTCTTATACGCGAAATTATTTTGGTTCTCGATGATGGAATTGCACAACAAACCAAAAGTGGAAACACAAACGCGTTTGAAAATAGCCGTGCACAAGCGGTTGATGCGATCGGGGGAATGAATCCTGGCGATCGTGTTGGTTTGATCTTGGCGGCTGGAGCACGACCACTTGTGTGGCCACCAAGTGACGACCTCTCGGCGGCCATGACGATTGTTCAAGCAACTGAAGTGTCTTATTCGCCAAGCGACATCGGAACAGCGATAGCAACAGCAAACAACTCAACGAGGGCGATGGGCGTCATTAGTGAATTTAGGCGTGGAAGCACGATAGGGATGATGCCAGAACAATTTTCAAAGGCGGCCAAGGGCGGCCCAAAGGTTTTTCTTTCGCAACCCAATCAAACCGAAGTCAACAATGTTCAGGTCGTCAGTTTTGTATCACAAGCTAGGGGTCCATTGTCATCACGCTCAGGAATACCACTGCGTGTGAAATTGCGTCGCGAGGGTGGACGGTTGGGAGCAGAACAATCACAAATTGACATAACAGCCGACGACAACACAAGAACTTCTCTAAGGGTTGATTGGAATGAAGGACAAGTTGACGCTTCTATCGATGGAGCCATCACAGTTCAGGTGGGTCGCAGGACAGAGATTCCGCTGCGAGCGTCGCTTGTCCAGCGAGACAACCAACCCGCGGATGACGCACGATTTTCAATCATTCCAACAGCCGCCGCAATTCGCGTTGGGATAATTGATCGAGCCCCAAATATTTCTCATGGAAAGTTAACGGACGGCGACAGCGACGGCGTTGGCGCGTGGGTCGAGCGCGCTCTTCGACCAAGTGATGAGATAGATATCGAAACAGAGGTGATCGAGCCAACCGCGATGAATGCGCAGCGCTGCAAAGGTTTTGACGCAATCATTATTATTCGCCCCGACGCGGTCGACGGCGCTGGGTGGACCGTCTTGTCACGACTTGTGCAACGCGGCCTGGTGTTGATGGTCATTCCTCCATCACAAACAACAAACACAAACTGGTCAGATGGATTTTTGAAGACATTCGATCTCGGTTGGACCATCTCACGAGAGGTGATAAATTCCGATCCGCCAACCAACCTTCGCCGGCTTGATGTGCCCAACTCACTGTTGTTGCAAATTGCTTCGGAACTCACAGATTTGATGCAGCCCATTCGTTTCAATCGGTTCATCAAAGTTGTGACACCAATCAATCGTGGGGAAACCGTCTTGGAATTTGACAACAACTCACCATTTCTCGTTCGTACCTCCTCCGACGGTGCTCGCGGATCGATCCTTCTGTTTGCAGCACCGCCAGATTTGCGGTGGACCAACCTTCCAGCAAAGCCGCTTATGGTTCCGCTCTTCCAGGAGTTAATTCGCCAATCTATTGCACAAGTTGATAAGGGTCGCCACATGGCGGTTGGTGGTGAGCGATTACCAACACCAATTGCTGGCGCGACTGGATTGCGCTTGTCACTAGGCCGCGAGCAAATCGATACGCGCGATCAAAGGGTGATTTCGGTGGACCCAAACGGAAATCTTGCGCAACCCATTACGCAACCGGGCGTTTACACAGCGCTTGATTCAAGCGAGAAGGTTGCGGGTTGGGTTGTTGTCAACATCGAGCCAGCCGCCGCATCAACACAACCAACAACAATTGATGAGATCGCGGCGATACTCAAGGGAGTCTCGGTGGAACCAGCCCAAGGGAAAATTGCGGGCGAACTTTTGGCGGAATCAGGCGTGGCTACAGCGATGAAAAGCAAATCACCAGAGATTCCCTTGGCAAAAGCGCTGGATGGTTATTCGCTCGCAGTTTGGTTTTTCACCTTGGTCTTACTGTTGCTCTTGGTTGAAACATGGTTCGCGCGCAGTGCGTCGACCGGCGCGATCCTTCCCAAGGCACAAGGTGAAACACCGTGACTGATTCGCCGTGGCTGCGATGGTTTTTCGGTATCGATGTGATTCCAGATGGTGCGCAGGGATTGCAACTTTCGTGGCAATATCAACCAGCAGCTTGGGGCTGGCTGTTAATCATCACTGGATCGATCGTGGTCGCAAACTGGAGTTACCGACGAGTTGTCGGCAAGACACAAGTTCGTGTCGCCATG